>MDTE01171539.1_pt1 | contig 11596 bp, 13 predicted proteins | sample 811231 | NCBI WGS metagenome assembly MDTE01 (sample SAMN05326651, study PRJNA326480) | marine metagenome | isolation source: seawater | place: Indian Ocean: Red Sea | collected 2010
GAGACTCTAGGGCTGTTGAAAGAAAGAAATACGGTCATAGGAAAGCTAGACGTAGTTTCCAATTTTCAAAAAGATAATTTTTCTTTTTCAATTACAACAGTTATAATAAATTATGGAAAAGCTTAATATTTTAGTTACAGGTTCTACTGGTTACATAGGTACAGAATTAATAAAACTTCTTGTTAAACATAGAGGTGTTAATATCAAATATTTATGTGGTCATTCATCTATTGGTAAAAGTATTACTCTTTATGACAAAAAATTAAAAAACAAAAAACTACCTAAGATTATTAAATTTAACGAAAAATTATTAAATCATGTAGATGTTATATTCAGTGCTTTGCCAAATGGTGAAGCTCAAAAAATTTCAAATAAATTGAAAATAAATAATACATTAATTGATTTATCTGCAGACTTCAGACTTAAAAATGCAAAGTTATATTCAAAATATTATAAAATTAAACATAGTTCAGTTAAAAATATAAAAAAAAGTATTTATGGTTTACCTGAAATAAAAAACAAAAAGATTAAAAAATTCAATATAATAGGTTGTCCGGGATGTTATCCAACGTCTATTCTTATTCCTCTAATACCATTGCTAAAAAATAATCTTATTTCTAATAAAGGCATTATTATTGATTCTAAATCTGGATATTCTGGTGCTGGAAGAGCCGTTCATAAGAAATATAAAAATAAAAACTTGTACGAATCTTTAAGCGTTTATGGAATTAAAAACCATAGACATAATTCTGAAATACAGCAGGAACTTAATTTTGAAAGTGGAAAAAATGTTGAATTTACATTTACTCCACATCTTGCACCAATGTTTAGAGGAATTTTAAGTACAATTTATGTTAAAACAAAAAAAAGAAAAAATATCAAATCTGTAATAAATACTCTTAAAAAATATTACAAAAATCAAATTTTCGTAAATATTTCTAAAAAAAATTCTTTAATAAGTACTAACGATGTAATTAATACAAATAAATGCTTATTATCTGTATGCGAATCAAAAACTAAAAATAAATTAATTATATTATCTGCTATTGATAATTTGATAAAAGGGGGAGGCGGTCAAGCAATTCAAAATTTTAATATATTATTCAATTTTAAAAAAAATATGGGTCTCAAATGAAATACTTATTAATTATATGTACTTTATTTATTTCAACTTCATGTACTCAAAAAATTGCAAATAATTATGATAATAAATTAGAAATCGATATATATAGAATTGATATAACTTATGAAAAATTTAAACAACATGCTATTAAATATGCAGAACAATCTTCATATCCAAGGTTAACTAAAAATGATCAAAAATGAAATTAATATTGCAGTAATAGGTCTTGGACAGATAGGGAATTATCTATTAAATGAGTTAAATACTAAAAAAAAGGATATAGAACTTAAAACTGGTAAAAAAATAAAGATAGTTGCAATATCTGCTAAAAACAAAAACAAAAAAAGAAAATTTAAAATTAATAAATCTATTTTTTTTAAGAATCCTATAAAAATTATTAAAAAGAAAAAAATTGATATTCTTTTTGAAAATATAGGAATGAGTGATGGAATTTCAAAAAAAGTTGTGGAAACAGCTTTAAAAAATAAAATTCATGTTATTACTCCAAATAAAGCATTAATTTCTAAGCACGGAGATTATTTATCTAAATTAGCAGAAAAAAATAAAGTCAATTTAGAATTTGAAGCATCTGTAGCTGGAGGAATTCCAATATTGAGAACTATAAAAGAAGGTCTTGCAATAAATAAAATAAACAAAGTATATGGAATATTAAACGGTACTTGTAATTACATTTTATCTGAAATGGAAAAAACAAAGAACAGTTTTTTTAATGTACTTAAAAAAGCTCAATTACTTGGTTATGCAGAAGCCGGTAATTCTAAACTTGATTTAAATGGTAACGATGCATTTGCAAAAATACGAATCTTATCTTCTTTAGCTTTTAATACAAAAATATCTAAAAAAAAATGTTTAATGGAAGGTATAGAAAATATTGAATACAAAGATATTGATTTAACTTCTCAATTAAACTTTAGAATTAAACTATTGGGAATAACTGAAATTATTGAAGGTAAATTATTTGAAAGAGTGCATCCATGCCTAGTAAAAAAAGATAGTTATATTGGAAATGTAAATGACGTAATGAACGCTGTTATAACACAAGGTAAACCAGTAGGTGAAAGTGTTTTTCAAGGAGAAGGTGCTGGTCCTGGTCCCACTTCTTCTGCTTTAATGTCAGATTTATTATCTATTCTAAGAGGAAATATAAAATATCCTTTCGGAATTCCTGACTTTAAAAGAAAGAGCGCCATTGCTTACAATGAAAAAAATTCATCTAATCGTTTATATTTTAGACTCGAAGTTAAAGATAAACCAGGTGTTCTTTCAGAAATCACTAAACTTCTAGCAAATAATAAAATTTCCATAGATCGAGTAATTCAGATACCAAATCATAAAAAAAAAACTGCTTCTATAGTAATAATAACTCACAAGGCATTAGAATATAGATCTCAAAACTTAATAAGATCATTAAAAAAAAATAATAATATTCTTAAAAAACCTGTTTTAATTAGACTTTTTTAATGGAATTATACATCAAACTTTTTGAAGTACTGTTCCCTGTGTTTTTTATAATTGGAATAGGTTATTACTTAGGAAAAAAGAAAACTAATGTAGATACAACTTTCATCACTAATTTTTCAGCTAATTTTGGTGCGCCTGCATTATTTATCTTTGCTATCACTTCATCTGGAGTTACTTATAGTGTTTTTTCTGAATATTTTGTTTACTCTATAATTGCTCTTATTTGTTTTGCAATAACTGGAATTATTTTTTTATTTTTTATGAAAAAAGATATATTACGAGAGTTGCCTCCCTTTTTTTTACCTAACACTGGTAATATGGGTATTCCTATTTGTTTATTTGCATACGGAACTTTAGGTATGGGTGTCGCTGCTGCTATTTCTTCTTTAGTAGTGTTGTTGCATTTTACTGCAAACATTTTTTTAGCAAGTAGAAAATTCGATGTTAATATTATTTTTAAAACCCCTTCAACTTATGCAGTGGTAGTATCTGTTCTTTTTTTATATTTTGAAATTAAAATGCCTGAATTTGTATTAAACTCAGTAATGTTGTTAGGCTATACAATGATAGTATTAATTTTAATGTCCTTAGGAATATCATTAACTCAAATTAAAGTTTTTTCTATAAAAAATTCCCTAATTTCTTCTATTGGTAGAGTTATAATTGGTCCAATAATTGGATTTATATTAATTAAAATTTTTAATTTGTCAGGATATGCTGCTGGCGTTTTACTAATTCAATCTTCAATGCCAAGTGCTATTTTAACTTATTTAATTGCCTCAATGTATTCGCCAAAAGTAATAATCGATAATATATCTAGTATGATTGTAGTTTCTACTCTAATGTCTCTAATTACAATTCCTATTATTGTATTTATATCATTAAAGTATTTTTCTTAATGAAGGCAATTTTACTTAATTTAAGTGCATGGACAATGCTTCCTTTTATGGATGCAATTGCGAAATACTTATCTTCAGAGCTATCATTTTTTCAAATTACTTGGGCTAGGTATTTTTTTACTGTTTTCTTTACTTTTCCATTTATGTTTTTATTTTTTAAAAGTCAACTTAAGTGGACAGAAAATCCAAAGTTACAATTTTTTAGAGGTTTAAGTTTATTTCTTGCTAATGTTTGTTTTTTTTATTCAATTTCAATAATTTCAATGGCAAAAGCTTTGACTTTAGCATTTGTAGCACCACTAATAACAACAGCATTATCACCTGTTTTCTTAGGAGAAAAAGTTGGTTTGAGAAGATGGACTGCAGTGATTATTGGTTTTTTAGGAATATTAGTTGTTATTAGACCTGGCATTATTGAATTTAATATTGCAAGCATAGCCGCAGTTGGCACTGGTTGTTTTTATGGAATATATTTAATTATTACTAGAAAACTACACTCTACAGATAGTCCGTTATTAACTTTACTTCTGACAGGGGTAGTGGGGTCTATAATAGCTACTTTTTTTGTTCCTTTTGTTTGGATAAATCCTAATTTAGTTCAATGGTCATGGCTTTCTCTCATGGGTATATTTGCCTGTTTAGGACATTTGTTGCTTATTTACTCATTACGGTATGCCGACGCATCTAAATTGGCTCCTTTTGGCTATTTTGAAATCGTTCCAAATATAATTTTAGGATATTATCTTTTTAATGATTTCTTAGACTTGTGGTCTTTCTTAGGTTTATTTGTTATCATCACATCTGGTCTGTATATTATAAGAAGAGAATATATTTTCAATAAAGTAAACTAATGTTTACTATATATTAAACTATTAGTTTAATTAAATCATGTATACTATTGTTTTTATTATATTTATTTTGATTTATATATATTTAAATATTAGGATATTTATATTAAAGAAATAATAGAAAATGCACATTTTTAAATTTTTACTATTGAAAATACAATAAAAAATAATGAAAACAGCAAATTTTGTTGATATTAGTAAGACATTCAACAATAAAACTATTAAAAATAAAGAAAAACAAAGAAAACGTTTAATAATATAATTAAATAAGCAAATCAAAATTAAAAGTTAAGAAATAAAATGAATTAAAACATAAAGGTTTGCAGTTAGAGAATATAGCTATTAAACGGCCATAGAAGGGGTTAATTTAAGCAAAAATAAATATGTAGTTCAACTGATGAGAGAAATATAAAAAAGAGTAATAAACTTAGGTGAATATTAAAATTATGTTGATAATAAAGGCTTTTAGAAGGAAAACCCTTCTGATTTTAGCAATTTTTTCTTAGTATTTAAGCCTCCTTTTCCTGAATACCCGCCTAGATGTCCATTTGATTTAATTACTCTATGACAAGGAATTTTTGGAGCATATGGGTTTTTTCCACACGCATTAGCAACAGCTCTTGCAGATTTTGGTCTGTTTATCGCTATAGCAACCTGCTTGTAAGTTTTTACCTTACCTTTTGGTATTCTTTTAAGATATTTCCAAACTTTTAATTGAAATTTCGTACCTTTGAGGATCATTATATAAAAAAAACACTGTTTCCTTGTGCTTTTTACAGCACAAAGAACAGTAGTTTGGCACGTCGTTTAATGCGCTACCGCCATGCCTATCGTCCCACGATTTTAGCGCTACTCCGCGGAACTTTCTGCCCCCTGGGCTTGAACCTCTCGGTTTTTCCCCAATCGGCCAGTTAAGGGTTGCCCCTTAATTCACTTGTTGTTCTATCAAATAGTTAGATCAAATGTTATCACTTAATCGTTGAATTTAAACACTTTTTCACAGTAGTGGATAATGGTAATAACTTTAGAATAAGAGCAAAGTAATTAATATTATAAATCCTAGCATTATAATACCAAATATAGCAGCAATTAATCTGTTTTTTGTTTTTTCATCTAATTTTGCCCAAATATTCATTATTAAAAATAATCCAATGATGATTATTAGACCTATTAATATATATTTTGGCATTAAACCAACTTAACTTATTTACTTGACATCTAAAATGTGATACTTTATTACTATTGATAATTAATTGTTATCAATAGTAATAATATGAATAAACTTACAACTGAGATTAAATCCTTACATGAGGATACCTTAAACAACCTTAAATATTCTAAAGCTTTGAATACACTAAGAGCTTATAAATCTGATTTTAAAGATTTTGGAGGATTTTGTCAAAAGCACGGATTTAGATCAATGCCTTCAGAACCTAAGGTAGTAGCTCTATACCTTACACACCTATCAAAAAAATATAAAATTAGTACTCTAAGAAGGCGATTAGTAGCGATTAGCATGGTTCATAAGATAAAAGGCCATTATTTAGATACCAAACATCCCGTAATAGTAGAAAATTTACTAGGCATAAAAAGAATTAAGGGTACTGTTCAAAAGGGAAAAAAACCATTATTAATCAATCATTTAAAACAAATTATTAAAGTTATACATGAACAAAATATAAATGAAATTATTAAATTAAGGGACATATCGTTAGTATTAACAGGCTTCGGGGGTGGATTTAGAAGATCAGAGTTAATATCCATTGACTATGAAGATCTTGAATTTGTAACAGAAGGTTTAAAAATAACTGTTAAAAAATCAAAAACAGACCAATTTGGAGAAGGAATGATCAAAGGCCTTCCCTACTTTGAAAACGAAAATTATTGCCCAGTAAAATACATAAAAAAATGGTTATTAAAATCCAATATCAAAGAAGGACCTGTTTTTAGAAGATTCACAAAAGGATCGAAATTATCACAAAATAGGTTAAGCGATCAAACAGTAGTATTATTGATCAAAAAATATTTAAAATTAGCTGGTATTGAAAATACAAATTACTCTGGACATAGTTTGAGATCTGGATTTGCGACTGTAGCAGCAGATTCTGGAGCTGATGAAAGAAGTATAATGGCAATGACAGGTCACAAAACTTCACAAATGGTGCGAAGATATATAAGAGAAGCAAATATATTTAAAAATAATGCATTGAGTAAAATAAGAATATGATAAATTTTTGTGTATCATTAACTAGCTTACCATCAAGAATTGATAATATAGATGGAACAATAAATTCTATTAATGAACAAACTTTAAAACCAAAAAAGATATTCTTAAATCTTCCTTATAAATTTAAGAGATTTCCAAATTATAAATTTACAGAAAATCAATTGATATATTTAAAAAAATATAATTTAGAAATATCAAGGTGTGAAGATTATGGTCCGGCAACAAAATTAATGGGATCTTTAAATAAAATTAAAAATTCTTTTGATTGCGTTATATTATTAGATGATGATCATATATATCATAAAAAAACGTTTGAAATATTTATAGATAATTTTAAAAAAGAAAAAATTAATTATTCATATTATTTAAACAAAATTTTTAACATAAGAAATGGACAGTGTTCAGATGGTTTTCTGATTAATTCTAAATTACTAGATGAAATTGAAATATTTTATAAAAAATATGTAGAAAAAAATAAATATATGTTTTTAGATGACGATTTATGGTTTGCAATATACTTATACTGTGAAAAAAAATCACAAACTAAAAATTTAATTCAAGATTTTAAATTCAAAACAGGAGAGGAATTATCATATAAACAATCTATTAATAAGGATATAGATGCACTTCATCAAATTGAACACAAATCAAAATTTTTAATTAATAGAAGAAAAATACAGAAAATAGAATACATTAAATATAAATTAAAAAAAATATTTAAAAGTTAAATTTCAATAATTTTTATTAAATCTTGAGCTACATGTGAGAAATTTCTAGAATTTCTTAAATTAAAAAGATTTTTCCTAAATTCAAGATAAAGAGACTTATCATTAAGAAGTTTATGTGCATAATCAATAAATTCATTCAAATTTTTAGCTATAAAACCTGTTTTATTATGAATTACTCTTTCATACAAAGAGCCATAACCTAAAGTAACTATAGGTATGCAAAGCTCTCTTGCTTCTTCCGCGGCTAAACAAAAAACTTCACCTTTATGTCCTGGAATTAGCATGCATCGTGAATATTTTAAATCCTTAATTAAATTTTTTTTATCACCCTTTTTCCTCAGCATTACATTTTGCTTATTTAAATCATCATTAATTTCATAAGGAGGGTTTATAAATAATTTAGCATCAGTGTTAGATAAATGAATTTTATTCCAGGCTTTTAGGAGTATATCTAAATTTCTGTCAGATTTAGATGTAAATATACAATTTTTTGGTGGTATATCATCTATATTAATTTTTTCTTCGATAAAATCATAATCTGGTGCTAATTTTATAATTTTTTTACCATAAAAAGATGTAAAAAATGATCTATTTTTATAATGATAATCCCCTTCTAATATAAATATAGGTCTATGCTTTAAATAAGCAAATAATTGTTTTTTTCTTACAAATTTTTCAAAATTCTGAACACTATGTGACCATAAAAATTTTTTATGAGATTTATAATTTTTAAACAAATTAATGTCAGAAAAAGCTATAAGAACATCGGGTATAATTTTATTGTTATATTCATTAATATTAGACCACTCAACATTGTTTATTTTTTTTTTAATATGAATTTCATTAAAAACTTTAACTTCTAACTTAGGGTTTTTTGCTAATTCATTAGAAATGTTTATTAATGTTTTTTCAGTGCCTCCAATTTTGTCAGAATTAATATCATAACTGTTAAACGAAATAGATTTTTCTAAAAAAAATATTTTCATTATTTTTTAGTAAATAACAATTTTATTTTACATAATAAAAGATCAAAGAAGTAAAATATATTTTTATTAGGTTCATTTAGTGGTCCGTTATATTCAGAATTAGTTTTCAAATAATGTTTTTTAAAAAATTTTGTAGTAACACCCCATTTTTTTAAAAAAGTTTTTTCACCTTTGTTTTGAATAAATCCTTTTTTTTTTCTAGTTGTTATAGAGGCAAAATGATATACTTTAAATTTGTTTATACCCTTAAAAATTCTTACTCCACACTTCCACAATTTCATATTAAAATCTGGATCCGAACCTATGCCTGGATTAAATTCTTCACTAAAACCATTTACTTTGTTCCATAAATCTTTTGAAACAACATGTGGTGCAAAATGTGATCCTTGATGATCATTACAATTAATATTTTTATAATTTTTTAAGAGTTTTATTTCATCGAAATTTTGATAGGTGTCGCCACAATCAAAGTTAATATGACCATTAAATTTTTGTATCATTGTACCACTTAAGTAAAAATTACTATGTTTAATATTATTAATTTCTTTATTTAATTCTATATCCCATTCAGGACAGAAATACATATCATCATGACTATAAAGAATATATTTTTTTTTGGATAAAGTAACCGCTCTATTTATTGATGAACAAAGACCAATATTATTTTCTGAAAATGTGTAATTTAAATTTTTTTCTTTAACATATATAAGCGTTCCATCAGATCCTTCATTTACATGAATTATAATTTCATGTTCATATTTAGAATTTTTTTTAATACTATTAATACAAAGTTTAAGATAATTAATATTATTAAATGTTGGTATAACGATTGAAAGCATTTTATTTTTTATGCCATAAGTATTTTTTTGTATCGTTATTGTTATCGTATGTTCTATTTATAATAAAATCTGCAACTATAGATGAATTAAAATACTTCATATATTTAACTTTTCCATTTTTTGCGATTTGTTTTCTCAATTTTTCATCTCTGCTAATTTTTTGAATTTTATCTGAAAGATTATTTAAATTTGAATAAAAAACCATTTCTTTGTCTGTAAAAAAATCTCTATAAAAAGTTTTATCATCAATAAGTGTAACAAGACCATTGCCAATAATTTGTGTAATTCTATCACTGCTATAATATTTAATCGGATCTCCTCTACTCAAGTTAAGTCCCATTTTTGAATTTGAAATTATTTTAAAATATTGATCAGCCCATATTGGTTGTACTCCATTCATTCCATAAATATCAAATCTAACATTGTTACACTTTTCAATTAACTTATTTATAAATAATTCACGATCATCATTTGTACTAGTTTTCAACCGTCCCCTATGAACTCCATGACTTAGAGCAAAAAAAACATCATTTGAACAGTTGTTATTATAATTTTTTAGTGTTTCAATAGATTGATCGCATGGGTTTGGAATAAAAAAACTATTAGTTTTAGATAAAAAATTTAGCACATCCGGTGAAGTTGTCAAAAAATTACCATCTATAACTTCAATTTTATCTAAGATTCTTTTTTTATTTTTTTCATAATCTGGTCCATTAATATTTAGCGGATCTAAAAACCATTGAGCTATTTTAAGGTTGGAATATTCGCTCTTTAAACTATCTATAATTTCCAACGATACCATGTCCGCATGACCTAAAACTATAAGATCAGGTTTAAAATGGTAACATGTTTTTATTAGTTTATCATTTAATGTTTTAGAACCACTAAAGTCTCTATAATTTTTATTTCTACTAACAATATCCCTGTCACTAAATTCTAAAACACTATGACCTAATCTTATAAAACCATTATTTAATCTTCTGCCTGTATTGAAAAACAATCTACCATTAAATCTTTCATTAAAATTTGTAATGTGTAATATTCTTAGTTTTTTTGATTTATTTAGAATAAAAGGTTTGGATAAGCGTGGCAAAGATTCACGAACATTATCAATTTGTTTAGAGACAAATTTATGAGTTAAGTAAAAATTTTTATAAGATAATTTTTGTAGAGTTTTTCTTTTTACATTATTTGTGATTAATTTATCGATTCGTTCGAAAATATCCGTAACAGTTAGTTTTTTTAAAATAATACCATTCGTCAGTGTTTCTGGTAATCCACCTCTATTACTAATTATTACAGCACAGCCATTTGCGGAAGCTTCCAAACTTGTTCTGCCAAATGGTTCTTCCCAACGAGAACAAACAACGGCTATACTTGTTGATTTGTAAAGTGAAATAATTTTTTTATGATTTATAAATCCTAGTTTATATAATCTAGGATGATCAAAAGTAATTTTATCTCTAGGCTCATCTCCCGCTATGTAAGCACTCCAGTCATTATATTTATTTAAAATTTTTATTACTGCTTTTCCAAAGAGGTCATACCCTTTTGATCTGTTTAATTTTCCTACAAAAGTAATAATTTTTTTTTTTTTTATTAATATTAATTTTATTTTTTGAGGCAGATTGATGAATTACAATAAGTTTTTCGCTATTAATTGCGTCAGAATTCATCCCTTCAAGAAATCGTTTTTTTGACCAATTGCTATTAAAAATAATTTTAAAACAGTTTTTTAAAAGAAAAATTCGTTCTTTTATAGTTTGTGATCCATTCATTGATAATGGATCATTGTGAAAATAAAGAATATAGTTTCTTTTTTGTAGACCGTTAATTAGATAATTGAGATAATTTGGTCTGTTATGAATTTCTATCAAATCAGATTTATTAAACTTTTCGATTGTTATAAAGCTTTTTACATATTCTTTGTTTGAACTAGAAAATATTTTTTTTGAAGTTTCAATGTTAGTATATTTACTATTAAATTTTTTTTTAAACTCTGTAAAACCGTAAACTGTAGTGCTATTTTTAAAAATACTAAGCTTAATAGTGTCATTTATAAACAATGATACAGCTCCAGCGTATAATGGAGAAAAATTTTCTTTAAATGGTAATAAAATAGAAATTTTCATTTTTTATTATATATAATTTTTTTTCTTAATTTATAATTTTTTTTTAATTTAAATTCTTTTTTCATTGCTAAGGATTTTGAATCATATTTTTCATAATAAACTAACTTCCATTTTTTTCCTCTTGTAAACTTTGCACCCTTGCTAGCATTATGTAAATTAAGCCTTTTATTTAAATTATTAGTGTAACCTACGTATGATATTTTTTTGTTATTTTTAAGATTAGAAACTATTAAATAGACAAAATAACTCATTTTGGCGGTCCCTAGGGGAATCGAACCCCTCTTTCATGGATGAAAACCATGTGTCCTAACCGATAGACGAAGGGACCAGAA
>MDTE01177982.1_pt1 | contig 11596 bp, 13 predicted proteins | sample 811231 | NCBI WGS metagenome assembly MDTE01 (sample SAMN05326651, study PRJNA326480) | marine metagenome | isolation source: seawater | place: Indian Ocean: Red Sea | collected 2010
CATTGAAATACTTGAGGCATTTCTTAAATTATGTAGAGTGAAATAATTATACTCTGAAATAATTATACTCTGAAATAATTATACTCTGAAATAATTATACTATCAATTAAATCCTCTAGCATAATTATCTACAACAAAATTTTGATATTTTACTTCCCTCTCACGATTTTCTTTTTTTTCACACATATTACATATCATATCTGTGTTTTGGTTATCTAAACTTAAATCTACTTTGCAGATAATACAATGTTTAAGTTGTGGTATTATTTCACTCCTATCGCTACTCTGTAAATTTTTACAGATAGTTTCTTCGTATTCATCTTCACTCAGTAAATAATCATATTGACCATCATACAAACATCCACCAAAGTCCATATGTGCCATTTGATTTTCTCCTCCCTCTCCCCTATCCAGAAGGTAGCACCCATAGCACGTGTATTCTAACCTCTCCTCATCATCGTAATAAGGTTTGTCTGATTTTTTATTCTCAAATTCATTAACATTCATCATAGTGATAGATTTCACTAGAATATTAAAAAAATATTTAAATCAATTTTAAACATACCCATATCTACTAACTATCTAATTTGAATTTATTTCTAAAATGAAACTCATATCTTCATCTACAATTTCATTATCATCCAGTGAGAACACATTTTCGTCTTCTACCATAAATACTTTCAAATTATCGTATGTAATTCTTTCAAATTTACCGAGAATATTATTCTTCAGTCGCTTCACTGTAATTTCAGGTTCATCTACTTTAACTTGTATCAATTTCCGCTGATAGATAACGTTAAAAACTGCCATTTCTTTAGTAATAGGATTTAAGTTGTATTTTAACACCTTACTTAAATTCAATTTTTAAAATTGAAGAACATAATTTTTATCTAGTTTAAAATAGTTATAAATATTCTGACTATGAATTTTTCAGAAGTTTCATCAGAAACAGTTGCGACAACTTATAATAAAATCGCAAAAGAATTTAAAAATTCAAGACACTATAATTGGAAATGGATCACTCAATTTATAAGTAATATTAATGTTGACAATGCCAATGCCAATATAATAGATATTGGTTGTGGCGGGGGTAGAAATATTAAAGCCTATCAAAATGATAAGTTAAATATTGTAGGAATAGATAATTGTATTGAATTTATAAAAATATGCAGAAATGAAGGATTAGATGTTGTTTTGGCTGACATGACAAGTATACCACACCCAGATGGAAATTTTGATTACATTCTCTCAATCGCATCATTTCATCATTTAACTAATAGACAACAAAGAATTAAAGCTCTTACAGAATTTAGGAGAATATTAAAACCAGGGGGTAAGGTTCTTTTATCAGTTTGGTCAAAGACACAGCCTCTTAAAACAAAGCGGGTTTTTACAAACTGGGGCGATACAATTGTGCCTTGGAAAAGTTTAACTGGTGAAGTATTTAACCGATACTATTATATTTTTAAAATACCTGAGATTGAAGAATTATTTGAAATGACCGGATTTAAGATAGAAAGCCATTCTTGGGATTGTGGAAATGAAGTATTCATACTAAAATAAAATATAAGCAAATTATAAATGTATGTCTCTATACTGTTTATTACTCTTTTATTGATAGTAATATTCTACGGATTTTTATTTTTATCTTATCATAAAAATAAGAAAAAGCTAGAAAATATTAATAATATTGTTTAATTGTTTGTTTAGTTTTTTTACTGTTTGAAAACTTATTCTTTTTTTCCTATTTTCAAATACAAATTCTTTTAAAATTTTGTAAATCGTTTTCAAATTAGATATTTTCAGGTTAAAACTAGCATCATTCTCAACATAATCTAGTTTTATTCTTTTTAATAAATGAAATAAATTATAAAAAGCAATCTCAGAAACGAAATTATCGTCATTATGTCTATTTTTAATAAGTTGTATCAAATAATTAGCTTCATAAAATAACATATTCTCATCAAATATAAGCAGATATCCGTTATCACTAAAACTTTTCGGTTTATTAATCTTAGTGACCCCTGAAAGACTATCTATTTTATACCATTCTCCTCCTTTTTCCATATTAAACCATACATGATCTTTGTTAAATTCAAAATATGAGATTATTCCTTTATTTACACCTAGAAATTTTATAAATCTATCGTATTCCCAGTCTTTTCTGTTTTTTTTATGAACTCCTCTCAGGTTAATTGGAACTAGTTGACAATATTTATTGGTGTATTTATCAACTATATAACTTATAATACTTCTACACTCAGCAAATCCGTCCATTTTAATACTTTCAAGACCATAGATAATTCCATCATATTCAGAGCATAAATCAGCAAATTCCGCATCTGATATTTTCCCTTCTCCAAAATAGGCATTTAAACTATGTATTCTACAATTGTTTCCTCGTTGTTGCTCCCAATATATATTTTTATTATCTATATTTGATATAGGCATTTGTCTTACTATAATAATTTAGTTTTATAATCTGAAATATACTCAGTTATTGTATAGGGTTCGCTAAATTATATTTTGAATTTGTGTTAATATTTGTTCCATCGGTTCTTTCAAAATCAGGGGGGAATTCACTACGTTTCTTATCAAAATAAGCGTTGTAATAGTCTCCGTCAGATAATAAATTGTATGTAAAATAAAAAACACGACGAGGATTATCAGTTAAATTTATATCACTTCTATGAGGCACAAAAGAATCAAATATAACTAGGTCTCTATTCCCACACAAAATAGACTGCCACTCAAATGACTCCACTAAATTTTGATCTAACCTACCATTCGTATTTTTAAGAATGCCTTTTGTGTGTTGCCCAGCAACCATTTCTAAACAGCCATTCTCTCTAGTGCATTCATCTACAAAGACCGCACACGTAATGAATTTTCTTGGAGGAAAATCTTCCCAAGCTTCAAAGTCTTGATGTGGATCAAAAGCACCTCCTCCTGGAAGTTTCCAGTTTATTTTATCTTTGAATAATATTACTCTCTCTTCAAGCACTTCTTCTAATATAGGGGTGACTTCTATATCTACAAAATTATTTAAGCGTTGAAGCTGAGGCTCTTTCAAAAAATTTTCAATTCTTGCTAGAGTTTTACTCTCTTTATTTTTCTCAAAATATTTCATATAGCTAGATTTTACTTCAGGTAAAGAATAAAGTTTATCTACTTCGGAAAGAATAGTATTTACCTGTGTTTTGCTGAAAACATTTTTTAATAATAAAAAGCCATCTCTATTAAATTGGCGTGTTAGTAAATTTCGAATAGCCATAATTTATAAATATTTACCTCTATAAATAAATCAATAGTTAAGTAGTTTTTGTTAATTTATAAATTTGATTTTCTTATTTAGTTAAGAAAATATTTAGATAATTAGTTAGCACATGATTATAGCAAAACTATTAAATTCTGATAGTATAGATTCATTATCTAGTGGTATTGAACTATTTCTAAATAAAACATATTGTTTGAGTATAGAAAAATCATTTATTAAAAAATATCTTAATGAATATCTTGAAATAGACAATCTATTTAACTTGATAGTTAAAAAGGAAAAAACAGCTGAATTTAAACAATTTAATTTAATTGTGAAAAAAATAATTGGATATAATTTATCATCAATAATAGAGATTTCAACAAACTTTAGAGAGGTAGAAGGTAAAAGAACTTATGATAGTCCTACTACTTCAACTCTTCTGCTTACATCAAAAATTAAAAAGTTAGAAGCAGATATAGAAGTATTAAATGAGGTGATAGAAGAACTTCGCGAGTCATACATTCGGATAAAAAGAGAAAAGGACGGCATATAGCAAACTCTACATAAAGTAAAATTGATGTATTTTTTTTTATATTTTTCAGTAGAAAAAAATGAAGCAAAACTCGAAAGTGTTTGCCCCACCTACTTTTTCTCAAGATGAAGTAGATAAATGGAAAGAATATCTAGATAAAGAAGGTTATGTTGTAATAAAAAATGTATTGACATCCGAAGAAATGCACGAAGGATTATCACTATTTAAAAAAGATTTTAATAAAATTTCACCAAAATTTGACTTTGATAATTCTACATCACAAGATATTACTACAACGCCGTGTATTTACAGTAAGGGAATGGTAGTATTTAATGGTATAGGGCAAGCCGATTCTATGTGGTTTCTCAGAACAAACAAAAAAATACAATCTGTGTTTAATCAAGTGTATGAAACTGACCAACTAGTTACCAGTCTAGATGGATGCTCAGTATTCGTTTCTAATGAACAAAAGTCTACATCCTGGCTTCATATAGATCAAAATCCTAAAAATAAGCTTTACTCAATTCAAGCATCATACAATTATTTACCAGTTTCAGACAAGAGCGATGCTGGGTTTGTAGTTGTTCCTAAATCTCATAAAGAGTATACTCCTAAAGTGTCCCATTCTAAGGACTGGATTGTTTGTAGTGAACAGCCTGTAGATCAATCTTTAAAACTATTAATACCCGAGAATTGTCTAACACTTTGGAATTCAAAAACTATACACGCTAATGAAGGAATGACTAAAAATGAAAGGGGATTAAATAGAATAACCTGTTATGTCACATTTCTTCCAAAAGAAAAGCGAAGCGAAGAAATTAGGAAACAGAGGATTAAAGCCTATATTACAGGAGAAACTACTTCCCATTGGGCTCACAAGTGTGAACTAAAAAGATACCCGTATGGTTTCAAAACTAGATACGAAAATAGAGGTTTTGGAAAAATAGTTCCAAGTTACGAACAAAAAATTAATGAAGATGGGACTATAAAACAAATTATTCCCGAAGAGAGATTTAAGCTACTTTAATTTAATAGAAACGCCTAATATTGTTGTGATTATGTAAATAGTTATTACAATCATACTGTAATAATTAAGAAATTTACGTATCATTTTTTCACTCTTTATATTGCAATTACATTTTGACTCTTCTAACTCCCTTGTATATCTGAATATGAAGTATATATTAAAAAATCCGATCGCTATAAATACTGAAAGTAAGAATTTAAATGGCGGAGTATTAATAAAAATACTTAGCAAGCTTCCTAATGTTTTTAGATTAAATATAATAAATACAAATGGTATTACATATATTAATAGTATGATTGAAATAGTTATAAAGGCATAATATTTTATAAATTCTTGCTTCCATCTATATTTTTCTGAACAATCACAATTATTTTTATTTCTTATATGGATTAAATAAAGAACCAACAGATTTACTATTATTGTAAGTAAAACTAGTAATGTTAATACAATCATAATTAATAATTTAAAATATTATAATTCGAAATAAAAAACAAGATTTATTAAGAAAATTTCATACCCTTGCAATTTACCATCTTCTCACGAAGATATGCTACTAGAGATAAACGTGTGTAATCTTCCGATACAGGAATAATCTCTGTATTACAGTGCCATTCATGAACATCCATCGCTAAGAAATCTCCATGTCTACAGTCAACACCTACTTTAAATTGTGGAAATCCAGTGCTTCCTCCATTATATTTACCTTCTTCTAAGACAACTAAATTTCCAAATCCTTCTTTTAAATCACCCGCGTCTTTATGTAATGCGGTTCTCCAGTTATAGTTAATTGTGACTGTGCTAAAAGCGGTATCTTTTATAACAAAATCAGTTTCATGAGCCTGGCTGTATTGGATACGGTGATTTTTAGGTATTAATTTTTTAAATTGTTTGTCAATGGATTGAATTAACGGGATCACTTTTTGCCATTTTTCAACCTGCTGTGCTGAAAAGGCTGTTAATCTACAAGGGGGTGAATCTTTAAAATTACGGTCTCGCTTATCAAAGTATCCAATAATATTACTCTGTGAAAGGTTTCCTAAGCTATTTTTAACGATTTTTCCATCAATAGCTGATTTATACGCAGCCGCTCTGAATTTTCCTACTCCTATAAGCTGATTACCTTTAGCATATCCAGGTAGTTTTGTTTCATCCAAAACCCCAGCCGCAGCTCCTCTATTATCATGTGTTTTTTTAGCAGCCTCTTTCAAACATTCTATACCAATTTTACACAGTTTATCAGGAATTACTTTTTTTCTAAACTTTAAAAGTGTTTTCTTTTTATTGTCTTCAAAATAGTATACATCACAATTTCTATTAACAATAATATCATATGCGTCTTTGCCGAAATATTCTCCTTCTTTTTCTTTCATGTATTCATCGGATAGCTTTCTCTCAACTATAATTGTTTTTATTTTTTTAGAATTTTTCTTTCTTAGTTGTTTCTTACTAGATTTTTTCATACCTGATTTACTATTTCCTTTAAAAGATTGTCGTATTTTTTGAGCTTTTTTTGAGTTCTTTACCATTAATATTTTAATATAAAAAAAAATAAAACGTAAATATCTTTTAAATTAAAAAAATAATAAATTATTTAATTTAGTTTATGTATTTGACAACTCTGCGTTAAGCGCACTTCCATAAGGTGTTCTATCAAATATAATATCATTTGGTTTGGGTCTAGGATGAAATTCCAGTTCTATAATTAATCTATTTGTGCCTTCATCTGCATTTTTGAAAGTATTATCATCTGCTGACGAAGAATCCGCGTGTAAATTATTTTCATTAGTAAGTTCAAATGTTAAATTATACAGGGTGCTTGGATTAACAGTTGCTAGATAATAAGATTTATGAGGATAACCTATTGAAACTACATCTGCGTTTGTATTAACATTTGTTAAAGTATTTGAATTATGTTCTCTTACACTCTTAACTGTATTTGTATTTCTAAACAAAAGTCTATCTTTTGTAAATTTGTTGTTTGATGGTTTAATTATATTCAATTCCTCAATATTTAAAACGAAAAAATGGCAATTGTTGTTTGTTGTAGCACCTATTATAGTGAAACTTTTTACGTATACGTCTGTAAGTTTATCTATCTTAAAGGTTTGTTGTAGATTAACTCTAAATTTATGCCATCTGTTAGTTCCTAGATTTGTTACTGAAGTAGGTGTTCCTTGACTAGTTAAATCTAATTTTCCATTTGTAGCACTAGAGTAGGTTGCGACACCACTTTCTCCATAATCACCTGTATCAATAAGAATTTGTTTAATTGATATTCTTTCGTCTCCCTGTTTGGTGTTTTGATATAAAAGAGGTTGAATAGGGGCTTCTTCACCAACTTCTTTAATCAAATTAGGAAGGTAGAGTTCTCCTTCATAACTATCTATTTCATTAGATGAATGATCCGTTTGGTTTACTAAAACCTGAGACAAAAGCTCTCGCACATTGAGTTGGTTATAATTATCATATCCACTAGGTTCTCCTGGATTTGAACTCGGTGTATCTTCTTTACCTAGTCTTGATGTCGAAAATATATCATTAAATGCCGACTTATCTAATTTGCTATTTGTAATATCATCTTTAATTGCGCACCTATCAATTACAAAATCGCTATCAGCTTCGGTCTGACAAGTATCATTTATGCTATCATGACTATTAAAAACAGATTTCTTTTCAGAATATGCCTTGAATGAATCGTTAATTTGACGGTTTGATTCTTTTACTAGTTTATCAAAGTCATCTACATCGGTTATATATTGTTGAAACGAGCCTCTGTAACTTTTACTTGAACCTTTTTTTGCTAGTTCATTTCCAAATTTTAAGTTTGTTTCTCCTATATTTAAATCAAAATTCTTAATACCTTGACTTTTCTTAACGCTATATTTCTTAGGTTTTTTCTTTTCAACTTTTGTTGATGTGTCTTGAACTTTAGTCTTATTTAAAAGAAAAGGCACGCATTTTTTAGCTACCATTTCATTGAAATTATTAATACCTAATGATTTGTTGTTTCCACTCTGTGTAAAATCAGTGTTGAGTTTATCATAGACTGTTTTTGTTAGCTTCTTAACTATTTTTTTGTTTTTACTATCATTATTTAAATTGATATTATGTTTTTGAACCATTTCAGCATTAATATATTCATAAATATTATCAATATTTTGTGATGATAAAAATGAATTATCCATATAATATATAGATTATAAAAATATCTTTAAAATGAAAAAATTAACGAGACATTATAACTAATTCCAAAATTATGCGATTTGACTTTTCATTTGAAGCAAATACTCTTGGAAGTGGATTAGATGTGTATAGAGCCGCACCATTAGGTATATACTGAGTAACTCCTTTTTCAAATGTAATTGTATCCGCAGACGTTGCCGAAACCCTCCCTATTACTGCACCTGTTCCTAAATACACTGTGTCTCCTACTGAAAATATTGTTCTAGGATCGGAATCAAGTGTTAATTCAGTTTCGTCTACAAGAGCGCCACCATTAGCCGCTTCATTAACTAATAGTGTAGTTCTACTGCTAGGGAAGAATAGAGTTTCTCCATTAATTAAATGAACATTGGTTCCACGCATAAACTGAATATTACCGGCGGTGTCATCAGCAATAGTTACAGTTGCTAATACATTACCTACAAATTGCTGTGATGAATTGTATACCGCATCAAGTATATTAAAGGTTGAAGCTCCCGCACTAGCTGCTAGTCCTATATTTCCCCCAGCACTAGTTCCTACTACAAGATTGGCACTTAATGTTTTACCAGAAGATGTGAAATCACTCTGAACAGATTCTCCATCCTCGTTTGTTAAATTAAATGTAAGGGATGATAAAGTAGTAGGGTTAACTGTTGCTACATAATTACTCTTTAAATGGTATTTCATAATTTTTGTAGAACCAGCAGAATCGGTGTTTTCATTTGGAAGGACAAATTTATCAATCATATGGTTATTATTTGTTGCTGTCTTGATGTTGAATTCTTCAATGTCCACAACAATATAAAGATTTGAAAACCTGCTTGCCTGTGCTGGATTATTAATAATAATACTTTCAATGAAAACATCACTAGTTTTATCTACTATAAAATCATCTTGTAAATGCACCCTAAATCTACCCCAGTATGTGTCTGAAATATTTTCGACAACCTTTTTTGTATTTGAACCATCAATCGTTAGGTTTGCCAAATTATCGCTAATGTCTAAACACACAATTTTCCTTTTTCTGCGTTCAAATTGATAGTTTGTGGGAAGAAATGTTTGTTCAACATAGTCTTTTGAAAAATCCTTTTTAAATTCATTATCTTTCTTCTCTACAATATCTGATATTCCACTATTGACCTCTTCTCTGCTATCAACATTTTGGTTTTGATCTCTTATATTATTTTCAAAATTAGATGAAAGATCTCGTGCTTGAGATGCGTTCTGAGGTCCAAGTTGAATTCTATTATTTTCATAGGCACTATAAGCGGAATCATCAAGAGTGTAGTTTGAGACATCTGTTTCCATATAATTTCTATTTAAATTAGTAGAGTTCATTAGAGCCAATGTTTCATCTCTCTCATTACTACTAGGAGTTTCAACCTTGTTATTTTCAGCCAATTTTTGGAAAAATTGGTCATTGTTCTGCTCAATCTTGATTTCTCTTTCTTTTAAAACATTTTCCTCTTCTTTTTTAATTTGTGGTGTCGAGTAGTCTCGTTCTCGCTGCATTTCTTCAAGTCTCTTAGCAAAATCGATATTTTCATCTATGTCTTTACTACTTATTCCTGGTAGGTTTTCAACAAAATTTTGGGTTTCTCTATCATTTGCTCTACTTACAATAGGCATATTATCGAAATCACTTGAATTAGGCATAGGTGCTGGTAAATTAGCAATATCCATTTGAATATTAGGATTACCGCCAGGTATATCCATTCTACCTTGAGAATTATTAGATAATTGTGGCATCTGTCTTGGTGGCGGTTCAAGGTTTCTAAAATTGTCTGGAGTATTAGCTTCATTCAAAGACATTCCTCCATCATTTCCTAATACAAGATTTGAAAAATCGGTTTGGTCTCTTTTAGGTAAACTATTAGCTTTTTCTAGACCGGCATCTTTCGTTCTTGTAGCTTCTGGTCTGAAACTTGAATTAAGAGGGAGATCACCATATACATTTCCTCTGGGAAGCTTACTATAATCTTTATTAGATTTTTCAATTTGATTAACTAAAAATGGCACACATTTAGTGACAACGAGGTCATTCATGTATTGTGTAGAAACATTTTTGTTAATATTTGCCTTATGAATTGTTTTTACTAATTTTTTTAATACATTAATATATTTAGGTTCTTGTGTAATGTCGTAGTTTATTTCTTGTTTTACATTGTTTCTAACAGTAGTTATTAGAGAAGTAATATTATTTGCTTCAAGAAAACCAGTATTCATGATATTAAATATAATAAATATTATTTTAAATTGAATTAAACAAATAAATAATATAATTATCAAGATATTATGGAAAATTCCAGCCAAAATCCTAAAGACAATAGTCGCATCCAAAAAATAATTGATAGTATGAAGGAGACAAACTTTATTAAGCGAGGTGATTTTACACTTAAATCAGGTATACATTCAAATTACTATGTGGACGTAAAATCGCTGATTTCATATCCCCATATTATGGCTAATTTATGTAATCTAATTTACATCAAAATAATAGATGTTATAAAGAAAGAACAATTAAAACTCACAGATATAGTATTATGTGGATTACCATACGCAGGAATACCTTTCGCATCCTACATATCGTTTATGCATAAAATACCTATGATTTTATTAAGAAAAGAGAAAAAAACTTATGGCACCAAAAAAGTGTTTGAAGGGTCTTTAGAACAGAAAAAACATCTAATTTTGATAGACGATATTTTAACTACAGGCATAAGTATTCTTGAATCACTCGAAGATTTTAGAGAATATAATATTAATACTTCCGCAGTAGTATTAATAGATAGAGAAGAAAATGGAGGTAAAGGAGCTGTTTATAAAAGACTAAAGAATATTGAAGCAGTTTTTACACTAAATAAATTTTTATAAGAAATTAACTAACTAAACCTTTTTACATAATACTTATTTCGTAATTTATTCATTTTGTCATCATTAATGTCACTATTACAATAGGATTCAAATGATTTGCCCTCTAACATATTTTCAATAAAGTGCATAGAGTAGACACCACATTCCGATTCTTTAAATTGATGTCTAACTTTATTCTGACTATATTCCATTTTTATATTGTGTCTTTCTCCTTGTTCAATTAATCTATCGACAAGTTTTTTTACTTCTTTTGGAGGCTTGAAACCATATGAGTCAAAATAATGTAGTTTTCCCTTCTTTAAATTACCATAAAATGACACCCAATGAGACCCTGGCTTATCATGTGGATCTAAATTAAATACAATACCAATTTGATTAATTCCTCGTTTTAAGAGATTATTAATTTTTATTCGACATAATTCATCCACTACACACATTCCCGCACTCATCTCTTTATCAAAATCAATAGGAACCGCACCTATAAAAAAGAAATCATCGTATTTTTTCATGTATTGGTTCATTACCTTTTCAATATCGCTTGTTGTTAACCATTCTCTTTTATTTTTTTTCCAAGCATTCGGCATAGTAGGACGATAATCATCTGTTAATTCACGTTTATTTGAAATAAAAGGTTGTTCTAGCCAACAATATTCATTGTCGCATATTTTAGACAGTCTCTTGTTTATTTTTTTCCATAATA
>MDTE01197667.1_pt1 | contig 11596 bp, 6 predicted proteins | sample 811231 | NCBI WGS metagenome assembly MDTE01 (sample SAMN05326651, study PRJNA326480) | marine metagenome | isolation source: seawater | place: Indian Ocean: Red Sea | collected 2010
TATTAGGACTTGGGGAACTGGAAAAATCCGTAAAAGCATTTAAAAAAGCCATCTCAATTAAACCCGATTTCGCTGATGCATACAACAACATGGGCAATGTTTTTCATAACAAAAATGAACTAGAAAAAGCTATAGGCACTTACAATAAGGCTTTGTCACTTAAACCTGACTTCGCTGATGCCTACAATAGCATGGGCAATGCTTTTCATGACCAGGGCAAGATAGATAAAGCCATAGAAGCATATAATAAGGCTTTGATACTGAAACCCGGTTTGACCGATTCATATAACAACATTGGACTGAGCCTTCAAGAACAAGGAAAGTTAAAGGAAGCAGAAGAAGCTTTTCTTAAGGTCTTATCACTAGATCCAAGCAATGCTAAAGCCTCTTTCAATCTTTCATTGCTCTATAATCTTCAAGGTAACTTAAAAGTTGGGTTTGAATTATACGAATCGCGCACAAAGATTGAAGATGTGGATGTTGAACCTGCTAGACAAGAATTTACTTGGGATGGATTACAAGACCTTCAAGGGAAAAATGTTTTGGTCTATGAAGAACAGGGCTTAGGAGATGTAATACAATTTTGCCGGTATCTTGTTTTGCTCAAAGAAAAAGGAGCTACTGTAACATTTAAAGTAACCTCGAACCTACATCAATTATTAAAAAGTCTAGACGCTAGGATTAGTTTTACAAATATTTTCCCCAAAAAAAATCAAATCGATTTTGAAGTTCCATTGATGAGTCTTCCATATTTTTTTGGAACTAACCTTGAAACTATCCCAATGCTAGGCCCGTATTTATATGCAGACAAGCATAGGATAAAATATTGGTCAGAAAAATTTAATAGGAAAGGGAAAAACTTTAAGGTGGGTATCTGCTGGCAGGTTAAGGAGGGTAAAGTTGATATTGGCAGATCATTCCCATTATCACTATTTGAAAACATTGCAAAACTTCCAAATGTTGAATTAATTAGTCTCCAAAAAGGTCATGGCGAGGATCAGCTTTCAGATTCCAGTTTTCCAATTACTACTTTTGGATCAAATTTTGACCTTGGCAAAGGTGCTTTTATAGATACCGCAGCAATCATGATGAATTGTGATCTTATCATCACGTCTGATACAGCTATTGCACACTTATCTGGAGCGTTGGGCCAACCAACATGGGTGGCCTTAAAGTATATCCCTGAGTGGCGTTGGTTAATGAATAGGAATGATAGTCCTTGGTATTCTACAATGTCATTGTATCGTCAGAAAAAACCAGGTGATTGGGTGGAGGTGTTTAACAGGATTGAAGAGGACCTTTACGCCTTGACAGAAGAGAAAGGTAAATAAGATGAAAAGTGCCCTTGTTCCAATTTCATGGGGAGAGTTATTTGATAAGATAACAATTCTGCAAATCAAATCTGAAAAAATTACTTCTTCAACCTCCCTCATGAATGTTAATAGAGAATTACAGCAACTTAAGTTAGTTTTTGATAGAAATTTCAAAGCTAATTCTCTAGCAACAAAACTTGAGAACGAGTTAAGGCAAATCAATAGTAAGCTCTGGGAAATAGAAGATCAAATTAGAGAAAAAGAAAGAAAGAAGACCTTTGATAATGAATTTATTCGATTGGCGCGTAGCGTTTATATTACAAATGATGAACGATCTTTAACTAAGAAAAAAATAAACGAAACTTTAGGATCAGAGTTGGTCGAAGAAAAATCATATTCTCAATATTTGTGAGGTTTCCATTTCAAGCGAAATTCCAAAATATCTCTAGAATCTAAAAATCCTGTCCTAAATATAAAGATAAGTAAACTGGGTCATGCTAAAAAATTAGAAGAAAAGTTTGTTGTTTTAGTATTTTTTGAGAATTAATAAATCAACCACATCATATGTTTGATACATGAAATTTCGAAAAGAAAACAAACTTGGAACAAAAAATCATTAAACTCAAAGTTCCTAAATAATTCTAAGGTCTACAATCAGTTTGCTCCCATTGAGGAAAATTTTACACCAAAACGTAAAAATTCAAATTTCCTTTATACATGATCTTTTTCATGAATAACCCGTTTAGCAGCCACAACCACTTTTTTACAAAAACTGTCAATTTCTTCTTCAGTGTTCAAAAGAGCTATTGTTACTCTTCATGAAAACATGAAATAAGAAATTGAGTGTCCTGACTTTTTACCAAATCCTATTCTAGTTTCTAAATGATTAAATTAAGGCTGACGAAAATGAATTAATGATTGAACGGGTGCATGTTTGTTCGCATTTTTGCTGAATTGTACATTTTATTGGAAAACACTCCGGTCTTATCAATTAAATTTGCACTTTCATCTCCAATACCTTTTGCATAATCAAACCAATTTCGCATAATTAAAAAGTCATTCAAACTCAAACCGTTGGGCGTTGTAATCCTATTTTGCTCGACTTGGGCCGGATGCTTTTTGTCATAATCTTCTTCTATGGACTTCCAATCCTGATTATAATTCATTAATTGAGGTCCAGAATAATTGATTTCTTTATAGTCAGGAAAAGAGATTGGATACTCTGAGCACCCCCTTTTTATCTTTGCGGACACCTGTGATCCAATGTTTTCTTTGATAATGTGGTCAAGATGTTCGGCAATTGTATTTGCTTGCTCGAGACTGTCGCAGTACACTAAACCTTTATAGAAACCAGAAATTTCCGGCCTTAACTCTACCATGCATTTTCGTGAATTATTCTCTTCAAGTTTTAGTTTATCAAAAACTACATGCAATTTCATTAAGTCAATAAAAGAACTTGGTTCAACTTGAACTTTATAGCATCCAAAGCAAAATTCCGGAATAACTTGGTGCAACTCAAAAATTCCCATGTGTCTTCTGCAGTTTGATTCAATTGTATTTCTTCGGTAAATTTGTGAATGCAGCGTGTCAATTTTTAATTTGAAACTCTTTAAGATTTTTGAGGATTGAACAAACAAACTTATGACCTCATTGTCAGAGATTCTTTTGGAAGTACTATACTTTAAGTCAAGTACCCGAATTTTTCGTTCTGCTTCCGCTATAGGATGTGAAACCTCTTTTTTCGGTATATAATTTGACAATAAAGTAACAAGATTTGTCTTGGCATCAGTGTAGTCGGGCTTAATCTGGAGAGCTTTCTCAAAGCCATCTATAGCTGCCTCGAGATCTCCTTTTTTTTGAAGAGCCAAGCCCATGTCGTTAAGGGCATCCACATTGTCAGGATTTATGCTTATAGCTTTTTTGTAACTATCTATAGCCGCATCGAAGTCACCTTTAGCTTGAAGAGTAAAGCCCATATTATTGTAGGCCTCCGCATAGTCTGGTCTAATTTGGAGAGCTTGCTTAAAACTATCTATTGCCGCCTCTACCTCGCCTTCACCTTGAAAAACGAGCCCCAAATTGTTATGGGCGTCTGCATTGTCAGGTTTCATCCTTATAGCCTTCTTGTAACTATATATCGCTGACTTTGGATCTCCCTTACCTTCAAAAGCGAGACCCATATTGTAATAAACCTCAGCAAAATCTTGATCAATCTTGAGTACCTTTTTGTAACTCTCTATAGCAGCATCCAGGTCACCTTTACCTTGAAGTGCAAGACCCAAATTGTTATGGGCATCAATATTGCTAGGATTTATGCTTATAGCTTTCTTGTAGCATTCAACGGCTGAGTGAAATTGCTGTAAAGCGATATTTGCAGCGCCAAAAATATTATAAAGAATATCTGAATTAGGATATAGTTTTAGAAGAGCATTGGTTTGAGCTAAAACCTGATGGTAGTCCCCTTGATTATATAGTGAGAGAACCATGTGCATTTGTTCATTACTTGGATTTTGGATATTGTTAGTTATTTTGGTAGAAATTCCCTTTAAATTTTGGATTCCTTTTAAAGCATTTTTATTCGTGGGAAACTTGGTCAAGATGTCTGCATAAATTCTGGTCGCTTCTTCGACAAAACCTTCTTCGGTTTTCTTTTTTGCAAACTTCACGGCTTGATCAACCTTCATGGTTTCCAAGATACTTTTTTTTTCATTCTTTGAAGGCCTTTGAAGCATGGGAACACCCTTGAAGCAAAAATTCCCAAGTAATTAGCAAATAGTGTTCCATCTCCTTCACACTCATTAAAAATTATTTATAGTAGTTTACAGATAATCGGAATAGGTACTCCATAGGCATCAGCGTTTCCTCAAAAACTCCTTTGAAATTCTCCAGAGGCACTTAGAAATTTAAGATATTCTTACCAACCTCTTTTGGTTGTCTTTCCTTATAATGCGGCCATATCAATGGCATATATTTTCAATTGTAAAAGAATGGGGAAAGATGGAGGTCTAATCTTTAAACCTTTTCTTGTCGTGAAACAGTGATTCCGCTGTTTTTGGTGTTGTGTCTTATGAATTGAGGATGATTTCAATTACAAAACTACTTGTGATGACAAATAGCTTTTCAAATATTTAACTTCTTTAGGAAACAAACCAGTGGGAGTGGAAAAGCATATGCTTCACAGTAAATAATACATTCAAAAAAATCAGACTTTGTACAGTGAAAATTTAAATGTAATCTCAATCAATAATTCATTTTATGACTGTAGTTCATCAAATTTGCCTCCAAGAAACTTTTCATACTTGCGCCACTGCTCTGAGCTTCCTTGATATACTTTCTTCCGAACTTGCATGTTTGATGCTGTATTTACATTTCTATTGTTGTCTTGCGGCGAAAGACATGCATCTTGCCATTCAAGATCGAGATATTGAATTAGTTCCTTAGTCTCTTTTTCTTGATTAACAGTAAGTTCTTCATAAGTGATGGGATGAATCCGATTATCATAATGTCCTTCCCAAAATTGCATAAGATCTTGATATAACCCATAATAGGTTACAAGATCAGTCAAATCATAACAGTAACCATTACCGTTACCTGGAAAGAACATTTGATAATTTGACCAACAAGTAGCTGCTGGATCCCTTTTCACATGGATGATCTTAGCTTCAGGAAAGATCAAACAGATCAAGCCAATGTGTAAGAAATTATGTGGTAATTTATCCGTTACGAAAGGACTTCCATCCGATCTCATCTGTAATTCTGAAAGATAAGTCTTTCTAAATTCTAATAGTTTGTCACTAGAAATTTGAGATGCTGTACCTACAATGGTATCACCAAAATTATCGATATAACCCAGTTCACCTGCTCCAGTAACTTCAGAATGAGATGAAACAATTTGCTCGACCAAGGTTGTTCCCGATCTTGGCATCCCGAGGATGAAAATAGGTTGTGGATCATTGAATCTTTTTGTAATACCCAGAGAATTTCTTCTAATATATGGGTAAGAGTTTTTAATATCCCCAAATAATTTTATATCTTTGCTAATGTCATAATCTAATAATTCTTTGCGCAGATCATTACCTCTTTTGAGAAAATTGAACGAGTTAACCAGATCCCCCAAATCCGCATATGCTTTACCCAAAGCAAAGCAAAGTTTGCAACGCTGTTCAGCGGAGATGTTTTGACTATCATACATCTTTAGCATTTGAAGAAACTGATGATCTTGCTCAGTATACTTTTTCATATTGCTGATGTTTCGATGAGCATCGGGATAGAAAGGCTCAATCCTCAAAGCCATTTGGTAGCTCTCTATTGCTCTCTTTTGATCTCCTTTCTTTTTGTGAATTACTCCTAAATTGTTATAGACCTCGGCATAATCAGGCTTAATCTGAAGAGCTTTTTTGTAACACTCGAAAGCCCTCCCTAGTTTATCTTTCTCATCAAGGACGACACCCATATGATAATAGACTTCTGCATAGTCTGGCTTGATTTGGAGAGCCTTATTATAGCAATCTAAAGCCATCTCTAAATTACCTTTATGATACAGGAAGAGACCAATATTGTAGTAGGCCTCTGCATAGTGAGGATTTATCTTTAGGGCTTGTTTAAAACTATCGATAGCCTTTTCCGGTTGGCCTTTACCTTGAAGAGCTAAACCCGAGTTGTAATGAGCCTCAGCAAAATCGGGTTTAATTTTAATAGCCTGCCCGTAACTCTCTATCGCTGCCTCAAAATCACCCTTCTCATATAGAACAATGCCCAAATTATTATATGCTTCTGCATATTGGGGATTGATTTCTATTGCAGTTAGGTAATTTTTAATTGCTAGGTCGAATTCTTGTAAAGCAGCGCGCCCAGCGCCTAGAACATTATAGAGAATCTCAGATTTAGGAAATCTCTGAATCATTCGACTAGTTTCAGCTAAAACCTGTTGCCAGTTCCCCCTAGAACACAAATCAAGGATCATCTGTAGCTGTTCCTGTGGTGGATTTTGAACTTTGTGAGTTCCGGAAATAGAGCCTTTGTTAAGTGCTTTAATTCCTTCTAAAGCTCTTTTATTTTTGGGAAACTTCTCCAGTATATCCCCATAAATCATGATTGCTTCTTCGACAAAACCTTCTTTGAGTTTCTGTTCTGCAAGCCTCATAGATTTCAAAACACTTGTTTTTTTTTTGTCTGAAGACATTTGCAACATGGAGAAACCTTTAAGTCAAAAATCCTCTAGTGATTAGCAAATTCCATTCCAAACTTGCAAATGACTAAATTAATGCCTGAAGAACATAATTACAAAAATCTCTTCCTTAAACCTAACGGTAATCAGCATAAGAGGACAACAACTCCTTAGATCTTTTTCCTGGTTATCCGTTGCACCATTCCGCAAAATTATTGGTACACCTTTTGCATCTAAAAATTTGGAATCGATACGTGAAACTGGTATATGTTGAAACAATCACACAGCACTGACATCCCTAAAACACTCAGAGGATTAGTTGACAACCTAATTACCCTTTATAATCAAGGGGAACTAGACCAAGCACTGCAGCAGGGAAATGAAATCATTAAACGATTCCCAGCATCCGCTACTGTTCAAAATGTGCTTGGAGCTGTTAATTACCGACTTAGCAACAAGGAACAAGCTGTTCACCACTTAAGAGAAACAATCAAACTAAGCCCCAATAATTCTTCCGCATTCAATAATCTAGGAGCTGTACTTAATGACCTTGGTCATCTTTCGGAAGCAAAAAAACTCCTTAAACGAGCAATTCGAATTAAACCAAAATTCGCCGAAGCCTATAATAACCTTGGAAATACATTTCTAAAACTTGCTGACTATGACAAGGCGATTGAGCAGTATACCAAATCTATAGAGCTGAACCCGCAGCAGCCCCAAGCTTTCAACAACTTAGGAACTGCTTTTCACAAAGTCGGTAAAAATATCCAAGCTATTAAGACTTTCAAAAAAGCGATCCATCTAAACCGAGAATTTTCTGAGGCATACACGAATGTTGGAAAAGTCTTATATGAGCAGAGGCATTATCAAGAGGCTATCCCGTATCTTCAAAAAGCGCTCAAAGGTAATTCCAACCACATTGAATCTCTACTTTACCTGGCAAAAGTACTATTTAACAAAGGGGATTACAATGAAGCCCTGACCAACTTTGAGAAAGTCTTAGCTTGTGATCCTAACTGCAACGAGGCAGCATATTATTCTTCAATCATTTTATTCGATATTGGAGAAAGTAAACTAGCATTTGAACTCATTAGGCAAGGATTAGCTAAAGATCCAAATGATAAAAATTTAATAAGAATTTACAGTGAGGGATTGGCTAGCACAGGTGATATTAAAGCTTCAATTGATTGGCACCAAAAACTCCTCCAACTCAGTCCTAAAAATTCCGCGGTTTTGGCAGATTTAATTCAATTTAGTTGGTTTGATCCCAAATTGAAAATTTCCAACCTATTTAACAGGTTCTGTGAATTGGAGAATAAAGCTCAAAATATACCGAAAAATTATAGCAAAAGAGCCCAAGACATGGTGGCATTAATGTGCTACGGCCGCTCCGGCTCACTTTTTCTACATTCCTTGGTTGATGGCCATCCTGAATTGTCAACACTCCCTGGTTACTATTTCAAAGGTTGGTTCAGCCAAGAAACCTGGGATAAGTTAGCTCCCCAAACAAATAACCTTAACTGGAAAGAAGACCTGGCTGAAAATATCTGTGATTATTTCGAACCACAGTTTAATGCCTATAGTAGAAAGAATGTCATTGGAGCTCCAGATGGGCATACTCATTGGTTTGCTAATTCCTTAGGTTTTACTAAAATGGGACCTAGTCAATCAACAGTATTGAAATTGGACGAAGTTGAGTTCAAAAAAAGATTTCTAGAAATCTTAAAACTTTATGAATCTATTGATCAAAGATCCTGCTTTGAGGCGATCCATGAAGCATTTGATTCCGCTTACAGACGGAAACAGAAAGATGATATGCCTGGCAACAAAACTATATTCTACCATATCCATAATCCCAACAACTTTGAACATACAAACTTTCTCCGTCACTATCCCAAAGCCAAGACCCTTTATATCGTCAGAAATCCTATCCAAATGATAGAATCTTGGGTACAGCCATTCTATGATGAGCTAATAGAATCTTCTGAGACATTCCAAAAAAAGATTAGGTATCACAAAATAACTAATAGAATTTCCTGTTCATTTAAAACATTTTATAATCCATTAAATGCTTTAGCCGAAACAAAAGGGATAAAACTTGAGGATATAAAAAAAGCTCCAAAAGCTACCCTAAGATCAATTGCAGAATGGATGAAAATTGAAGACCATCATTCTCTTTATAAGAGTCAATTCCTCAACTATGATTACTCAAGACCTTCGGCAAGTTTTGACATGATTACAGGATTCGACGCCCAATCCATCAATGCAAGTTTAGGAAGATTTTTTGGAGAAAGAGATATCCAAATACTTGAAACACTTCTTTGGCCTATGCTAGTAACCTACAATTACACAGAAACAACCAAGCCTGAGTTTACTAAGAAACTCAAAGACATTCGGTCTTGGCTGGACAAACCTTTTCAATTTGAAGAAAAGATTTTTGAAAAGATTCCACCCGAAGAATCACATCTGGAAAAATCAGAGACTTTTCAAATCTTCCATCGGCACCTTATAAACCTATGGAAAACACTAGACGATACCGGTACCTATCCCTATATTTTTCAACCTTTGTATCTAAATAAAAGAAAATAAGATAACCAAGATTAAAAGAGACCACAGGAACAAACTTGCCAGTCTTGATGACATCTTTATATTCTGGTTGATCTGAAACAGCACCTTTATTTATATCATCTGATTCAGTAATGGTAACCTATAGAAAAGCCCCCTGAAAATTGACCTGAAGCTTGAACAATAGGACTCTTAGCTACAGATCCAATCAATTCTTTATAACTTAACATCCCAGTAAAACTAACTTTTTCATTAATCCTAGAAATCATAAGTACTGTTGCAGAAACATCCTTCACCCCCTGATTCAAAGAATATTCTGGGTGGCCTGAAGACGATGATTGTCCTGAGGTAACACCAAAAAAACTGTTGAGATAATTCTTATCCGCGAATGTAATCGATAAAGAAGGTCGAAAGAAAGTGGCCAAATTAATTAAAGGGAAACCTGTACCAAAGGAAGTCTTTATGTAATGACCTTTATGACCTCTTTCTAGAATGTCTTTATATATTTCAGAAGTAAGGGAATAAAAGCGAGTTTTATACTTTGCAAAAAGTATGGCTTCCATAGTCCAATCAATATTTCCTAGGCCGGACAAATGAACATCCTGTTTTGCGTACCTTCCAAAACTGCCTCCCAGTCCCATACCACCCGACCAGCTTGGTTCTTCAACGAGATTCACCCTAATACCATTTATCAAATTTGCAGAAATATTTTCGTACTTCACATTGAGGAACGGTGCTGCCCTGATGGTGTAACCATTTCCACCTTCATACGTAGGAGATGAAAACGCTCCATAACCGACAGTAATGGATGTCGATTTTCCGTTTTTCAAGGTTTCGTTGGAACCAAAAACTTGAGCGTTTAAATGAGAATTAAGACTAAGAATGGATATAATAATGATAACTATTTTATGAATAATCATGCTTAAAACCTGACAGCTTCTCATACACCATAAGTTGTCCCCTGGAAACCCTAAAAGATCAGTTATTGTATGCCCTGAGGGCTATTATCTTGACGATACACATAAACAAAATCAATTTCATTATTCCTTTTTCAACAGATGATGCTTTATAACGTTCTTTGTCTCATCGCCACCCTTGGCACTGAAAGCAACTTCAACACAGTTGTCACAAATATAAGCCTTTCTGCCAGGAAAGAGTTTTTTCACATCATCTTCACTCTTTCTGCAAAAGCTACAGTACAGTTTAGATTCTCCGATTGCCATCCTTAATAACTTTTCACATTACTCAAGAGATAGAGATGCTTTACATACCAAACTCTTTATAAATCTCCTCTACTAAATCTTAAAGCTAGCGAACTTATCACAAAGAGTCATTCGGATATCCATAATCTGCACAATACATTAGCAACATCGTCATGGTCAATAAAATAACAAGTTTGTTAGTTGAGAAATGCTTAAAAAATAACTAGTGAATTACTAAAATTCTTTTTTGACTTGCACAATTTTGAAAAAACTAACTATGCTTTGGAAATGGAAAAAGTTAAAGCTAGATTGGCGATAAAACTCAAGGTGCCCCAGGCTTTAACAAAATTTGAGCTGGAAAACCTTAAGCATACAGATAATAGGTATAGAGCCATTACTCTTCACATGGGGAAACACTCTATTTCTCAATTACGTTTAGCTTATGAAATAGCTACAAAGAACTGTTTGGAAAGTTTCTCTTTTCAAGGAAATACTTGGCTAACTAAATTTGCTAAAACTGCCCTTACACAGCTAGAATCAGAATTCAAGAAAAGAGGCTGGTAAACTCTGACTTACATTTTGTTTGTGTCAGGAGTGAATCCTCTTACCAAATGTGAGGCATGAGTGTTCAACACGGCTTAGTTTTAAAGAAGTTCATTGAGTGACTTGACTTAGACAGACTACTTTAATATCTGAGATTTTAATCGTATATTCACACGCCTGATTGAATTTTCAATAGATTCAGATTTAATATCAATACTTTGCCTAACTCAAATAAATGGGATAAGAATGTTTGCTGAAAGAATGCTACGATTCCAAAGACTTCTAGAAGAAAAAAGAATTGATGTCGCAATAATCACTGATCAGGATAATGTTTATTATCTAACAGGTTACTATGATTATTTGCATATGGAATTCGGGCGACCAACAATTTTGATAGTGTATAGTGAACACAAAACATTACTAATTACACCAGCTATTGATGCCAACTCAGCGCAAGCCCTAGCAAAAGTCGACAAAATTATGCCATGGAATGATGGCGCTGGAAATGAATGGCGAGAGGAACTGCCTATGGTAATCAAAGGGGCCAGTAAAATTGGTATAGAACCAGCATATATGCCACCTCCAATACGAGAGTATCTCAGCGAAATAACCGGCATTAAGATTCTTACAAATGTTACCCCAATTCTTTCAATGATGCGCATGGTAAAATCAGCTGAGGAACTCCAAATGGCACGCCATGCAGGACAGGTTGCTAATGCTATGATGCATGCAGGTAGAGCTGCAATAAGAGATGGCATTCCTGAATACGAAATTGCTTTAGCTACTAGTGAAGCTGGGACTCGAAA
>MDTE01082790.1_pt1 | contig 11595 bp, 10 predicted proteins | sample 811231 | NCBI WGS metagenome assembly MDTE01 (sample SAMN05326651, study PRJNA326480) | marine metagenome | isolation source: seawater | place: Indian Ocean: Red Sea | collected 2010
AATATTGTCATATTTAATATTTAAATCTTTTACATCGCAAACAAATTTTATAAATTCCTCTTTTAAATTTTTAATATGATCGTAATTAAGTTTTTCATAATCAATTAAAGAAGATTCTTTTTTGTATTTATTGATATTTAATTTGTATAAAAATCTTCCTATTAGAGTACTATTTTTTATTAATATTCTGATATTAAATATCAGGTGAAAAGCTTCGTTATTGAGCAAATTAATATTATTATTATCCTTGAAGTAATTATTTAAGATAAATTTATCTAAAGGAAAATAATAATTTTTCAACCAACTATCGCCTGTTCGTAGCCCAGTATATATGTGTAAATGAAAAGTCTTATTCCCTGTGAAAAAATAATAATGTCTAATACCTTTATATTCTGCTACGGGATTTATTAATCTCAACCAACCATTGTCTTCCAATAGCCTAAATGCTTTTTGACAATGATTAGGTGAAAGATAAATATCTAGATCATTGGGATCCTTTGTCTCTCTGTAGTTTTCAATATTCTTCCAAATACAGTAAAAGATGTTATTAGAGGAAAATAATTCCAATTGATTTAGTAGAATTTGTTTATTAATAAGTTCTTCTAAGCCTGAAAATCCTTATAAATATTATCATTTTATTTTTTATCTGCCAATTTTATTAGATTATTTTTTTTAAATAATTAATAAATAATTCTTAATTTGTAATTTTTTTATTTTAACAAAAGGCTAAAATTATCCCAAATATAAGAATTATATTTTTGATATTTAAAAATCTTATTAAGGGTATTTCTAATTTGCAAATACAAAAAATTTATTCAAAAATTAAATATTCTTTATTTATACCCTTACTTATTTATTTTGGAAGAAGAAGTCTAATAGCTTTTGATGAAGGCTTTTATGCGTTACAAGCAAGATGGATTATTGAAAAATCAAACTGGATAGGCCCCTTATGGTGGGACCAGGTAAGTTCAGATAGAACTATTGGTATACAATTTTTATTGGCATTATCAAAAAAATTTTTTGGTGATTCAATATTTGTAATATATATTCCAATATTATGTGCCTCAGTTTTAATGCTTTTTTGTACATATCAAATACATAAAGAATTATTAGATGATAGATATCCAATTTATTCAACTTTTATATTATCAACTACTTTTTTATGGATTAATTATTCGCAGATGGCTACCCAAGATATAATTTTTTCTTCTTTAGTAACATTAGGAATAATGTCCACTATTAAAGCTAAAAAGAATAAATTTAAAGTTCATTTATTACTATCAGGTGTATGGATTGGACTAGCAGTAATGATGAAAACATTTCTCACCGCTATTCCACTTTTAGCAATATCTCCTTTTTTGATAAAATCAAAAATTATTTACAGAAAATATTTTTGGTTAGGAATAATTTTGGGTTTTTTACCTTTTATATTATGGAGTCATAAATATATATTGATTTATAGTTTTGAAAATTATATTGGCCTTTTTGATAAATTAATAAGATTATCGAAAAATAATACTTTTACTCAACCTCCTTACTATTATCTCTGGAATTTATCTTTAAATATATTTCCTTGGACATTACCATCAATTGTTGGATTCTTTAATACATTTAATATGAGTAAGACTTCAAGATATTTTTTATTTTTATATCCTTTATTTATTATGTTTTTGTTGAGTATGTTTTCAACAAAAACCCCTTATTATCCTATTCAGATACTTTCTTTAGTGTCTATTAATTCATTTATAGGGATTAAATATTTAATAGAAAATCATAATAGATTTAGTTTTTTCTTAGAAAAATTCAATTATATTATCTTTGCGATATTAATTTCTATATCACTATTAGTAATTAACTTTACAAGTTATGTTTTCCTCGATAATAGAGAAAAATTCTTTATAACAATCGGTGGGGTTTTATTTAGCATTATTTGGATTGGATATAATTTTGTGGGGAATAAAAACAAAAAATTAATTTTCTCAATTTTAGGCCCTTACTTTCTTATAGTTTGCCTAGTACAATCAGGTCTTATTACTGATAAGTCTAAAGAGTTAAGAATTGCAATTGATAATCTAATTAAAACTGAAGAGATTAGCAATAAACCAGTTGAAATTGTAAAGTCAGAAATTGTAAATGATGAGTCTTTTTCTAAAATAATAAAGATTATGATTCAAATGCCAAAGCTAGGAGAAGGGATTAATAAAATAGATGATATAAAAAATAATCACTACGTTTGGACAACTTCAAATATTGATAAAAACAACAAAAATCAAGACTATGAGATAATAAGGCAAAATAAAGTATTTTATCCTTGGAAATTAATCAAAAGAAGATAATTATCATTTGATAAGATAAGGTAAATCAAATTTTGATGTCAAAATATTACTAATAAATATGATAAACGAAAGCAAAATAAAAGAAGTTTTCTTTAATCTATTAGAAACTTATAGTGAGTGTGATAACTTAATTTTAAGTCTCTCCTTTAGCAATGAAGAAAATAATAAGAAATCATATTTAGGCGGAATAAGAATAATTAAATCTTATATTGTCCTATCTATAATCAATATTACTCAAAAAGAATTAAGAGAAATTTCAAATGCAATAAAACAATTTGGAATCAAATATATTTTTATTGATGTAGAAAAAAAGTTACCCTTTGAATTTACCTTAAATAAGGGAAGTAAAAAACCAAATATTGAATATTCAAACATTTACGCAGAAGCAACTGAAAGATTATCTTTTGCCGAAATTATTCCTTGGTCAAGTACAAATCTCACAAGTATTGCGACTATAAAACTACTTAGAGAAGAATTAGGTAATAATCTCTCAGGGAATAAAATTACTATTATTGGACTTGGAGCAATAGGATTCCAATTATCACTTTCTTTAATTAGGGAGGGAGTAAATGTTAATTGTTATACAAAAAACTATACAAAAGGGTTAATTAAAGCAAATGCAATAAACACAATAAGAAGTGATTACACTCTAGCTTCTTTTAATTTATATCATTCTTTAAGAACTTCTATATTGAGTTCTTCAATACTCTTAGAGTGTTCATCATCTATTAATTCTATAAATGAAAGTTTTATTGATGATTTTCAACTACACAAATTAGTTCTTGATATTGGTAAGCAAGCTTTTTCCAAAGATTTCATAAAAAATTTGTCTCAGAAAAAAGTTAACTTTAAAAGATTAGATATATCAAATACGCTTTCTGAGTTGATTTACAATAAGTTATTCCCTCCCAAAATTTCTTTAAAAGTTCCTGCAAAAAATATAACAATTTCAAATCATAATTTAATTAGTGGAGGTTGGAAAGGATTACCTGGTGATTACGTTGTTGATGATGCAGAATTGCCTAGATTTGTAATTGGGAAAATTAATAAATCTTTTAAATTAGATCCTATTTTTGAACCTTTTAATAAATGGCTTAAATAAAAGTTAAGTTAAATAGTTTAATTAATAAAAATAAATTATCTAAAGCTATATAGTAAGAGAAATAATTGTAATTTCCATGAAAAAATATTTTTTTGAAAAGACAGGTATGTATATTGATTGGCCGCAAATTGAGCGGCTTCCTGATATCGATACTTTTATTGATGTCGGGGTTGGCAAAGAAGGAACTCCTGAATTATATAATCGTTTCCCAAAAGCAAAACTTATCTTGATTGATCCAATTGAAGAGGCTAAAAACTATGCTAAGAGAGAATTATCTCATAGAGATTACAAATTTTTTAAATATGGTTTAGGAGAAGAAGAAGAAACAAAGTTCCTTTATGTAGAGGAGGAAATAGGAAGATCTACTATGTTGAAGGTTACAGCTCTAAATTACGAAAGTGAACCAGTTGAAAAAATTAAAGTTGAAGTCAAAACATTAGACTCAATTTTAAAAAAAGTTATGGATTATGGGAAAATTGGTCTAAAGATTGATACTGAAGGTTATGAATTAAAAATTATAAAAGGAGCAAAAAATACATTAAAACAAACTCATTTTGTTATAGCGGAAGTACGTCATAATCATGAATCATTTAGTAACCAATATAAACTGCATGAATTTATAGATGAAATGCATAAAAATGACTTTATTCTTACCATGATATTGACTGCAAAACCTTTGATAGCTGATTTATGCTTTGAAAAGAAATCTAATCTTATATTTGGTAATTAGATTAATATTTTTGACCATTATTAAAGATTAAATTAAAGATAAATTTCAAATTAAGAATCTTAGATAATATTACGGTTCTTCTGAAAATTTTTTTTATTATTTGTCACTAATCATTTAATAGATAGCATTTTAAATTTAATCCATAATTAATATATTTTAAAAGTGAGGTAAAATAAAATATACCTTATAAAAATAATGAGCACAAAATTAAATAAAGTTGCATTAATTACTGGTATTACAGGACAAGATGGAAGTTATCTCGCAGAATTACTTTTAGAAAAAGGTTATGAAGTTCATGGAATTAAAAGGAGGTCTAGTACATTTAACACATCAAGAATTGATAGTTTGTATCAAGATCCTCATGATAAAAATCAAAGATTCATTCTTCATTATGGAGACCTAATAGATAGTACAAATATTTTAAAAATAATTAACAAAGTTAATCCTGATGAAATTTACAATTTAGGCGCACAAAGTCATGTAGCTGTTAGTTTTGAAACCCCTGAGTATACTGCAAATTGTGACGGACTTGGAATTTTAAGGATCTTAGAAGCAGTAAAAATTTTAAATCTTACAAAAAAAACTAAGATATATCAAGCTAGTACAAGTGAATTATATGGTCTCATCCAAGAATCACCTCAAAAAGAGACTACCCCTTTTTATCCAAGAAGCCCCTATGCCGTGGCAAAGTTATATGCTTATTGGATTGTTGTTAACTATAGAGAAGCTTATAATTTATTTGCTTGTAATGGAATTCTTTTTAATCATGAAAGTCCAAGAAGAGGGGAAACATTTGTTACTCGAAAAATCACAAGAGGTCTTACAAGAATAAAATATGGTCTTGAAAAATGTCTTTATTTAGGAAATATTAACGCCAAAAGGGATTGGGGTCATGCTAAAGATTATGTTTATATGCAATGGTTGATGTTACAGCAAGAAAAACCTGAAGATTTTGTAATTTCAACAGGTAAAATGTACACTGTCAGAAAGTTTATAGAGTTATGCTCAGTTGAACTTGGCTGGAACAAAAACAAAAGCTCAGGAATTATATGGGAAGGAAGTGGTAAAGACGAAATAGGCAAAAGAGCCGATACAGGAGAAATAGTAATTAGAATTGATCCAAGGTACTTTAGACCTACAGAAGTTGATGAACTATTAGGTGATTCTTCTAAAGCCAGAAAGAAACTTAAATGGGAACCCAAGATATCAATAGCAGAACTTATTTCGGAGATGATAGAAGAAGATTCAAAAGAATCCCAAAAAGAAGCTTTACTTAAGAACAAAGGTTTTCCTATTTACACTTCCAAAGAATAGTAATTTCAAATTGATGAATAATATTATTCCAATTATTCTTGCAGGTGGAACAGGCTCAAGATTGTGGCCGCTATCAAGAGAAAGTTACCCGAAACAGTTTTTGCCATTGATAGATTCAGAAAACGATACCCTACTTCAGAAAACCTATAAAAGAATTGCAGATCTAGAAAATTTATCTAAACCAATAATCATATGTCATGAAGAACATAGATTTATAGTTGGGGACCAAATGCGAAAAATAAAAATTGAACCGCAAGCTATACTTCTTGAACCAGCAAGAAGAAATACAGCCCCTGCAATAACTATTGCGGCATTAAAAGCTATAAAAGATTTTAAGAGTAAAAAGAAAGATCCAATACTTTTAATTCTTTCTTCAGATCACCATATCGAGAATATAGGGGAATTTAAAAAATCAATCAAAAAAAGCATTGAACTCGCCGAGGATGGTAATTTAATTATTTTTGGTGTTATTCCTACATTCCCTTCAACTGGTTATGGATATATAGAGGCCGCTGAAAATTCTCAAATTAATAAATATATTCCAAGCAAAGTTGAAAAGTTTATTGAGAAACCAGATGCTAATACTGCAAAATTACTTTTCGAGGATAAAAAAAATTCTTGGAATAGTGGAATGTTTGTTTGTAAAGCAAGTTCAATATTAAAAGAATTAAAGAAATATGAACCCGAAATATTAGAAAATTGTGAGGATTGCTTAGAGAAAAGTATTGTGGATCTTGATTTTTTAAGACTAGAAAAATCTTATTTTGAAAAATGTTCGGATATTTCAATTGATGTTGCAGTATTTGAAAAGACCAATAAAGCTTATGTCTTACCATTAGATTGCGGGTGGAATGACATTGGTAATTGGGGATCTCTTTGGGATATATCCAAAAAAGATATTAATGGAAACTCCATTCAAGGCAATGTTTTAACCAAAGATACTAAGAAATCACTTATTAGGGGTGAGGATAAATTATTAGTTAGTTTAGGTTTGAGTGATATTTTGATTATTGATACTAAAGATGCACTACTGGTAGCAAATAAAGATTTTTCACAAGATATAAAAAATATTGTCTCAATACTAAACAGCAAAGGAATTATTGAAGGGAAAGAACACAAAAAGATTTTCAGGCCATGGGGATACTATTTATCAATCGAAGAAGGTAAAAGTTGGAAAATAAAAAAAATTGAAGTTAATCCAGGTGCTTCATTATCACTTCAATTACATAATCACAGATCAGAACACTGGATTGTGGTGCAAGGTACTGCAAGAATTGAGTTAAATGACAAAACACAGATACTATCTAAAAATGAAAGTATTTATATTCCAAATAAAACGAAACATAGACTATCAAATCATGGTGAATCTGAACTAGTTTTAATAGAAGTTCAAACTGGCGATTATTTAGGTGAGGATGACATAATTAGATTCGATGATATTTATGGAAGAACAAATAATATCTAAATATGAAAAAATGTTGATTTCAAAAGAACATAAAATTTTTATTGCTGGCCACAAAGGTATGGTGGGAAATGCGATTAAACAATCATTAATAAAAAAAGGCTATTTAAACCTACTTTGTCCTAGCAGAGAGGAATTAAATTTATTAGATTTTAATAAGGTAGAAAATTGGTTCAAAAACAACAACCCTGATATCGTAATTCTTGCAGCGGCCAAAGTTGGAGGAATTTACGCAAATTCTAATTTTCCAGTTGAGTTCCTTTTAGAGAATCTCAAAATTCAAAATAATGTAATTGAAAATGCTTGGAAATATAAAGTAAAAAGATTTTTGTTCCTTGGAAGTAGCTGCATCTACCCTAAATTAGCCAAACAACCTCTAAAGGAAGAATATCTTCTTAATGGATCTCTTGAAAAAACAAATGAATCATATGCAATAGCAAAAATTGCTGGAATAAAACTTTGTAATGCATTAAGAAATCAATATGGTTTCGATGCAATTTCTTTAATGCCTACAAATCTTTATGGTAAAGGTGATAATTATCATTTTAAAAATAGCCATGTTCTTCCTTCTATGATTAACAGATTTTATGAGGCAAAAATCAAGGGGACCAATGAGGTGATGTGCTGGGGGACGGGGAGTCCAAAAAGAGAGTTTCTTTTTGTAGATGACTTGGCTGAGGCTTCAATATTTGTTCTTGAAAAAGTTTCAAAAAAAAATGAAAATTTATATGATAATAAAAATAATTTTAATGGAATTATAAATGTTGGTTCAGGGACAGAAATAAGTATCAAAGAACTTGCAAAGTTAGTTTCTTCAATTATTGGTTATGAAGGTAAGATAATTTGGGACACCTCAAAACCAGACGGAACACCAAGAAAATTATTGGATGTTTCAAGGTTAAATAAAATTGGCTGGAAATCAAAAACTACTTTGCAAAAAGGTATTGAACTAACACTAAAAAGTTACATACAAGAATTAGAAACAAAAAAAATTCGTTTTTAAAAAAACTTTAAAAATATAAATGCATTAATAGATCATTTATAATTTCAATATAATCCAATCATTTGCGGGAAGAAGCATATTAAAATTACAAAAATATTTATAGTATAATTAGAACCAGACAATCAAAAAATAAATATTTTTTAATGGAAGATAACGGTAGAAAAGGAATAATTTTAGCAGGTGGGAAAGGCACTAGGTTATGGCCAATAACATCCGGGGTTAGCAAACAACTTTTGCCAATATACAATAAACCCTCAATATATTATCCCTTAACAACTTTAATGCTCAGTGGTATAAGGGAATTCCTCATAATAGTTAATCCTTCAGATTTGAACAATTTTAGAGCACTATTGAGGGACGGACAGCATTTAGGAATTTCAATCAATTACGAAATTCAATCTAATCCTAATGGCATAGCGGAGGCTTTCATAATAGGAGAAAAATTTATAGGCAAATCAGATGTAGCCTTAATCCTAGGGGATAATTTTTTTTATGGAAATTCTTTATCTCAAATATTAAATCAAGCCTCAAAAAAAAATCAGGGTGCAACTATATTTGCCAGCGAGGTAAAAGATCCTAATAGGTATGGTGTAGTAGATTTTGATAAAGATTTAAAAATTAAATCAATTACTGAAAAGCCCTTAAAACCTCAAAGTAATTATGCAATAACTGGAATCTATTATTACGATAATAAGGTTGTCGAATATAGCAAGACGTTAAAACCATCTAGAAGAGGCGAATTAGAAATAACTGATATTAATATGATTTATTTAAAAAATAATGAACTTGAAGTTAATTTATTTGGTAGAGCAATATTATGGTTAGATACTGGAACATTTGACTCGCTTTACGAAGCAGGATCCTTGGTGAAATCTATTGAGATAAAGCAAAGATTTATGATTGGTTGCCCTGAAGAGATTTCTTGGCGAATGGGCTGGATAAAAGATAATCAATTACTTTCTTTGGCAAACAAATACAATAAAAATGAATATGGCGAATATCTAAAAAGTTTAATTTGTTCAAAAAATATGTTTTAATTTATTATCACCAAATACTATCTTGAAAATAGAACCTGTTAAATCCTCTAATAAATTAATAATTGATGGTCCTTTAATTTTAATACCCGAAAAGTTTTCAGATAAAAGAGGGTATTTTTATGAGAGTTGGAATAGCAATAATTTTAATACAGCAATTAATAGAGAAATATCTTTTGTACAAGATAACCATTCTAAATCTATTTTTGGTGTTATAAGAGGATTACATTTTCAAAATAAACTAAACGCTCAAGCAAAACTTATTAGAGTAATAAGCGGTAATATAATCGACATCATTGTTGATTTAAGAACTAATTCTTCTACTTTTAAAGAATGGGCCTCTATTAACCTAAACAAAAAAAACAGAAAACAAATTTGGATTCCCGAAGGTTTTGCTCACGGTTTTATAACAATTAGCAAAAATGCAGAAATTAACTATAAGGCAAATAATTATTGGAACAAAGAATCAGAAAGAACTATTATATGGAATGATAAAGATTTAAATATAAATTGGAATTTAAAAAACTTAAAGTTAAAGAGTCCAATTTTATCTGATAAAGACTTAATAGCTAAATCATTTATAGATTTAGAAAGAGAAAATGAATTGTTTTAATGAAAATATTATTAACTGGTTCAACTGGTCAACTTGGTAAAGCTATTACTAATCAAAAACCTAATAACTACCATTTACTTGTACCCAAAAGAGATGAACTAGACTTGTCAAATAGACTAAGCTGTCAACGTTTTCTGGAATCAAATAAACCTGATTTTATTATTAATTCTGGTGCTTACACTAATGTAGATTTAGCTGAAAAGCAAATTGATTTATGCTCCTCAATAAATACAGAAGCACCATTTGTATTTGCAAATATGTTAAAGAAAAATGGCGGTAATTTATTACAAATAAGTACTGATTATGTTTTTGATGGATGTAAAAATTCACCTTACAAAGTCAATGATATTAAAAATCCAATATCTAAATATGGTTATTCAAAAGCAAGAAGTGAAGAACTTATAGAAGAAATTCTAACCCCAACTCAACAAGTTGTAATTCTAAGAACTAGTTGGCTATTAGGATCAAAAGGAAAAAATTTTCTTTTAAAAATGCTTGATCTACATCAAAACAAAAAAGAATTCTCAGTAGTCTCTGATCAAATTGGATCAATGTCTTCAACTGAAGATGTAGCTAAGATTTGTTGGAAAATAATCTCCAATTGGGAATTATTTTCTAACAAAAGAAATTATATAAATCATTGGACATGCCAAGGAGTAGTAAGTTGGTATGATATTGCAATTGAAATAGGTGATATAGCTACTAAATGCGGAATATTAAAAAGTCCAGCAAAAATTCATAGTATAAATTCAGAGAATTATCCCACATTAGCCAAAAGACCAAAGTACTCTATTTTGGATTGTTCAACTACTAGAGAAATAATTGGTATTGAAGGTAAGTATTGGCGACAAGAATTAGAAAAAATAATAAGAAATATGGCTAATAAACAATGATATTTTATAGTATTTAAAACCAATTATTTAATGAAAACTATATCTAAAGTTATATATGAACCCAGAAATATCTTGATAACAGGTGGTGCTGGATTTATCGCAAGTAATTTCATACATTATTGGTTCAAAAAATATCCCAAAGATAATCTTTTAATATTAGATTCACTTAGCTATGCAGCGAACATCAATTCAATAAAACCTCTCCTTAAAAAAAAGAACATCGAATTTGTACAAGGGAATATTAAAGACTATGACTTATTAACTCAAATATTTGAAAAAAACCAAATTACAGACGTTATAAATTTTGCTGCAGAAACTCATGTAGATAGATCTATAAATTCGCCTTCTATTTTCTTTGAAACAAATGTAATTGGTACATATAATTTGTTAGATCGATTTAAAAATCACTGGGAAATAAATAATAAACCGAATAGTTGGAGATTTTTACAAATTAGTACTGACGAAGTTTTTGGCAGTTTGAGCTTTGAAGACAAACCATTTTCAGAAGTCTCTCCATATAATCCAAGGTCGCCATATTCTGCTAGTAAAGCCTCAAGCGATCATATTGTAAAAGCATGGCACTCAACATATGGTTTACCAACTTTAATAACCCATTGTTCAAATAATTATGGCCCATTTCAATTTCCAGAGAAATTGATTCCATTAACCATCACCAATATTCTCAAGAGTAAAAAAATTCCAGTATACGGTGATGGATTAAATATCAGAGATTGGCTTTATGTTGAGGATCACTGCAGTGCTATTGATTTAATCATTAATAATTCAGCTCCAGGAGAAATATATTGTATTGGAGGTAAAAATGAATTAAGAAATATAGATTTAATAAAAAATATTTGTGAGTTAGTTGATCAATTTGCTCCTAAATTAAATATAAAATTGAATCATAATAAAAGTCTTAATTTAATAACTTATGTAGATGATAGACTTGGTCATGATAGGAGATATGCAATTAATTCACAAAAGTTGCTAAAAAAATTTAATTGGGAACCAAAAATTAAATACGAAGAGGGTATTAAAAAAACAATTCACTGGTATCTAAAAAATATTGAATGGTGGATGCCATTATTAAAATAAATAAAGAAAATTA
>MDTE01044306.1_pt1 | contig 11594 bp, 14 predicted proteins | sample 811231 | NCBI WGS metagenome assembly MDTE01 (sample SAMN05326651, study PRJNA326480) | marine metagenome | isolation source: seawater | place: Indian Ocean: Red Sea | collected 2010
CCAGCAAATTGAGCTGCAGCATTAACACAAGAAACACTGTTGATTAATAATTTATTAACATGTTCTATTAAATGTTGTGGCCAAAAACTCCAGCCAAGTCTCCATCCTGTCATTGAATAAGCTTTACTCCATCCCTCTAGCACTATAAGCCTTTCTCTTAACTCTGGATAATGGAAAAATGAAGGCATTTCTTTACCATCAAAAATTTGTCTACTATAAATTTCATCACTTAAAATTGTTACATGTGGGTGTTTTTTCAAACCATCGGCTAAAAAATCAATATCTCTTTTTTCAACAAAACTTCCTGTCGGATTATTAGGATTTATTAAAATTAATAATCGAGTCTTATCCGTTATCAAAGACAAAATTTTATCAGGATTAAACTTTAGATCTTTATCCTCTGTTAAATCATAAGGTACAGGTTTTGAACCTGTATAATTTATCATCGACTCGTAAATTGGAAAAGCTGGTGTAGGATGTATAATTTCTGCACCCGGCTCACCAAAACATTGTATTGCATAATGCATTGTTGGTTTTCCACCAGGCATGATAAGTATTCTTTCAGAATCTACATCAACACTGTAACGTTTTTTTATCCATCTAGTTACAGCTTGACGGCATTCGGGGATTCCATTTGACATAACATATCCGTGATGTCCATCATCTAAAGCTTTTTTAGCTGCCTCAACAACATGTTTTGGAGTTTTAAAATCTGGTTGCCCTAATCCTAAATGGATCATAGGTTTTCCCTGAGCTTCTAATTTTTTTGCTTCCGCAAGTACAGTGAATGCTGACTCAGTACCTAATCTTTCTAAACTCTTTGCCAACTTCATAATTTTCCCCCCTATTTTCTATAGATTAATTTTGAACTATTCAACTCTTTTAAATTCTTACACCCCATTAAAACCATATTTCTATTGATTTCATCATGCATATTTTTAAGTAAATGCTCAACACCTTGTTGTCCACCTGCGGCCAAGGAGAACAAAAACATTTTTCCAAAACTACAAGCTTTAGCTCCAGCGGCAATAGCTTTTAATACATGCGTCCCCCGTCTTACTCCTCCATCCAAAATAATCTCTAATTTATCACCAACTGCATCTGATATTGCTTTGACTTGATCAAACGGTGATCTCGAGCCATCTAATTGCCTCCCTCCATGATTTGATATCATTATTGCAGTACATCCAATGTCTATAGCTTTTTTTGCGTCTTCAACTGACATAACTCCTTTTAAGGCAAATGGACCATTCCATTTTTTTGCGCAATACTCTGCATCTTTCCAATTCATTAAAGGATCATATTGTTCATTGATATAATCAATTACCGATTTTGCTATGTTAGTACCTTTGTCTGTTTTTTTTTTTACATTTGAAAGTTCAAATTTTTTTCCGGTTAAATAATTTAGTACCCACCCTGGTTTTGCTGCAAAACTCATTAAACTTTGCAGAGTAAGTTTTGGTGGTGTTGTAAATCCCGTTCTGTGGTCTTTTTCTCTATTCCCAGCAACCAAGGTATCAACTGTTAAACACATTGCGTCAAAACCTGATCTTCTAGATCTATCAATCAAGTCATCAGTGATTGACTTATCTTTATGAACATATAATTGAAATAATTTTGGCCCACTAGAAATATTAGATATTTCCTCAATTGAATTATTACTCATAGAGGACATGCTATAAAAAGTTCCAAATTTTTCAGCTGCTTTAGCTGAAGCTACATCGCCATTTGGATGATAAAGTCTTTGCATTGCTGCTGGTGACAAAAAAATAGGCATTTCAATCTTTCTTCCAAACAAAGTTGTTCCCAGATCAGGCTTACCAACGCTTGCCAAAACATTTGGTACTAAATCACAATCGTTAAATGCATTCGTATTTCGTCTTAATGTCGACTCATCATCTGATCCTCCATCTATGTAATGAAAGATTGGAGAGGGTAATTTTTTTTTTGCTAATTTACGAAAATCCTCAAAATTGTAGCAACTATTTAAGTTCACTATCTTCGAAATCTTAAATTACTTCTATTTAGATCACTAATCTTTGTGCAGCCCATAAGCTTCATGTCTCTCTGAAGTTCAGATTTGTACTTTTCCAATGCTCTTTCAACACCTGCTTGTCCAGCAGCAGCTAACGCGTAAAGATATAATCTTCCACCTGAACATGCTTTTGCACCTAAGGACAAAGCTTTTAGCATATGTGTACCTCTGTGGATTCCACCCTCACATATCACATCAAGTTTATCACCAACTGCGTCAACTATTTCTGATAGTTGATCAAAAGGAGATCTTGAGCCATCAAGTTGCCTTCCTCCATGATTAGAAACCATTATACCAGTGCACCCAATATCAACAGCTCTTTTAGCATCTTCAACACTCATAATTCCTTTTAATGCAAAGTGACCTCCCCACTGAGAACAAAGTTTTTCAGCATCTTTCCAATTCATATTTTGATCTAACATCGTAGAAAAATAGTTTCCAATAGAGGTATTTGTATCTGTACCTTCTTTAACAAAATCTTGTAAATGAGGTAATTCAAACTTACCTTTCGTTAAATAATTTATTCCCCACATGGGTTTTGTTGCAAAACTAAACAAACTAGCTAAAGTTAATTTTGGAGGCGAAGTGAAACCAGTTCTTAAATCTCTTTCACGATTTCCTCCAGTAATAGTATCAACAGTAAGTGCCATGACATCAAACTTTGCAGCCTTTGCTCTTTCTAGACATGAGTCATTCAAGCCTCTATCTTTATGAAAATAAAACTGAAACATTTTTGGTGTATCTATCATTGAGGATATTTCCTCTACACTTACAGTTGCTAAGGCTGAAACTCCAAACATTGTATTAAATTTCTTAGCTGCTTTTCCGACTGCTCTTTCACCATCATAATGAAAAAGTCTTTGTAGAGCTGTTGGAGAAAGATAAAAAGGTAAGTCTAACTTTTTTCCAAAAATTGTAGTTGATAGATCAACATTTTCAACTCCTCTTAAAACATTTGGTACTAAATCAACATCATCAAAGGCGCTAGTGTTTCTAGCATAAGTTATCTCATCATCTGCGGCACCATCAATATAATGAAAAATAGGTGATGGTAGCTTTTTTTTTGCTAATTTTCTAAAATCACTAAAATTATGACAATCGTTTAAGTTCATGTTGATGATGTTAAAACTTTTTGAAAAGATTAAACATATAACTATTTGCCCCAGGATTTTTATCTCCTAAACTAGCGTTTGATAAGTGATTATATGAGAATCCCAGTTGACTATCTGCCGGTAAATCTAATGATAATTGCAACTCACTCTTAAATTCTAGAGCATGACCAAGATCTTTTCCATCACCTTGGCTATAATATCCAGGTGTAAAACTTGGTGTAAAATTTAAATTACCAATTTTATAATTAGCTTGGACCCCAGTATAAAAATAAGATGCATTGTCTGCTGTAATCATAGCACCAGTTATTGGAGAAAGATTTCCTAAAAAAGTATCTCTATTTAACTCTTCATCTTGATGTTGAAACCCTATCAAACTAGATCGTTTGCCATTATCACTAAAATCGAACATTCCAGTGTAAACACTTAGTTCAGTATTTTTTTCAAATTTATTTTCCTCTGCCTTTAATGGCAAGATTAATAAAAAAAAATAACTAAACACAAATAGAATTTTAAATTTCATAAAATCGAATATACTTAGTTTTTTCTTAGAATAAATATTTTAAATATTATTGCACCACCAATTAAGAACATCAAGATGGGTAATAACCAAAGAAAATAGGTATTTTTGTGAAATTCTGGATCATACAAAATCCAATCACCATATTTATCTTTAAAATAATCATAAATTTGTTGTTCGTTTTGACCTTCATCGAGTTTTTTTTTAACCAAAAACTTAAGGCTAATTGCAAAATCAGAATCTGAGTCATAAATAGACTGACCTTGACAAATTAAACATCGTAAATTTTTCGTAATTTTGTTTTGCAGATCATCGTCTTTTGCACTTGATAAATTTAAACTCAATGTAAAAATGATAATGATTAAATAACTTATTTTTTTCATTTAATTACTTTTTTTAATTCTAAAAAAGATTTTGAGGTAATTGGTCCTATAATTTTTTTTACAACCTTTTTATTATATATTAAAAAACTTTCTGGAACACCATATGCACCCCATTCTATTGAAATTGTTCCATCTTTATCGGACAATATAAAATCATAAGGATCGCCTAGTTCCCGTAAAAATTTTTTTGCATTTTCACTTTTATCTTTATAATTAAGTCCGATTAGTTCTAAATCAGAACTTTCACTCAAATTAAGTAAAAAAGCATGTTCATCTCTGCATGGAACACACCACGACGCCCATATATTTAATAAATAAAATTTATCATTTTTAAAAATTTCTTCTGAAGAAATCATTTTTTCAGAATAAAATATTTTTGTTTTGAAAAAAGGTATATCTTTTTTTTGACTAGTATCTGGTGTGTATATATTTGAATTTTGCAAACCCTTATAAAGTACAAAAAAAACAGTCAGGAAAAAAACTATAATAAAAACTGAAAAAATTTTAATTTTCATTTCTTCTATTTAATAGACTTAAAAGTCCCCCAAGACTGATCAATAATACAGATAGCCATATCCAAATCATAAAAGGTTTTACTTGATATCTTATATTAAAGTAATCTTCGTTTTGAAGTAAATTCATGGTCATAAATTTATCTGTAAACAAATTGGTCTTAATGTCAGCTTCACTTGTTACAATATTTGGTTGATTATATATTCTAAGCTCAGGTTCTAAAACTTCCTCACTACCATTAAAATCAATAATTTTAAATTTTCCAATTATTGTATCGTAATTATTAATACTTTTCTTTTTTACACCTTCAAAATTTATCTCAATATTATCTTTTTGAAATTTTTCACCAATTTTTAGGTTTGTAATTATTTCACTTGAAAAAATATTATTTAACAAAATACTTAATATAAAAAGACTAAAACCAAAATGTGCTAAATTTTGAGATAATTTGTTAAATCCTTTAATAAAAAAATCTCTTAAAGTGATAAAAAATAAATAAAATCCAGAAGTTACTAAAATAGTATTTAACAAAAAATTTAAATTAGTGTTTTTAATTATTAATAACGATAAAAGAAATGAAATTATTAGTAGAATTATCAAATTCATTTTATCTTGTAAGTTCGATTTTATCCATTTTAACTTTGGTCCAATTGCCATTGCAAATAAGAAAGGAATTAAAAAAGGGATTATCAATTTGTTGTAAAAAGGTGGTCCAACTGAAATTTTTTCAGCAGTAATTACCTCTAAAAAAATAGGATACATCGTTCCAATCAAAACAACAGACAGAAAATACATCATAAACCAATTATTTATTAAAATTGAGGTTTCTTTACTCAACCAAAAAAAATTATAATCTTTATTATCTTGAGATTTGTGAAGAAAGAAAAAAATAAATAAGGATAAAAAAATTAAACAAAATAAAAAAATTAAAATATACAGACCTCTTTCTGGATCATTAGCAAAAGTGTGAACAGAATTCAAAATACCTGATCTTACTAAAAAAGTACCACACATACTTAATGTAAAAGTTGAAATTGACAAAATAATTACCCAAGAAGTGAATAATAGTTTTTTTTCTAAAATCAAAATACAATGGAGTAGAGTTGTTAAAGCAAGCCAAGGCATAAGTGAAACATTTTCAACTGGATCCCAAAACCAAAAACCACCCCATCCGAGTTCATAATATGCCCAAATAGATCCTAATAAAATTCCTAAAGTTAAAAAAATCCAAGATATTAAAACCCATATTTTAATATGTGCTGCCCATTTTTTCGAAATATAGTTTAATGAAGTAGCCGCAAGTGTTGATGAAAAAATAATTGATGATCCTACATACCCTAAATATAAAATTGGAGGATGAATTGCTAAAGCTGGATCTTGTAAAATTGGGTTTAATCCCAATCCCTCTTTAGGAACTGGAAAAATATAGTTAAATGGATTTGATGTTTTAATCAAGAAAATAAAAAAACCTATTATTATTACTTGTTGAAATAATAATGTTAAAATTCTGTATTGTTTTGATTGCTCTTTAGATTTTATGAGAAATACAAATATAAATAATGTAAGTACTAATAACCATAATAATAAACTTCCTTCATGGTTACCCCACGTTCCAGAGATTTTGTAAAATATTGGCTTAGTTGTGTGAGAATGATTATATACTGTCTCATTACTGAAGTCAGAATTTATAAAAGAAAAAATTAGTCCAAGAAAACTGACTATAACAAAAAAAAGCTGCAGAAATGTAAATGTTAAAATTTTTTTATCAAAAGAATTGGTATTTCTAAAATTCAATATAGACAAAAATATAATAACTGAAGATGAAAAAAGTCCAAAAATCAATGAATAAAAACCAATTAAACTTGCCAAAACTATTCCTCCTTTAGTGCCTCTTTAACCTCAGGTGGCATATAATTTTCGTCATGTTTAGCTAGAATTTTAGTTGCAAAGAATAAACTTTTATCTTTTAGAAAACCTTCTGCAACTACACCTTTGCCTTCTGCAAACAAATTTGGAATAATTCCAGCATAAATCACATTAATTTCATTTTTAAAATCAGTTACAATAAACTTAATTTCTTTGTTCTCTATTAAAACTGACTTACTTTTTACCATTCCTCCAATTCTTATTTTTTTATCATCTATTTCAGCTAAGGTTTTTACTTCAGTTGGTGATTGAAAATAAACTACATTCTCTTCCAAAGATTTTAAAATTAAAAAAACTGTAAAAGATAAAATAAGTAAAATTAGAAAGATGAAAAAAAACCTTAATTTAACCTTACGACCATACATGGTTTAAAAGTTAAATACTTGAAGTGTTAGACAAAATTTCTTTATTAATACTTTGACTTTTTGCAATAGCTGCTCTTTCAGAATTTAAGCTTCCAAATTTAGCAATAAACTTATTTTTTTCTTTTGTATATTGAATCTTAATAATTGCATAAAGTGAAGTGAAACTTAAAAGTGTAAATATAAATGCAGACCAAACATAAAGTCCGTATCCATTCATTAATAATATTTCAAAAATCATAATCTATCTAAGCCTTTGTTTTTAATCTTTATCAGTTCTGTATTATATTTCATTAAAAAAATTAATAACGAGAAAAGAGCAAATGCCGCAGTCATTATCAATAAAGGATACAGCATAGATATATGGATCGATGATTTTGATAAAATATTTACTGAAGCTGGTTGATGAAGTGTGTTCCACCAATCTACAGAATATTTTATGATAGGAACGTTTATAATTCCTAACGTTGTAATTATAGCTGTAATTTTAAAAACTTTATCATTATTACCGTAAATTCTCCAAGCAACTAAATATAATATGTAAAATAAAACCAAAATTAACATCGATGTAATTCTTGCATCCCAAGCCCACCAAGTCCCCCAAGTTGGTTTTCCCCAAATAGATCCTGTAACAAGTGCAATTATATTAAACACGAGTCCAGAAGGAGCTAAACTTTTGGAAATCAGAAAGAAATTTTTTAACTTAAATATATAACCAGCAATAGATAAAAAAGTGATTATAGAAAAAATTCCAAGACTTATCCACGCTGCGGGGACATGGACATACATAATTCTTACAGAATGACTTTGTTTATAATCCTCAGGTGATAGAATTAAAGCCTCAGTTAGTCCAATGCAAAGAATAATTATAAACACCAATAAAACATACTTTGGTGCTCTAGAAGTTATAGAAAAAATTTTATTTGGCTCAAAATATTTAAACATAAATTATATATATCTTAAATCAGTTTTGATTTTTTTATTAGGGAATAATTGTCTGATCAAGAATGTCAGAGGGAGATAATAACGAAGGGTAAATATTTAACATCCTTGACCAGAATGATTGATTATTAATAAATTGCTGTGTCAAAGTTTTGAGCTAATTGTGTTAAAAAAATGGTTTTTTAATTAGAAAGCTTGAAATAACTTGATCCTTTTTTTCCAGAGAAAATTTCCTCAATTAAAGGATGTTTTATTGGCTCATCGGAGTCATCCATCAGGAGATTTTGTTCTGATACATAGGCTTCATAAGTGATTTCGTCATTTTCAGCAAGTAAATGATAAAATGGTTGGTCTTTTCTTGGTCTGACATTTTTTGGAATAGACTGATACCACTCCTCAGAATTATTAAATTCAAAATCAACATCATAAATCACACCTCTAAAATCAAAGTGTTTATGTTTAACAATATCTCCTATTGAAAATTTTGCTTTTTGAATTGGCATTAAGATTAGTATGGGTATTTAAAAATAAAAATCAATAAGAAAAATTTTAAATTTCTTTTAAAATATTATTTATGTTAATATCATTTAAGTGAATAAATCATTTTTAAAGTTTCTTACTGATTTTGGACCATTAGTCATTTTTTTTTACTACTATTACGATAGTGATAAAGATTTAAAAGTAGCCATTCCACCATTCATTATTGCGACAATATTAGCATTGGGAGTGATGTGGATTTTAGAAAAAAAAATTCCTAAAGTCCCTTTAATAAGCGGAATATTGATAACTTTTTTTGGTGGACTAACAATTTATTTTAACAATCCAGTTTTTATTTATATTAAGCCAACAATTATAAATATTCTCTTTGGTCTAGCATTAATATTTGGTAGATACTTTACTAATGAACCTGTTTTGAAAAAATTAATGGGTAAATCAATATCATTAACCAATGAGGGTTGGGAAATTCTTAATAAAAGGTGGATATATTTTTTCTTTGGATTGGCAATTTTGAATGAATTAGTTTGGAGAACTCAATCGGAGGAGTTCTGGGTTAATTTTAAAGTTTGGGGTCTTTTACCAATTACTTTTATTTTTACAGCATTTCAAATAGGATTAATTAACAAATACAAAACTAATGAATAATAACTTAAGATTAGTAATTGATAATGTAAAAAATCAAATCGAAAATAAACATTTTTTTGAAAAAGAAGAATTGAAAATTATTTTAGATCTATATGCAAAAATGGTATCCGAAGGTTCCTGGAAAGATTATGGTTTAAGTATATCTAGTAAACAAGTTGGTTTTAGTGTATTTAAAAATGCTACTGAAAATGCACTTTATAAAATTTGTAAAAATTTTAAACCAAAAAATAAGAATCTAAAATATTTAATAACTGATACTAATGGTAAAATACTTAAAAACTCTTTTGATTTAAAAAACCTTTTAAAAAATATTAATTGGAAAAAATTATAATATCAAAATTATCGTCTTTGACCGAAAAGTCTCAAAAGCATTATAAATAGATTTATGAAATCTAAATAAAGAGTCAAAGCACCCATAACTGCTTTTTTTCCTAATAATTCTCCACTATCACTAACAGTGTACATATTTTTGATTTTTTGGGTATCATAAGCAGTAAGACCAACAAATATCAAAACACCTAAAACGGAGATTACAAAATACATCATTGAAGATTTCATGAAGATGTTAACTAGAGACGCAATAATTATTCCTATCAGACCCATCATTAAAAAAGACCCTAATTTGGTAAGATCCCTTTTAGTCGTGTAACCATAAATACTCATCGCTCCAAATGTTGCAGAGCAAATAAAGAAAACTCTAGTTACACTCATCCCAGTATAAACAAGTAATATTGATGATAAAGACAGACCCATTAAAGCAGCAAAAATCCAAAAAGTTGTTTGAGCTTTTGAAGCGCTCATTTTATTGATACCAAAACTCATATAAAAAACTATTCCAAGAGGTGCTAGCATCACTAACCATTTAAGACCAGACATATATATTGCATTACCAATTTGTGTTAAGCCTATGATTGATCCATTATCGTTTGTCACTACTGACATCTTAAATGTAATCAAAGCAACTATTCCTGTTAACAAAATTCCAGTTGCCATATAGTTATAAACTTTGAGCATGTAGGCTCTTAAGCCCTCATCCATCACAACTGCAGACTCTTGAGTGGCTGCTTTTGCTCTTCCGAGAATACCTTTTTTATTAAATTCCATGGTTAGAAGAATATATAGTCTTTTACTAATTATTCAAGATGCCTTAAAAGATAGAGAAAAAATTTAATACAAAAAACCTTAATGAATTACAAAAAATTAGGAAATACTGAACTTGATGTAAGTACAATTTGTCTCGGTACTATGACTTGGGGAGAGCAAAATAGTCAACAAGAAGGTTTTGATCAAATGGATTATGCCTTGGACCAAGGTGTAAATTTTTGGGATACGGCTGAGTTATATGCAATTCCACCTAAAGAAAAAACTTATGGTAAAACTGAGGAAGTAATTGGAAATTGGTTTAAAAAAACCAATAAAAGAGATGAAGTTATTCTAGCTACAAAAGTTGCTGGACCTGGTCTTGACTGGATTAGAGGTGGTGGAAATCAATATGATGAAAAAAATTTAAATGAAGCAGTCAATGGAAGTTTAAAAAGACTTAAGACTGATTATATTGATTTATATCAACTCCATTGGCCCGAGAGAAAAAGTAATTTTTTTGGAAGACTTGGTTATCAACACAAAGAAGAGGAAAGTAGTTGGAACAAATTTGAAGACATACTCAATTCTTTAGACAAAATTATTAAAAGTGGAAAAATTAGATATATAGGACTTTCTAATGAAACTGCTTGGGGTCTTTCAAAATTTTTAGAAATATCAAAATTGAAAAATCTTCCTAAAATGATGTCAGTTCAAAACCCTTACAGTCTCTTAAATAGGACCTATGAAATTGGTCTCGCTGAAGTTTCTATTAGAGAAGAAAGTGGTTTATTAGCATATTCTCCACTAGCATTTGGTTATTTAACTGGGAAATATCTAAATGGAGAACTTCCAAATAAATCTAGAATGAAATTATTTGGAGATCAATTTATAAGATATAAAACTGAAAATGGACAATTAGCTATTGATAAATACAATAAAATAGCAATTAAATATGGATTAAATTTCGCTCAAATGAGTTTAAAATTTTGTGAACTTCAACCTTTTGTGACCAGCGTGATAATTGGGGCCACAACGATGGATCAGTTGAAAACTGATATAGAAAGTGTAAATATAAAATTATCTGAAGAGGTGATAAATGAAATTAATGATATACAAAAAATCTATCCAAATCCATGTCCATAATTAGAAAAACTTTCAATTTAACTTTGATTTTTTTGATAATTTTTATGACAAAATCTTTTGCACAAGATTTAAAAAAAATTGGAAAATTTAAAGATTGGGAAGTCATAGTAGTATCAGAGACAACAGGTAAAGTATGTTTTGCACAATCATCTCCTATTCTACAGGCTCCAAAAAAAAATAAAAGGGATGCAAGATTATTTGTAACTTTTAGACCAAGTGAAAAAATTTCAAATGAAATCAGTACAACTGCGGGTTATGAATTCAATAAGAATAATACTGTTTTGGCAACTTCAGGAAACAACAAATTTAAATTTGACATTAAACAACAAGGTTTTGCATGGATGACCAGTAATAAAAAAGAAAAAATTATGGTCAAAGTCATGAAAAAAGGATCTAGAATTATGGTTTCAGGCTATAACAATAAAGGTTCTCAAA
>MDTE01094312.1_pt1 | contig 11594 bp, 9 predicted proteins | sample 811231 | NCBI WGS metagenome assembly MDTE01 (sample SAMN05326651, study PRJNA326480) | marine metagenome | isolation source: seawater | place: Indian Ocean: Red Sea | collected 2010
TTCTTTATCCCAATTAAATTCTTTAATAAATTTTGTACTTGTATAAAATTTCATTGGTATGGAATTGGTGTATTTTATCTTATTAGGATTAATTATTATGACATTTTTGATTAAAAAATTTGGTAAAAAAAAATTATCAAAATTGCTATTATTTAAAGATTTAATTGAATTTTTAAAACTCCTTAAAATATAGGCTATTTGAGACTTAATATAATTTAGAAAATTTTTGAATTTATATATAAAATTAAAAAAAACAAACATTAGTTAATTTATAAATTATTGTGTCAAATGTGAAATAATCTTTTATCAGGTTTAATTTTATATTAATTTATACTTTTTATTAAAAATTTTTTCATTCTTTTTGACGATTTTCCATCCGTATTTCCCAAATAGTATTTTAATGTTTTTTTATCAGTCTTTGTTAATTCCTTGTACATATGCTTTGAATTTAAATAATTATCCAATTTTTTATTAAATTGATTTTTTGATTTTACAAAATATTTTTTGTTTTCTATTTGGTGCATAAGTTCTTTATTTTTTTTATTTTCATTATTAAAATTTGGAATTATCAAATTCCTATTACTAGCTATAGTTTCAAAGACAATAGTTGAATTGAATGCTATAACAACTTTAGCATCTTTTAAAAATTTTTCACCAGTTCCTCCATGTATAAAAGTACAATTCTTGGGTAAAATTTTTGAAATAAAAAGATCTTTATTATACAGACTTCCAGTTTTTCCTTTAAGAATTACTTTTACTTCAGAGTTATTGCTCGCATATTCAATTAAATATTTTAAAGTTTGGTTATATAGCTTTTCCCAAGTAAAATTTGATTTGTTTAAAAGGCGTTGAAATTTGTCACCAATAAATCTTTTCGTTTCAATTAAATAAAATACAATAATTTTTTGGTCTGGTTTAATTTTTCTCATTCTGAAAGAAAAATCTGACCTCGGACATCCATTAACAATTATTTGTTTTTTTGTTGCAATTTTGCTTCTTATTAACATCTGTTTTTGACTTTCTGAGTAAACAGATATTTTATACGATAAAGATTTTTCGTTATATTTTTTATATCCTTCAGCGTAATATATTTCCTCTTTAGGGCTTAGGGCAGACTCTTTATGCAAAATAATGAATTTTTTATTTAAATTAATACATACTTCCTCAAAATACTTTTCTGCATAATAAAATATATTAAAACTTATAAATCCATCTAATTTTATTAATTTATCTAAAAAATTAAATGAAGATGTTAAAAATTTTATATATAATTTCTTGTTGTAAATTTGTTTGGCATTAGTTGGTTTTGTAAAATAATCTTCCTTTTTCGGATCATTAAAATGATAAAAATAAATTTTCTTTAAGAAACTTCTGGGTATCCAAAAAAAAGCAATATTATTATTTTTTTGATTTCGAAAAGATTCAATTAAGTCTTCATTTCCTCCACTTTTAGAAAAAACTAAAACTTTTTTTACATTTTTATTTTTATATTTTATACTTCTTAACTTTCGAATATTTAACCAAATAATAAAAGCACACAATTTTTTGCTATTAATCTTTAAAGAAAAAATTAAAAAAAATAATGAAATTGATTTTCTTAGTTGATATATTTTTCTTCTCATAAATTATATTTTAAAGGATGAGCTGTATTTTTTAATCAAAATAGTGTATTACTTACTATTTGTACAAAAATAATTCAACTGTAATTTTTTTTAAATAAAATAAGTTTTTTAATTTTATGAATTAAAATATTTTAAGAAATGATCATAAAAATTAGATTTAAGATTTATAAAAAAAAATTGAAATCTTATAAATGAAAATATGTTATTTAACTAATTCAGCTGTTCCTTCAAACTACGCTAGCTCAATTCAAATAGTGAAAATGTGTGAGGCATTTTCAAAATTAGGTAATATTGTGACATTAATTTCAAGAGGTGATAATAAAAATAAAAGTATTTTTGAATATTATGATATTAAAACAAGTTTCAATATCAAAATTCTTAAAAATTTTAAAACTTTTCCTTTAGGTATTAGGTATTATCTTTTTTCAATTATTTCTATTTATGAAAGTTTAAAATATAAACCTGAAATTTACATAACAAGAAATTTTTTTACATGTTTCTTGTTAGTATTATTTAAAAAAAATTCGATATTAGAGTTACATGATAGCTTAGACTCAGAGTCAAGGATAACAAGATTTTTAGTGAAAAGTGTAAAATTTTTGAATTCAAAACATATTAAAAAAATAGTTGCAATTACTCATAAGGTTAAAAAAATCTACATTGATAACTATTTGGTAAATGAAGATAAAATTGTAGTTTTAGCTAGTGGTTCTGGATTAAAAAAAAATTTTGTTTTTAAAAACAATAAAAAAAAATTTAAAGTTGGGTATTTTGGAGCTTTAAATATCTCAAGAGGGTTAAATATCATCTATAATTTAGCCAAAATAGATAAGAAAAATAGATATTATATATACGGTAATTTAAAAAAAATAGAAAATTATAAAAAATATAATTTTGTTAAAAATTTATTTTTACGCGATTATGTTCCCTACAAAGAAATTTTAAAAGAGCTCTCCAAAATGGACATACTACTTTTGCCTTATGCATCCACAGTTGCAGTAGCAGGTATTGGCAATCCTAATTATACATCTCCACTGAAGTTATTTGATTACTTGAGTGCAGGAAAAATAATAATTTGTTCAGATTTAAAAATATTAAAAGAGGCTGTAAAAGAGAAAAAAAATGTAATTTTTGTTAAGAATTTTACTAACATATATTCATGGAAAAATGAGATACAAAAATTACAATATCAACCAAATAAACAATTAATTATTTCAAAGAATAATCATAAATTAAGTGAGCAATATTCACTTATTCTTAGAGCTAAAAAAATACTTAAAGAAATAAAATTTTAATGTGATTTTGAATATTATATAGATTTAATTATATTAAAATATTTTTCTAAATTTCCATTAAAATCAAATCTATGTAAATTTTTAGTAGCACGCTTAAGTAATTTTTTACATTTGCTTCTATTATGTAAAAAATAAATAATTTTTTTTGATAATCCCTTGTGATCTCCTGTTTTAAATAACAACCCTCCTTTACCGTTAAGTAAGATTTCTCTAGGACCTGTTGGACAATTACTGGATATTATAAATTTCTTTAACACCAAAGCTTCCAAAAGAACATTAGGAAGGCCTTCATATTTTGAAGAAAGAATAAATACATCTGTCTGCCTCATTAAATTGTATGGATTTTCTATAAAATTCATGAGTTTTACTTTCTTATTCAAATCATTATCATTTATATACTCTCTTAGTTTAGATTTTAAAATTCCTTTACCAATTAATACAGCTTGAAAATTTATCTTTTTTTTTAAGTTATTTAATGATCTTAATAATGTGATTTGATCTTTTTGATCTGTATATCTGCCAATATTTAAAATTTTAAGTTCTTTATTAGAAATAAATATTTTTTTAGATTTTATTTTAGATTTTTTTATTATTTCTGTAACATTTAATGGATTATAAATACATATTGCATTGACATTGAGTTTTTTTTTTAATTCTATTTTAAGTTGATTGCTATTTACTACAATTACATCTGCTAAATTAAGAAAGATTCCAAATATCATCCGTTTTAAACGACTTTTCATAAAACTGTATTTTGCAGAATTTGATCTTGAAATGATTTTCACACCAAATAATTTACATATGAGAATACAGTATACATTTGCTTGAAATGAAAAAACTATAGCATTCTTATTTTTTAAAATTTCTTTAATTAGCAAAATAATAGCTAAAAAATATTTAAATCCTCTTCCAAATTTATCCCAAATATTAGAGGATAAAGTTATAAATTTAATCGATTTATTAAATTTTTTTTTATAATTTTTTGAAATAGTAATTAAAAATACTCTATTTACTTTTTTTACTAGAAAATTACTTATTAAAAAAAAATTTTTCTCAACACCACCACCTTCTATTGAGGGCAGAAACATTATTAAGTTTTTTTTATTTTTTTTTTTCATCAAAAAAGCTTTGATTTCATTTATTTTGTTATATATAAATTAATAATAGTAAGTAATAAAATTTATTGAAATAAATAATTTTATATATATTAAGTTGATTTTTTAACAATTTATAATTTATTTAGAAAGTTTTAATGGATCCAAAATGGACATCAGGTAATGAACTAAACTATTTAAAAGAAGTTTTAAATAATACTGACGAAGTAAGAAAAAACCCTTTTACAGATAGGCTCGAAAAAGCATTTATTAAAAAATACAATGTTAGATACGCAATAGCATTAAACTCTGGTGCTTCAGGTTTACATGCTGCTATGGTTGCATGTGGAGTAAAGCCTGGTGACGAAGTAATAACATCGCCATTCTCAGTTTTATGGGACGCTGCAATTGCACTAATAATGGGAGCTACAGTTAAATTTGCAGATGTTAAATATGGTACTCACAACATTGACGCTAAAAAAGTAGAAAAATTAATAACTAAAAAAACTAAAGCAATTATTCCAGTATCTTATCATGGGCTCCCTTGTGATATAGATGAGTTAAATGAACTTGGAAAAAAATACAACATCCCAATTATTGAGGACAACGCACAAACTCATTTAGGTGAATACAAAGGTTCTTTTGTTGGAACCAAATCTGATATGTCAATGTTTTCACTTGAAAGAACAAAACATATCGCTTGTCATGAAGGTGGTGTAATTTTAACTAATAATGAAAAATTTGCTACAATTGCTAGAAAATTTTCTGGTGGTGGTTTTGTAAATTTAACTGCAGATAAAAGTAAACTTGCAGCAGTTATTCCTCAACAATTTCAATCTCCAGATTATAAAAGACATGATATGTTGGGATTGAATTATAGAATAAGTGAATTTCAAGCAGCTGTAGCTTTAGCACAATTTGAGAAAGTAGAAGAGAAGGTTAAAATTAGAAGAGACATAGCTCAAGTTTATGATAAATTATTTTCTAAATTTAATAATTTTGAACCACAAGAAGTTCCAAAAGATTACAAACATTCATATTTTACTTATTCAGTTAAATCACCATTCAGTGAGTTAAAAGATTGGCAATCATTTTATAATTATCATATTGAAAAGGGTGGTGACAGTTTTTATGCGATGATGTCCACTGTTTATGAAGAGCAAGTTATGAAAAAGCATAAAGATTACAAAAATTGGAAAAACTCTTGTCCTATAACAGAAGAAATACAGCCAAGATGTATTTTGTTTAAAACCAATTATAGGACCCTTGCAGAAGCTGAAAAAAATATATTAACATTAGAAAAAAACTTAGAAAATTATAAATTTAACTAAGTATAGATAATTGAAAAATTTTAGTTATTTCATTTATCTACAAAAAATGATTTGATTTTATTTATTTTGTTTCATATAAATTTACGTGTCTTTAGTAACTGTAATCATTCCTTATAAAAAAAACTTAAATTTTTTATTTTTAGCACTGGAGTCAGTCTTAAATCAGACCCTCGAAAAATTTAAAATATTGATAATATATGATGATGAAAACAAATCAGATTTAATCTTTATTAAAAAATTTATTTCAAAAAAAAAAATAAAAAAAAATTTATCTATAAAAATAATCGAAAATAAGAAAAATTTAGGTGCTGGTGAATCAAGAAATGTAGGAATTAAAAATTGTAAATCAAAATATATAGCATTTTTAGACAGTGATGACATTTGGCACAAAAATAAATTAAAATTTCAATTAAAAATTATGAGTCAAAAACAACTACAAATTTCTCATACTTCTTACAATGTTATAAATGAGATAGGAAAAAAAATCTCTTTAAGAAAATGTAAAAAAAAATTGAATTTTAGAAATATTTTAAATTCATGTGATATAGGCTTATCCACTGTGATAATTGAAAAAAAATTTTTAGTAAAAAATAATTTAAGCTTTCCAAACATTGAAACAAAAGAGGACTATGTACTATGGTTAAGAACGCTTCAAAAAATTCCTTTTATAATTGGTATAAATAAATATCTGACAAATTATAGAAAAAGAAAAAAGTCTTTATCGTCAAATATATTTATTAATCTTATAAATGGATATAGAGTTTATAAAAACTATATGAAAATGGGTCATGTTGAGTCCTTTTATAGATTATTTATTTTGTCTATTAATTATTTAAAAAAAACATACTTAATTAACAAATAGGATTACTTAAAATTTGATTTATTAAATTTTAAATTTTTCTGCGAAAGATATAATAACAATGATAAGTTGAACCAAAAAGGAATTCCATAATTTGTTCCAAATAGACTTCCAGATGGTAAAATTGGAAATATAAAAAAAACATGTAGAAGTAGATGTGATAATAAAGTTATATCTTTACTTTTTTGATAAGACTTAATTGAGAGAAAAATAGGATAAAAAAATATAAAACTAAAATAAGCTAAACCGGTTAAACCTACTTCAGAAATTATTTCTAAATAAATTTGATGGGGATGGTTAGATGCAGGCCAGTATTTTTTTATTCTATATTTCTTTTTTGAGCTCTCCGAAAAAAAATTATTAATACCTATTCCAAAAACTGGATAGTTTATAAAAATTTTATATGCAGTTGTATAGTGATATGCATGTCTAGAATTAAAAAATTCATTTTTTAAATTTAAAGAAAATTTATCGTTTTCAATTATTATCATATTATCAAATGCACTATAAAGTTTCTTTCCTGGCTTTGTGTTTTTAGTTATTTCAAAAAAAGATATAAATAAGATAAGTATAAGAGGTATAGCTATTAATAAATTTTTTTTAAAATTATTAGTGTTATAAAAATATATTAGAACAGATGTTATAAGTAATAAAAAGAGTTTTATAAAATTAGATCTTTCACCTATAAGAAAACTTATTGTTATAAAAATAAATAAAATAGTAAAAAAATACAAAATTTTAGTTTTTTTAAAAATAAAAGCTAAAGTAAAAAGTATTAAAAAACATAAGATATAGCCTATAATTAACTCATCGTTGGTAAAACTTGCTATACGACCAATGTACTCTGAGCGGTAACCTAAAATATTTGATCCTGATATGTATTCAATTAATACATCAAAAATTATCACAGTTAAAATTAAACTGTAAAATTTATAAATCTTTAAAAGTAATCTATTTTCTTTATTTTCTTTTTCTAAAAAAAAGATAATACCAAAAAACATTAATACAAATCTTGAAAATGATAAAAATTTCACAAAGGCACTTTCAAATTGTATACTCCCAAAAGGAAATAGAAGAATGATAAAACTAAAAAAAATTAAAATTATTTTTTTATTAAAAATTTTACTTTTTTGAAAATTTTTATAATTTTTAATTGCGTATAATGAAAAAATTACCGAAAAAAGATTTAGTGAAAAGGGACCGAGAATTATTAATATCGGAAAAAATATCAATGTTAATCTTAAAAACAAATTAATTTTATCATTAATTATGTGAATCATTTCTTAAACTTTAATCTAGCTATAAAATAAATAATAAAACCAATTATAAAAAAAATTAATGATAATAATTTTGAACTACCACTTATTAGATAACCAAAATAAATTATTAAAGAATTTGATATAAAAAATAACAAAATAGTTTTTAAGTGATTGTTATTAAAGTATATTAAAATTTTATGATGAAGGTGTGAATTATCAGCAGAAAAAATTGATCTTTTATTTATTGCTCTATTTATACTTACAAATAAAAAATCATATACAGGATACCACAATGGCCATATTAGAAATGCTGGATGAACATCGAATCCGTTATATAGTTCAATAGTTAAAAAACTTATAAAAAAACCAACAAAAAGACTTCCTATGTTTCCACTAAAAAATTTAAATTCTGTTTTCGAAGGCAGCATATTTAGTATCAAATTAAAAAAAACTGGAATGAGTAATAATTTTATTAAAATAATTGTTTTGGCATCTTCAATTAAAAAAATATAATAACTGAGACAGCACATAAAAAAAGTTAATAACAGCCCATCAATTCCATCAATATAATTTGTGGCATTTATTAGTAAACCCAAAGCTAAAATCAAGAATGGTATTTGAAATTTGCCAAGATTTATAAAACCGATATACTCATAATCTCCAAGGTCATTTATTTGAATATTATTAAAGATTAAATATATGGAAGGTACAAGTATAAAAATTATCTTAATAGATGGATTCAAATTAATCCTATCGTCAATGAATCCAATTAGGCAAATAAAAAATCCAATAGATATAATTAATTCAATATTATAATTGAATTCAAAAAAGTAAATTACAGAGAGATAAAATAGATAAATGATCATTCCACCAGTATTAAATACTCTTGAAGTATGAATTTTTCTCATATTTGGCTCATCATATAAATTTAGTTTTTTTGAAATAAACGCTGTAAATAGAAATAATACTAAATACAAAAATATAAGATTTATAGAAAACATAATTTGATATATGACTTTTATAATTAAAATTTATAATATCAAATTCATTTGAAATATAAATTCTAAAATAAAATGTTTTTATTCTAGTTAAAATGTAAAATATATATCTTCATAAACTGAAGCTAGTTATGTTATTAATAGATAATAAAATGAAATAATAAGTTAATGTTAGATATTTTAATTTTCTTTTTCGTCTTCTATATATTGTTAATTTCTGTAATTGGATACGGTATTTTGTTTCAAAATTTTTGTTTTGAACGTATCAAAAGTTTGAAAGAGCAAAAAGTAATTTATCTAGGTTTTTTTGGTTTGTTTGTTTTAACTTTTATTTCATTAGTCACAAGTTTATTTGTACCTCATAATTTCTTTCATAATCTTTTATTACACTTTTTTGGAGTTTTATTTTTCATTTTTTACGAGATAAAAGATAAAAAATATTTTATTAAATTCATTTTTTTAATTTCACTATTTTTAATTTCAGCATTATTGATTTCAAAAACTCATGATGATTTTTCATATTATCATCTACCTTTTACAAAATACTTAACTGAACATAAAATCATATTTGGAATGTCAAATATTGGTCATGGATATAAGTTAATATCATCTTTATTTTTTCTTAATTCAATATTTTATTTACCAGTGGTTGAGTATTTCTCTTTTCACTTTTCATTATTATTTTATCTAATATTTTTTAATTTTTTTTTAATTAAAGAAATTATTTCTAAAAACACAAATGAAATAATTAAAATTTTGTATATATTTGCATTTGCTTTTTTTAATTTATCTTTTAATAGAATTGCCGAATTCGGTACCGATAAAGTAGGTCAAATATTGATCGTATTATTAGTTATTAAATTATTTCAACTAACTTGCTTTGAAAAAAATAAATCTAAAATGAATAATATTTTATTCTTAATTCCACTCTTAGGTCTTTGCATAAGTTTAAAAACTTATTTTTTACCTTATATTTTAATTGGATTTGCAATATTTCTTTTTGATGAAAAATTTCTAAATATTATTAAAAATATATTGAATTCTAAGTCTTTTATTATTTTTTTTTCCTTTTTATCTTTTTATTTTTTACACCATTTTATTTCTACAGGTTGTTTGATTTCACCTTTAAGTTTTACATGTTTTGGAGATAACTTATATTGGGCAAAAAGTAGTGAGTCGTTTAAAAATTTATCTATATGGCTTGAACAATGGTCGAAAGCTGGAGCTGGACCAAATTTTAGAATTGAAGACCCTTTAGTGTATATTCAAAATTTTAATTGGATTTCAAATTGGATAGAAATGTATTTCAAAGTCAAGATTTTAGATCAATTAGGAATATTAGTTACAGTTTTTTTTGTGACTTTTTTATTTTTTAAACGTTTTAAATATAATATCTCAGTTTCATTTTTTCATAAAGAAATTTTATTTTTTTATACAATAGTTTTAATTATTTTTTGTATTTGGTTTTCAAAACATCCTCAATTAAGATATGGGGGCTATTCTATATTATTTTTAACATTATCTATTCCAATTTCAATTTTATTTAATAAAATTAATAATAGAGAACTATTTCTAACAAAGTTCAGATATTTTGTGTTGTTAGTAATTATTATTTTTAATTTTAAAAATTTTACCAGAATTCAAAAGGAATTCGAAAGAACTGATATATATAAATATGATAATTTCCCTTTTTTTTCAATTCCAGTAAAAGAATTTACCGCAAATAAATATCCATCAGAATTTATTATTTACTCCACAAAAGGACACTGTTGGAACACACCCTCACCATGTTCTGAAGGTGAAGTAAATAAAATTAAGGTTAAGAAAAATAATAGATATTATTTTCTTTATAAATAATTATAACAATTTATTAAAAGTTTTTTAAAAATAGTAAATATAAACTTATGAAAAAATATGTAGTTGTTACCGGAGGTGCAGGTTTTATTGGTTCAAATTTGATTAATGAGTTATTAAAAAAAACAAATTTTAATATTATCAGTATTGATAATTATTCGACTGGTAAAAAAAGTAACCATCTCTCTTCTAAAAAAGTAAAATATATCAATTCGGATACTAAAAAGATCTCAAAAGTTTTAAATAAAAAAAAAAGAAATATCAAAGCAATTTTTCATTTTGGTGAATTTGCAAGAATTTACCAAAGTTTCTTAAAGATGAATGAGTGTATCGAGTCTAATACTATTGGTACAAATGAAGTATTTAATTTTTGTTTAAAAAATAAAATTAAATTAATATATTCAGCTACTTCAGCAAGTATAGGTAATAGAGGAAATGATAGAAATTTATCACCATATGCTTTTACTAAATCCAAAAATCTTGAAATGTTAGAAAATCTAAAAAAATGGTTTAATTTTAAATTTGAAGTTATTTTTTTTTACAATGTATACGGTCCAAATCAAATAAAATCTGGAGACATGGCTACTGTTATTGGTATCTTCGAAGAGCAATTTAAAAGAAATAAACCTTTAACTGTTGTAAAACCAGGAAATCAATCAAGAAGATTTACACATGTTAATGATACCGTGGACGCATGTCTTCATGCATTTAAAATTAATAAATGTAGATACTATAGCATCTCAAATAAAAAAAGTTATTCTATTTTAGAGGTTGCAAAAATGTTCAAAACTAAAATTAAATATCTCAAAGCGAGACCTGGTGAGAGGTACGCATCAGCTTTAACAAATATGAATTTATCAAATAAAGTCCATAAAATGTTTGGTAAAATTCAATTAAAAGATTATCTTAAAAAGATAATAATTAGATAAATTGGTACTATTTCGTAGTTTACAATTAAAATTAAATGGCTATAAAGCTCCTTGCCGGTGATTATTGCGTTGGTGTTATACCCGATCCCATTCCGAACTCGGAAGTCAAGCCCAGCTGCGCCAATGGTACTTTGTCTTAAGACACGGGAGAGTAGGACGTCGCCGGCTTTATAATGTTATGAAAATAAAAAGCTCACTTAAATCAATTAAAAAAAGAGATCTTAATTCTAAGTTAGTTAGAAGAAGAGGTAGAGTTTACATAATAAATAAAAATAACCCAAAATTCAAAGCTAGACAAAAATAAATTTTATGGATAATGAAAACCATAAAAATACTTGGAATAATTTTACAAA
>MDTE01180198.1_pt1 | contig 11594 bp, 10 predicted proteins | sample 811231 | NCBI WGS metagenome assembly MDTE01 (sample SAMN05326651, study PRJNA326480) | marine metagenome | isolation source: seawater | place: Indian Ocean: Red Sea | collected 2010
GCTCAGATGTCGCGAGACATTCAGATGGGTCAATGCAAGATGATCGACCCTTTAAATTAAGCCATGTGGTCTTGAACTCTGCCAAAGTGCCTGAGCAATCTGAGTGGTTTGCTGATGCATTAGGATTTAAAATAAGCGACCGAACGGAAATTATGCATTTTGTTAGATGCAGCGCCGATCATCACAGCATCGCGATTGCCAGAGCTGATGGCCCTGGGCTTAATCATACCGCATTTGAGATGCCCGACTTTAACGCTCTCATGACAGGGGTTGGGCGTATGCAGCATAAGGGCTTTGAAATAGATTGGGGCGTCGGGCGCCACGGCCCGGGAAATAATATTTTTTCGTATTTTCGTGAGCCCAATGGATTGATAGTTGAATATACAGCCGAGGTGGATCAGGTCGATGATAGCTATCTAACAGGAACCCCCGAACAATGGGCTGAGCGCCGGAAGAAGAATGACATGTGGGGAACTGCGAGGGCACCGTCCCCACTGATGAGACGGTGTATGCATGGGGACCTCACCCCGCCAGAGGTCCAATTTTAGAAATACAGGTACCGCTGAAACGAGAATATAGCCTTGCGCGTGAGAAAACCATGACGTAGCCTTTTCTCTAAAGTGCAACTATTCCGCGGTCGGGATGGTTAAAAAGAATAAAAATAAGGTCCTAGAATGGACTTCAAAAGGTAAAAAATAACAACGGGAGGTAACCTCAATGAATTTAATGAAGTATTCAAGGTTTGCCGTTATGGCAATTGCCCTGGGGTCAATTGGCCTCACTGCCACAGCGGATGCACAGTTCTACAAGGGCAAGCGGGTTAACATCATCATAAACTATGGTGCTGGTGGAAACACAGACATACAGGGTCGCATGGTCATGCGGCACATGGCCAAGTATATCCCCGGCAAACCCCGTTTGATCTTCCGTCATGTATCCGGTGCAGGGGGGGCAGTAGGTGCGAACTTCCTAGCTGAAGCTGGAAAAACGAATGGCACAATGATGGGAGTATTTACAATCCCGATTATGGCTCAAGTCATGAAGGCACCAGAATTAAGGACGGACCTTTCACAGTTTCAATTTGTTGGTGCCATTGGCCAGCAAACGATTTCACACTGTCGGGTTGACGCAATTCCAGGCAAAAAAATGAAATCATGGCGTGACTTGGTAAACACCAAACATCCAATTCGTACCGGTGGGCATGGGCCCACTAGTTCGAAAGATTTACGTACACGCCTATTTTTTGATGCCTTAGAAATTCCACTCAAGCATGTAACAGGGTACAAATCAGGTGGCCAGATCAGAGCAGCTATTTTAAAAAATGAGTTGGATTGCACGGCGGACTCATTAGCAGGGTTTTATGGTCGCGTGAATAAGCAGTTGATAAAGCCAGGAATTTCAATTCCCATGTGGCATATCGGGACACCAGGTCCCAACAATTCAATCTTGCATTCTCCATCCGTCGCAAAAAATATACCATCGCTTCAAGAGGTGTATGAGACCAAATTCGGTAAGGGCAAACGCCCCCCGAAGATGATTTGGAATGCGCTCAGAACTATCGGCGGCACAAGGGAAATGCTTCGTATCCTCGTCTTCAAAAAAGGGACAAGCAAAAAAGCCGTAAACATAATGCGTACGGCTTGGGACAAAACTGTTAAAGATAAAGAATTCTTGGCAGAGTATAAAAAAGTAAATTCCAGCATTTTCGTCGGAAAATCGGGTAAAGAAGCTCAGCAGTTTATCAAAGGACTAGTGAATGTGCCTGCGGACCTTCAGAAATTCTTATTGGACTATGCAAACGCTGCGAAGAGCTAAAGGCTCCTAGTGGCAAAATATTAGTAATCGGGGCGCCTCAAGCGGGGCGCCCCCTTTTTGTTCAAACTTTGATGCTGAGGTAAATCGCCATGACCTTTATGGAGGCGGTTCTAGACGGACTTAGACTGGTGTTGGTTTGGCCAGCCCCGGGATATATGTTGCTGGGTGTTGCTATAGGCATGTTTTTCGGAGCGGTCCCAGGGCTAGGTGGCCTAGTCGGAATGGCCATCCTCCTTCCCTTCACCTTCGGGATGGAGCCTCAAATAGCCTTCGCCTTCATACTCGGGATGTATGCAGTGACCACCACCGCGGATACCCTTGCTTCGGTTTTACTTGGTATTCCCGGGACCGCTGCTTCGCAAGCAACGATCCTAGACGGCTACCCGATGGCCCAAAAAGGGCAGGCATCACGGGCCTTGGGTGCCGCCTATACTGTATCGATGTTCGGAGGTGTTTTGGGAGCGATCTTTTTAGCGCTCTCAATTCCCGTGGTTAGACCTCTCATTTTATCTTTCTCTGAGCCTGAGTTTTTCGCATTAGCCGTACTTGGTCTAACTATGGTCGCTGCATTGAGCGGAAAATCAATCTTTAAAGGAACCGCAGCTGCCTGCTTCGGGCTCATGCTTGCCTGTGTGGGCTTTGCCGAATTTGGTGGCGTCAGACGCTACTGGTTTAACCAAAACTTTTTACTCGAGGGTATCCCAATTGTTCCATACGTCCTGGGTCTCTTTGCTATCCCGGAGGTATTAGAACTCGCCGTTCGCAACACTTCGATCTCCAGAGTGAAGCGAACAGAGGTAGAGGCTGGAGGTATTTTAAGAGGCATGAAAGATGCCGCGCAAAACTGGTGGCTAGCCCTTCGTTGTACGGCGATCGGGGTTTATATCGGGATGCTTCCAGGCCTCGGGGGTTCAATCGTCGACTGGGTCGCCTACGGGCACGCCGCGCAGTCAGAAAAAAATAGCGAGAACTTTGGCAAAGGCGATGTAAGAGGCGTCATTGCTCCGGAAGCCGCTAATAATGCCATGAAAGGCGGCGCATTACTGCCCACCATCGCCTTCGCGATACCAGGTAGCGCCTCAATGGCTATCTTACTGAGCGCATTCTTCATTCAAGGACTCGAACCAGGTCCTCAGATATTGACAACGAATCTTAACATTACCTTCACACTTATCTGGACTTTGGTAATCGCAAATGTCGTCGGAGCACTGATCCTACTGATTTGGGGCAGCCAGGTCTCCAAAATTACCTACATCCAAGGCCATATTATTGTGCCCACAATAATCATTGTTGTTTTCATGGGGGCCTGGGTCGGAAACGGTACACTTGGAAACTGGATTGTCCTCCTCATATTTGGCCTTATCGGTTATTTCATGAAACTAGGTGGGTGGCCAAGACCTCCAATAGTCCTTGGCTTTGTGCTCGGAAAAATCATGGAAGAGTCGCTCGGTATTTCTATGCAAACCCATGGTTGGGGCTCACTGACCCGGCCCATCGTGTTGATAATTATTGCGCTTACGATCATCACGATAGTCAGCACTGTCAGAAAACAAAACCGTAAAAACAAAGACGCCCAAGAGGCTCGAAAAGCGGAAGCTCCAAAGGATGTCGAAACCGCGGTTCAGATTGCAGAGGAAGGGGGCAAAGATTGTCCCGCCGCTTCATGGCCATTAGCGGCAATTTTATTGGTTATCTTTTCTTATTGTTATTACGAGGCGATCCCTTGGGGATTTTCATCAAAACTTTTCCCTCATTCCGTCGCGATTGTCGGTTTTTGCTTAGCTTTAGGAGCGCTTGTTAAAGATTTCAAAACTCTGAAAGCGATCAAAGCTGGCACAGCAAATCTAGACGTGGTGGGAGTGGACCCCGCCTATGTCTGGAAAAGCATGTATTTTATGAGCTGGATGGTTGGTATTTTCGTATTCACAATCGCAATTGGTCAATTTCCAACTCTTGTTTTGTTCGTTCTATTGTATCTGGTGTTTTGGGGGCACTATGGTTGGAGAGTTATCGTCATCTATTTGATTGGAACCATCGTCTTCTTGCTAGGAATGTTTAACGAGATTGTGCCCGTTCTTTGGCATGAACCAACCTGGTTGCCAAACTTTTTCGTGTAATCGCTGCGATGAGATATCGAAAAAGGCGCCTTGAGAGGCGCCTTTTTTGTCGGATATCTCACACTACATCATTGCACTGAACCCACCATCTACTACTAAATTTTCACCATAGACAAAACGAGATTCGTCGCTCGCCATAAACAAGACCGCTTGGGCCAATTCACGTGGTTCACCCGCTCGCCCCGCTAAGTTCGGGACCGGACGTGTGGGATCAAAATCTTCTTGCCCAACCGGAGAACCAATCTTATTGGGGACTACAGCATTCACTCTAATTTTATGAGGTGCGAGTTGGACCGCTAGCCCGCGCATAAGATTAGCAACGCCACCTTTCGCTGCTGCATATGCGATCGCACTCTCCCTCCCTTGGAACCCAGAGGTAGAACCTATGTTAACAATAGATCCACCATCGCCTTGTGATATCATCTGTTCGGCTGCATATTTGCTCGTTAAAAACTGGCTTGTGAGCGTAACGGCAAGGACTTTATTGAAGTCGTCCAAACTACATTCAAATACCGTTTTATTATCCGAAATAGCTACGTTATTAACCAAGACATCTAAGCGACCAAATGTATTTACTGTCTCTGCAATCATGTCCTTTACGGATTGCTCATTTGAAACATCGGCAGAAATATATATGGCGGAGCCCGGATGGGACTGGTTGATCGTCTCGACGGTTCTCTTGCCGCGCTCTTCATCCATATCAACCACTGAAACTTTTGCACCCTCGTCGGTAAAGAGGAGCGCCGTTTGTTCGCCAATGTTGCGACCTGCCCCGGTCACAATGGCTACTTTATCCTGAAGTCTCATTTGATTTCTCCCTAACTTTTGTTGCAGATTGAACCAATTACTGAGGTAACTGTCAAACTCGACCGCTGCTATCTAGTAACGGGTTTTCGGGTCAGAAAGCCAATGTTATAAGGGTGTGGAGCAGGGCTGTAACCTACACCGAGTCCTTAAACGCTGGGTAAAACCACAGATGTTAGGAGCAAAATATGGATGACGCACGAAGTGCCGGGCTTTCAAATGACCAAGCAAGTTATCGGGGACTGAGACACTGGATAGAAAAGGTCGATGACCTTGGAGAGTTGCTGCGTGTCGATAATGCCAGCTGGGACGCAGAAATGGGCAGCATCACTCAGATGATGACTGAAAAAAGTCGAGGAAATGCTCCCGCTCTGTTGTTTGATAATGTTCCTGGATATCCGCAAGGATACCGCACCCTATATGGCTCTCTCTCCTCGATAAAACGTGTCGCTCTTACGCTAGGGCTTCCTCTCAAACATGAACGCAAAGCAGATATTGTACAGCGCTATTATGACCGCATGCAAAACATGGAATTGATCCCTCCTAAAATTGTCGATAGCGGGCCCGTTATGGAAAATATCATGACAGGAGACGACATCGATGTTTTGAAATTTCCTGTTCCAAGACACCATGAGCAGGATAAAGCCCGGTATATTGGCACTGCCAACTGCGTCATTAGTCAGGATCCCGATGACGGCTCTTACAACTTAGGTACATACCGAAATCAGGTTTACGACGCCAAAACTATCGGCTGTCAAATAACCGAGGGCAAACATGGGAGAATTCATCGCGACAAATATTTTGAACGCGGGGAAGAATGTAAATTCGCCATATTAGTTGGCATGGACCCGCTCTTATATATGCTATCTGCGAGTCCCCTGCCAGAAGACGTTGGAGAGCTCGACTTTGCAGGAGGCATTCGAGGCGAGGCCATAGAATGTATCAAGGGTCCCTATACCGGTTTTCCTATCCCAGCCGATGCTGAAATCGCAATTGAGGGGGTTGCTAGACCCGGCAAAGTTAAGGAAGAGGGACCATTTGGAGAGTGGATGGGTTATTATTCAGATGACTCAGTCCCCCGACCATACGTCGAAATTAAAAACATTTTGTACCGCAATGATCCTATCATCACCTGCGCCCCACAACACAAGCCCGTAGATGAAACAGGGCTCCTCAAAGGTATTGCAGGATCCGCAGAAATATGGCGATCGCTCGAGGCATGCGGTCTCCCCGACATCTTGGGAGTTTGGAATCACGAGGGTGGACCAGCAACTCGTTTCACTGCCATACAAATTAAGCAACGATATCCTGGACATGCGAGAAATGTTTTGCACGTCGCATCTAATTGTCAGGGTGGTGCTTACGCGGGTAAATGGACAGTCGTTGTTGACGAAGACATCGACGCAAGCGATCTCGATCAGGTCCTTTGGGCGATGTCGACCCGCTTCGACCCAGATACAGATATCGATTTAATTTTAAAAGCATGGGCGTCTAAGCGAGACCCCCTTTATCTTCCAGGGAATTTTAATAATCGAATTTTAATCGATGCTTGCATTCCTTACGATCAGCTGCTGAAGGGTGTCTTCCCCCCGGTGGTTGATGTGAGTAAGGAACTGCGCAAGCAAATACGCGAAAAATTTAATCACTTACCTTTTCCCCGTGATTAAGGGTCATATCCTCTAAAAACGAAAGTTTTAAGAAAAATGGCCACGTGTAAATGTAAATTTTAATAGTGAGAAAAAGGAAATGGACGTGCACGATCTTGGATTTGAACATCTGCATATGTCAGAGGAAGAGCAGGCTGAACTGGCCGAAGCTATCTGGGAACAAGATAATGTAGAATTAACCACTGTGGGTGTTGATGTTGGATCATCAACCTCGCACCTCATGTTTTCGAAAGTGCATCTCCAGCGACTGATGGAAGGGCTCTCCAGTCGATTTGTAGTGGTCAATCGACAGGTGATCTGGCGATCCCCAATTCTACTGACTCCCTATCGGTCCGATTACACCATTGACGCAGAAGAACTCTCTGAATTTTTTAGCAACGCTTATAAAAAGGCCGAACTAACGCCTGAGGATATTGATACCGGGGCAGTGATATTGACCGGCGAAGCACTTAAGAGAACAAATGCGCGTGCAATCGCGGACCTCTTTGCCGATAAATCAGGGAAATTTGTTTGCGCATCGGCGGGTCACCACCTTGAGTCTTTAATGGCTGCAAATGGCTCAGGAGCGGTCGCCTTATCTCGTAAAGAGAACATCACAGTCTTAAATATTGACGTGGGCGGCGGCACAATCAAGCTTGCACTCTGCGAAAAAGGAAAACTTACAGCTACTAGTGCCTTTGCTGTCGGAGGTCGTCTGATCGCATTCGATGAAAATGGTAAGATGGTTAGGATCGAGGGACCCGCAGAACAAGTTGCTCAAGATGTCAGTGTCTCGCTGGAACTAGGAAAAGAACTTCCAGAAGAAGACCGAAAGAAAATTGTCAATCGCATGGTCGAGGTTCTGGTTTCCTACGCAAATCGGGACACAGGAGATGATCCGCTTTGCGAAGCCTTAAGGCTTACTGACCATCTACCAAAGAATCCTGATATTGATGCTATCACCTTCTCCGGTGGAGTTTCTGAATTCGTTTACGGTCGTGAAGAGCAAGACAGAGGTGATTTGGGAAAATCTCTGGCACATGAGATTCGCCACGCGCTCGGACACAAGCGGATTGCTCCGAAGGTCTATGACCCGGGTGCCGGCATACGAGCGACCGTGGTAGGCGCCTCTCAATTCACTGTGCAAGTAAGCGGGAACACAATTTTTATATCTGACCCAGGAAAACTGCCGATAAGAAATGTCCCAGTGGCATATCTCGATTGTGATGTGACAGGAGATTTCACCAAACAAGACATATCCGCGGCAATTGCTCAAGCAATGGTCCGTCTGGATATGACGGATGGTGAGACAAACTTAGCAGTTGCATTCCGTTGGGGTGGCGATCCTCTGCACGCTCGTCTGTTCGAACTGGCGTCAGGAATTTGCGACGGATTACCTAAAACCGTCGCTGACGCAGGGATTCCTCTAATAGTCGTGATGGATGGTGATGCGGGACGTACTCTGGGCAACATTTTGACCAAAGAACTTGGGGTAAAGGGGGAGGTTATTTCAGTTGACAACGTTCAACTAAATGACTTTGACTTTATTGATATCGGGGAGCAGATGGAAACCACCCAAGTCGTGCCCTTAATCATAAAGAGCCTGCTATTCTCTCAGCCAGGGAGACAAGAGTAATAAAGGTCCAGAGAGCTATGCCTGAATTTAGACTCCTTCACTTAAATGACTGTTTGACTAATCCCATGAAGGGTGGCCGTGGAGAACAGGTACGCTTGATAAATAGTGAATGTGGCGCTGAAAAGATCGACTTACATCTGAACCGGCTCGCTCCTGGTGAACCCGGGGGACACTATCACTCCCACTCTATCGCAGATAATGTCTACATTGTTAAATCAGGCACGGGCCGCCTCATTGTTGATGGCAATGAGCATATGCTTCGAGAAAACGACATTGTTTACATTCCAGCAGGGTCCAAACACTCGCTTCAGAATGCCTCGGACATGGAAGTTTTTGAAATATTTGAAATTTATGCACCGGCAGGAAAGAAATTCGACTTTGTAGTCGATGGAGAGGACATTGGTTCGGGCTAGACCCGTCTCAGTATTCTAGAACCTGCGGCAAATACTCTAAGCGCCATTTGCCAAATAGCAGACACAATATTGCCGTTTATAAAACTAATCTTCAGGCCTGGTTGACCCCCAGGGCTGTCTCTATCTCAGCTGCTGAAACCCGAGAAGTCCAACAAGATCTGTTATTCGGTTGGAGGCTCAATCCCCTCAGGCCAGTCCTCTACTTCATAAAAATCATCGCCAGCCGGGGCGTATATTTCTAAAATTTTTACCGGTTTGTCATCGCCACCATTTCCTGCGGTATGGACAACCCCGGCGGGAATAAAACCGATTTCACCCTCTTGCAGAAGGTGCCGCTCACCACCTTCAACACATACCTCGAGCAAGCCTTCTAGGACTAGATATACATTTTCTGATCGGGCATGGTAATGAATTTCTCCGCGTCCGGTGCCCGCATCGATGGTATTTACATGCACATCCACGTTTGAAGCACCCACCGCTGGCCCTATAAGATCCCTAATTTTCCCTCGTCCCAACTCCAAATCACGGTTAGGCACGCCACCAATTTGAGATCGATAAAATTTCATTACAGCTCCCCCCTATTGACACCGATAGCAACTCATAAGAATTTCTTCACATGGGTTTTGAAACGATAGACGTACCTGAACTCCCGTTGCCGGGCCAGTTTAGCCATGTTGTCCGCAAAGGGAAAATGGTTTTCATCTCTGGACAGACCGCAGATAACGAGGGAGCTGCAGGAAATCTAGATCCCTATGCCCATGCGGAACGCGTTTTTGACTATCTCGAAAAAGCCATCAAGGCGGCCGGCGGGGACCTGACCGACATCGTCAAGATAAACATATTCCTAACTGATCTAGACCAATTTCCTGCGATATTAGACTGGCGTCCAAGATTTTTTAACAAGCCTTACCCCGCTGCGACCACTGTTGTAGTGAACTCGATGGTTAGACCCGAACTAATTCTCGAGATTGAAGCAATTGGCATATTAGATTGAGGTAAATATTATGTCTCCAAAAGACGGCGTGCTTTTTATTCCCTACTCAGATACTATTGACCTGCTCAGCGCGGAGGAAGCTCTTGAAATTGCGGAGAGTGTTTACCGAATGCAAGGTGAAGGCTCGATCACTGCCTCTTCACCACCGAGTTTTAAACTAGATGTCGCCGAACCCTTCCACAACCACTGGCATGTTAAATGCGCCTTACTAAAAGAAATCCCGATAACGGGTGTCAGGTTATACAATTACTTCAACGATGGGGTCCGGAACACAGTAGGACTCCTGGAGTGTGGACGATACATAATTTTGGCTGATCCTCACACCGGAAGAAATGTTGCCATCGTCGAGGAACATTGGACCTACGCCATACGAAGTGCTGCTGCCACAATTCTTCCCCTAAAATGGATGGGCCCCCGAGATCCAAAAGTAGTCGGGATAGTAGGTGTTGGAACAATGGCGACTAATGCGCTTCGATGCCTGATAAAGCTCTATCCAAATATAGAAGAGGTCCGATGCACCTCAAGAAATCCAGGGTCGCGACAAGAATTCGCTGAGGAATGGACCAAAACACTTGGCATTCCTGTTATTACAAAAGAGTCTATTGAAGATACCGTCTCGGAGGCAGATATCGGTATAGGGGCTACGACCTCTGATGAAATAATGTGCAGAGAGCCATGGCTGAAGAGTGGCTCAACTTATGTGTCTTTCACGCGCCGAGAATTTGACCCCGAAGGATGGCCGAAACTAGATAAGGTTGTCGTAGATAGTTGGGAAATGAATATGCTAATGCAGCATTTTCGTCACTCAGCAGAGGAAGGCCTATTTACCAAGGAAATGCTTCATGCTGAAATCCATGAATTAGTAAGAGGAAAAAAACCAGGTAGACAGGCATCCAACGAGAGGAACCTTATACACACAACTGGGCTAGTGGCCCACGATATCGCGATGTGCCATTACGTCTATGAGAAAGCAAAAAAATTAGGTAGAGGCATTCAATTGCCTCATACGGGTACAGGCCGCCCAGGACCAAAAAACTAAAAAAAGAAGTTTCGGACATGAGTAAAAATATTCCCCTGACTTTTGCATGCGGCGATTATGCGATTACGCGGCCGCTGATCGATGGAATTGTAAAACCCGACGGCATCGACCTGACCGTTTTAACCGATATGGACTCAACCACTCGGCACTGGAGATTTTATAACAACGAAGACTTTGATATGGCGGAGGCCTCGTGCTCCACCTATCTGGTCGCTAAAGATCAAAACAAACCTTTTGATGCAATTCCTGTCTATTTACATAGACGTTTTCGACACGGGTTCGTTTTTATTAACACCAATGCAGACATTAATGAGCCCAAGGACCTAATAGGAAAAAAGGTGGGTATTAAACATTGGCAGGTGACAGCAATATTGTGGATGAAAGGGATTCTGGAGCATGAATATGGTGTGCCTCATCGGTCCATCGATTGGTACCAGGAATTAGATCAAGACATCCCTGTTGAATTGCCAGATGACATAAGGCTAACGACATTATCCGATGATAAATCTGTCGAAGATATGGTGGCCACAGGAGAGCTTGATGCGTGCATTCATTCATCAATTATTAAGCCATTTATGGAGGGAGATCCCCGAGTTGCTCGGCTATGGCCGAATTTTAAAAATGAGGAAGTGAACTTTTTTAGCAAGACGGGCATGTTTCCAATTATGCACATCACAGGAATTAAAAAGTCAGTGGTTGAGAAATACCCCTGGGTGCCGATAAACCTGTATCACGCTCTGAATGAGGCTAAAAATCTAGCGATGAAAAAAATGGTTAACCCAAGAATTGTTCCTCTGGCCTGGTACAGGGAAGCTTGGGAAGAACAGGAGCAATTGCTTGGGACGGATCCATGGGAGTATGGTCTCGGGGCACAAAATCGTAAAACACTGGAGAACATGATCAATTATTCGCACGAGCAGGCTCTCATGAAGAATAAGATGTCAGTAGATGATCTGTTTTTGAGCGTTGATCAAGGACGGAAACGCGGTGTAGAGAAAAGGATCTAATCAGCGAGGGTTAAATAAGTCTATGACTGCCCGAACAGACCTTTGGTTCTCAAGGTTCAAAATTAAAGATAGCAGCTCTTCCGCTTGGTCTACGGGTAGAATATCCCTCGAGTAGGTCCTGAA
>MDTE01113465.1_pt1 | contig 11593 bp, 9 predicted proteins | sample 811231 | NCBI WGS metagenome assembly MDTE01 (sample SAMN05326651, study PRJNA326480) | marine metagenome | isolation source: seawater | place: Indian Ocean: Red Sea | collected 2010
CAATGTGACCGACAAGCTCGCACAGGGACACAACGACCAGTACATCTCCAGCGAAATGTTTGTGCTCGCGGCAGCCAAGTCGGACGGTAAAGTCGGCGAACTGCTGCGCAGCTGCGGCAGCAGTGACGCCAACGTCGAAGTAGCCGTGCAGGCCGTGCGAGGGGGCAATCAGGTCGACGATCCGAATGCCGAGGACAATCGACAGGCACTCGAAAAATACACAGTCGATCTCACCGAAGGTGCGGAGCAAGGCAAGCTCGACCCGGTCATCGGCCGTGACGACGAGATTCGACGCACCGTTCAAGTGCTGCAAAGACGCACCAAGAACAACCCGGTGCTGATTGGCGAGCCCGGCGTGGGCAAGACTGCAATTGTCGAAGGCCTCGCGCAGCGCATCATCAACGGTGAAGTGCCGGAAGGACTGAAGAACCGGCGTCTGCTGTCTCTGGACATGGGTGCGTTGATCGCCGGTGCAAAGTTTCGCGGGGAGTTCGAAGAACGGCTGAAAGCGGTGCTCAATGATCTCGCCAAGCAGGAAGGTCAGGTGATCTTGTTCATCGATGAGCTTCACACCGTAGTCGGTGCCGGCAAGGCCGAAGGCTCACTCGACGCCGGCAACATGCTCAAGCCTGCGCTCGCGCGTGGCGAGCTGCACTGTGTCGGCGCCACGACCCTCGATGAGTACCGAAAGTACATCGAGAAAGATGCAGCACTCGAGCGCCGTTTTCAGAAAGTGCTGGTCGAAGAACCATCCGTCGAGGACACGGTGGCAATTCTGCGTGGCCTGAAGGAACGCTATGAGGTCCACCACGGCGTCGACATCACCGATCCCGCCATCGTGGCCGCAGCGTCTTTGTCACATCGCTACATCTCCGATCGACAGCTGCCTGACAAGGCGATCGATCTGGTCGACGAAGCGGCGAGCCGGATTCGTATGGAGATCGATTCCAAACCCGAGCAAATGGATCGCCTCGACCGGCGTTTGATCCAGCTCAAGATCGAGGCCGAAGCGCTGAAGAAGGAAACCGACGACTCCTCCCGGGAACGGCTGTCGAAGCTTGCTGACGAGATTGCCGATAAAGAGCGCGAGTATGCCGATTTGGACGAAGTCTGGAGAACCGAGAAGGCCAGCGTTCAGGGTGCACAGCACATCAAGGAAGAACTCGAGAGAGCTCGAGTCGATCTGGAAGCCGCTCGTCGCGCGGGCGATCTGACTCGTATGTCGGAACTTCAGTACGGCCGCATCCCGGCGCTGGAGAAGCAGATCGAAGCTGTCGCCGCGGCTGAGCACGGCGAAATGCAGCTGCTTCGCAATCGTGTCGGTGAAGAGGAAGTCGCAGAGGTCGTGGCACGCTGGACGGGGATTCCGGTGTCAAAAATGCTCGAGGGTGAGCGGCACAAGCTACTCGGCATGGAGCAGGCACTGCATGAACGCGTGGTCGGCCAGGATGAGGCCATTGCCGTCATCGCGAATTCGATTCGTCGCTCACGGGCGGGATTGTCCGATCCAAGTCGCCCCAACGGCTCGTTTTTGTTTCTAGGGCCAACCGGCGTCGGCAAAACCGAACTCACCAAGGCGCTCGCCGAGTTCTTATTCGGCACCGAAGAGGCCATGGTGCGAATCGACATGTCCGAGTTCATGCAGAAGCATTCGGTTGCCCGCTTGATCGGTGCCCCCCCGGGCTATGTGGGCTACGATGAAGGTGGTTATCTGACTGAGGCCGTGCGACGCAAACCCTACTCCGTCATCCTTCTAGACGAGGTCGAGAAAGCCCACCCTGACGTCTTCAATGTACTGCTGCAGTTGCTTGAGGATGGAAGGTTGACAGATGGACACGGACGTACCGGTGATTTCAGAAACACCGTCGTCATAATGACCTCGAATTTGGGCTCCGAGTCTATCCAGGAGTACGCCGGCCGCGGTGAATATGCGGACATGAAACGCGCAGTTATGGAGACTGTCACAGCGAGCTTCAGACCTGAGTTCATCAATCGAATCGATGACGTGCTGGTGTTTCATCCGCTCTCGCTCGAGCATGTCAAAGCCATCACCAGCATACAGCTGGAGCGACTGCGTGCACGACTGGCGGAGAAACACATGATGCTGGAGATCTCTGAGGCGGCGCTGGACAAACTTGGTGAGGCTGGATTCGACCCGATCTACGGCGCCCGGCCGTTGAAACGCGCCATCCAGCAGCATCTGGAGAATCGTCTCGCTCAAGCCCTTTTGTCAGGCGAATTTGCGGCCGGAGACACGATCGCCGTCGATTGGATCGGCAGCGAGCCCGAGCTTCGCAAAGCCAGCATCAGAGCGGCCTGACCGCAGCCTGTGGACGGGCGTCGCCAGTCGCCCGTCCCGAATCCGGTCCAGCCTTCCTCCAAACGACTCTTGGTGCCTGTTTCTGCTAATATTTCCGCTAGAAACAGAACAAAAAAGGACGAGCGAATGGCCGTTAGCGAAGGCGTACACTTGGGCGGACTCGCTCGGAAGCTCGTCATGGACGGGCTCATCGACGAATCTGATGCGCAAACCGCGCTCAAAGAGTCCTTGTCGCAGAGTGTTCCATTCGTCGCCCACGTAGTTGCACAGGGCCTCGCCGATGCCTCGAAAATCGCCCATGCCGCAGCCGATGAATTCGGTGCCGCGCTCATGGACATTAACTCCCTGGATCTCGAGAAAAACGTCACTCGTCTGGTCGACGAAAAGCTGATTCGAAAACACCACGTCTTGCCCATCTACAAGCGCGGCAATCGGCTTTTCGTTGCAGCGTCAGATCCGACGAATCTGCAGGCGATGGACGAGATCAAATTTGCCACCGGCTCCACTGTCGAATCGATTCTGGTCGAAGAAAACAAGCTGGCGACGGCGATCGACCGTGCCCTCGAAGAGGCCGAGGCATCCATGGACATGGGTGGCGACGATGACCTCGATGATTTCCACGGTCTGGAAGTAGGTGACGAAGCCGACGCCAACGACGACATCAGCGCCCAGGAGATCGATGACGCGCCGGTCGTCAAGTTCGTCAACAAGATGCTGCTGGATGCAATAAAAAAAGGCGCATCCGATATTCACTTCGAACCCTACGAGAAGTTCTGCCGCGTGCGCTTCCGTATTGACGGCGTGCTGATAGAAGTGGGAAAGCCGCCGCTGATGCTGGCCAGGAAGATCGCCGCACGTATCAAGGTCATGTCACGGCTGGACGTGTCGGAGAGGCGCGTTCCACAAGACGGCCGTATCAAGCTCAAGCTGTCGAAGAATAAAGCCATCGACTTCCGTGTCAGCACCTGTCCGACTCTATTCGGTGAGAAAGCGGTGCTGCGTATTCTCGATTCATCCATGAACATCCCGCTGGACTTGCTCGGCTACGAGGATTTCCAGAAAGAAATTTTCTTGAAGAACTTGTACAAGCCCTACGGCATGTTCCTGGTCACCGGACCGACGGGTAGCGGAAAGACAGTGTCTTTGTACACCGGCATCGATTTGCTCAACCAACCGGACATCAACATCTCTACCGCCGAGGACCCGGTCGAAATTAACCTCGCCGGTGTCAATCAGGTGCAAGTCGACGAACGCACGGGCATGTCTTTCGAAAAAGCCCTGAAGGCGTTCCTGCGGCAAGATCCAGACATCATCCTGGTTGGTGAGATTCGTGACCTGGTGACCGGCAACATCGCCATCAAGGCCGCGCAAACCGGCCACATGGTGATGTCCACGCTACATACCAATGACGCGCCGCAGACGCTCACCCGTATGGTAGACATGGGCGTGCAGCCATTCGCCATCGCGACCGCGGTTAACGTAATCACCGCGCAACGGCTCGGGCGACGCCTCTGTGGCAACTGTAAGCGGCGGCTCGTGAATGTGCCCAAAGAAGCCCTGCTCAAGGAAGGATTCACCGAAGAGGATGTCGAGTCCGATATGGTCCTGTATGAGCCCGTCGGCTGCGACCAGTGCAACAGCGGTTACAAAGGGCGTGTCGGCATCTACCAGGTGATGGAGATCTCCGAAGAGATGAAACGCATGGTCATGGAAGGCAGGAACGCCATCGACATTGCCGACCAGGCGGCCAGAGAAGGAATCTGGGACATTCGTACCGCAGGCATCAATAAGGTCAAGCAGGGTATGACCAGCATTGAGGAACTCAACCGAGTGACGCAGGAGTAATCCATGGCAGATCCAGCCGCCAAGGGCGACATGTTCGTCTGGGAAGGAACCGACAAGTCCGGCAAGAAGGTCAAAGGTGAGATGTCGGGAACCAGCGATGCCCTCATCAAGGCCATGCTGCGGCGCCAGGGCATTAATCCTTCTCGGGTCAAGAAGAAGCCGAAGGCGCTGTTCGGCGGCGGTAAGAAAAAGATCACGGCCAAGGACATTGCGATTTTTTCGCGGCAGATGGCGACCATGATGTCCTCGGGCGTGCCGCTGGTGCAGTCGTTCGAGATTGTTGGCCGAGGTCATGAGAACCCTTCCATGCAGAATCTCATTTTAACCGTCAAGTCCGATGTCGAAGCCGGGAACACCCTGGCCGACTCCCTTGCCAAGCATCCAGTTCACTTCGACGAGTTGTATGTCAATCTGGTTCGAGCTGGCGAAGCGGCAGGTATTCTCGATGACCTGCTCGACAAAATTGCAACCTACAAGGAAAAGGTCGAGGCCATTAAGGGAAAGATCAAAAAGGCACTGTTCTACCCGGCCGCAGTCGTGGTCATGGCTTTCATCGTCACCTCGGTGTTAATGATTTTCGTTATTCCGCAGTTTGCTTCTCTGTTTGCCGACTTCGGCGCCGACCTCCCGGCGATGACCTTGATGGTCATCAACATGTCGAATTTCTTCGTCGAGGAATGGTATTTGATCTTCGGTGGCACCGGCCTGGCCGTATGGTCAATCATGACCGCCAACAAGCGATTTCCGGCCTTTCGACACTTCGTCCAGCGCATGTCGCTGAAAGCGCCGGTTTTCGGTGACATACTGGTGAAAGCGACCATCGCGCGATTTGCACGCACGCTGGCCACCATGTTCGCCGCTGGTGTGCCATTGGTCGAGGCAATGGACAGTGTTGCCGGCGCCGCGGGCAACATTGTCTACAGTGACGCCATCTACAAAATGCGCGACGAGATCGCCACCGGCACGCAGCTGCAGGTGAGCATGCTCAAGACCAATCTGTTCCCGAACATGGTCGTGCAAATGGTAGCAATCGGTGAAGAATCGGGGTCCATCGACCACATGCTCGGCAAGGTTGCGGACTTCTATGAAGAAGAAGTCGACAATGCGGTCGACGCCATGAGCAGTCTGATGGAGCCTCTGATCATGGCCGTGCTCGGTGTCCTCATCGGTGGTATGGTTATCGCTATGTATCTACCAATCTTCAAAATGGGTCAAGTGGTTTAGCCCCCATTCCCCCGACCACACCAGTAGATGCGACACGCTCACACGTGACCCGTGGGCCATGTGAATGCTGATCCTCGACGCTCTAGCGAGTTCCCAGACCTTGTTCGTCGGCACTGCCGTCGCACTGGGTCTTATTGTCGGCAGCTTCTTGAACGTGGTGATTCTGCGGCTGCCGGTAATGATGCAGAAGAGCTGGCGCCAGCAGTGCGTGGAATATCTGGAGCTCGAGGCGGAGCCAGATGAAGAACCAGCGTTCAATCTGGTGACACCACGTTCGCGCTGCCCCGGCTGCGGTCGCGGCATCATGGCGTGGCAGAACATCCCGGTGTTGAGTTGGCTGGCGTTGCGAGGTCGCTGCGGCGCTTGTGGGCAATCCATCTCGCCACGTTACCCGATAATCGAAGCCTTGACCGGTGTGCTCACAGGGTGTGTGGCCTACCACTTCGGCTACGGTGCGCCGGCCGCCGCCGGCATGGCGCTCACCTGGGCATTGATCGCACTGACCTGGATCGATCTCGACCACCAACTGCTCCCCGACGACATAACCTTACCCTTTCTCTGGCTCGGTCTGGCGCTCAGTCTGGTTCCGGTCTTCGCGAGCCCAGCTGATGCGATTCTGGGTGCGGTAGGTGGTTACGGCGTCCTTTGGTGCGTGTTCCACGGCTTCAAGCAGCTCACCGGCAAGGAAGGCATGGGTCACGGCGACTTCAAGCTGCTGGCAGTGCTTGGTGCCTGGTTCGGCTGGAAATTACTACCTCTGGTCATCTTCTTCGCGTCTGCTGTTGCTGCTATTGTCGGTATAGCCTTGATTGCATTCCGCAACCACAATCGACAGATGCCCATCCCCTTTGGCCCGTATCTCGCTGCAGCCGGCTGGCTGGCGATGCTCTACGGCCATCAGGTCATGGATTGGTATCTTGGCTGAGACCACCGCATCCCGCCCGTTAGTCATCGGTCTGACCGGTGGCATAGGCAGTGGCAAATCGGCGGTCGCTGACTTGTTCGCCGAGCAAGGCATCACGGTCATCGACACTGACATCATTGCCCGTCAGGTAGTCGAGCCGGAAACCGCGGGGCTTGCTGCCGTGGTGGAGCGCTTTGGAAGGGGCGTGCTGGCCGAAGACGGTCAGCTGGACCGGGCGCGCCTGCGTCAGCAGGTGTTCGCCGATGAGAAAGAACGCAAAGCACTCGAATCCATACTTCATCCTCTGATCAGAACGGAGATGCGTCGCCAGGTCCGATCAGCTGCAAGCAGTTATTGCATTGTGTGTATCCCGCTGCTGCTCGAAACCGGACAATCAGACAGCGTCGACCGGGTGCTCGTGGTGGACACCACGCCCGAGCAACAAGTCGGGCGAACCCTGAGGCGTGACGGCTCGCCACGAGAGACAATCGAGGGTATCCTTGCTGCGCAGGCCTCACGTCAAGAGCGATTGAATCGTGCCGACGATGTCATTGATAACACAGGAACACGTGAAGCGCTCAAACCACAAGTTGCGGTGCTGCACCGTGAGTATCTGCTGCTAGCAGCGTCCGATAGACGCGCCGGGGCAAGGAGTAGCTGATTCTTGGCTGAACCCGTACAACAATCGCTTCCCATGACCGAGACTGCTGCCCGGACGGTAGTCTATGAACAGCCGCTAAGCGAGCGAATTCGTTCATTTCTACGCCTTGAGTATTTGTTCGATAGAGCGGCGCACGAACTCGGCCGCAACGATCCCTGGGCGAGTCGTTCGACCATGGAGGCTCTCATCGACATCATGTCGCTGATGGGCCGCTCCGATGTCAAGAAGGAAATCATCAAAGAGCTGGAGCGCCACAGCAACACCTTTGATGCCCTTGCCCGCAACCCCAACGTCGATAAGCAAATGCTCGAGGAAATCATGTTGCGCATTCAGCAGTTTCTCGGCGCGCTCAAGTTTCGCGACAGTCCCCCCGGCTATGAGCTCAGATACCACGAATTCTTGAGTTCCGTTCGGCAACGCAGCAGCATCCCCGCGGGCACATGTGATTTCGATCTCCCCAATCTTCACTACTGGCTGAAAACACCAGCTGAACAGCGCGCACGTGACCTGTCGAAATGGCTGTCCGCATTCGACATGGTCAAGGAGGCGGTCAGTCTGTGTCTGAAGCTGGTACGTGAGAGCAGCAGCGTGTCGCAGGAAGTCGCCGAGGGCGGCTTTTATCAGCGCAGTCTTGACTCTGGCTCACCCTGTCAGATGATCCGGGTCGCTTTGGACGGCGAGGAGCTGTGTTTCCCAGAAATCAGCGCTGGCCGGCACCGGTTCACTGTGCGATTCATGGAACTCCAGAACCCGGAAGAACGTCCAGTGCAAACTACACGGAGCATCCAGTTCCAGCTGACCTGTTGTGTGATCTGACACCCGCCTACCGGCGGCCGTCACTTCATGAACGTCCCGCTACGGGCTCATTCCCTCGAAGTCGTGTAACCGCTGTTTTGCACGGCGGTAACGAGGACTTGCTTTAAGCTGTGCCCAGTTCCAGGCACCGCTGCCGCATCCGAACCAGCCGTAGGCTGGCCGCCGGACCAGCTTGCCACTCGAGCCGGTCGACGACTCGTGACGCGGCAGCCCGATCGTTACAGACCAGAATCATGTCTGTTCCGGCCTTCAAAGCTTGCGCAGCCCGATCGACAATGTCACCAGCCATCGACAGGTCGTCACTGAAGACCGTACCTTCGAACTCGAGTCGCCCGCGCAGTACATTGCGAAGCCAGACCGGCGAACAGCTTACCAACCGGTGGTCGACCTTCGGAAACAACAGATGACTGGTCATGATAGCCGCCAGCCCGTAGTGAATCATGCGCTCGAAGACACTCAAATCCTGTTGAGCGACGGTCTCCAGATCACGCTCGTCAGTGGGTGTCTCAACGTGTGAATCGGCGCGGACACCGCCGTGACCGGGAAAATGCTTCCCCACACCGACCATGCCGCCCGCTTTTAGACCTCGAAGCATCGCACGGGCGAGCTCAGCAACGGTTGCAGGGAGACGGTGAAAGGCTCGCTGGCCAATGGCCTTGCTGTGCGGGTCATGGACATCGAGCACCGGCACGAAGCTGAAATCGATCTGCTGGCAGCGTAGTTCTGCGGCCAACAGCCAGCCAAGGTCATCAGCCAGCTCGAGCGCCTGGCCCGGAGAGCTGTCGTACAACGCACCGATACGAGCCGCCGCGGGCAATGAGGTAAATCCCGGAAGAAACCGCTGCACATGTCCGCCTTCCTGGTCGACCGCAACCAGCAGCCTGGGTTCACGCAGATCATGGATTTCGGCTACCAGTGCATTGAGTTGGCCCAGGTCCTCGAAATTGCGCGAGAACAGAATGACACCACCAACCGTCGGATGGCTCAGAATCTCTCTTTCTTCAAGGTCCAGCTCGACCTCTCCGACACTCATCATGACTGGCCCTAAAGCCATGTGCGGTTCCTGTCGACAACTCCAGATGCCGGCAATCTACTTCGGATGGAGCCGGGTAGGCAAAAGCCCTGGAGAGTACATGCCATGAGTCAATCACATCCTGCACACCAAGGCCGAGTGGGCCTCCTCGCGAGCTACCTGGTCGCATCAATGCTCGTGGCGCTCCCGCTCGCTGCTTCTGCGGAGACCAAGGAGTCTGCGGAGGAAGTCACTACAGCCAGGGCGGAATAAGTCAGATTTCATCCTGACTTGGTGGTCAACTTGGAGTCCAGCGAGCCACTCTTCGTGATGGTCACGGTACAGGGCATGAGTCGTGACATGGGCGATACCCTCGCCGCAAAGCACCACATACCGACGATTCGCCACCACATTCTGATGGTACTGAGCGAGCAGACCCGGGAATCCATCTCCCGCGTCGAAGGCAAGCAGAGGCTGATGAAAGACGCGTTCGCGAGCATTCAAGTGCCGATGATTGCCGAGACAGGGGCGACCAGCATCGATGCCGTGTTCTTTACCGACTTTGTCGGGCAATAGTCAGTTCAGTCCCGAAAGCGACTTCTCACATCCAGACAGTCGCGAAGCCGATCACCGAGGAGATTGACCGACAGCACCACGACCAGCAGCGCGACGCACGGCACCAGCACCATGTGTGGGGCGACCAACAGGAAGTCAGTGCCGTCGCGAATCATGCTGCCCCACGATGCCTCCGGCGGCTGTACACCCAAGCCCAGAAAAGACAGTCCAGCCTCGGCGACAATGGTTCCGGATATTCCGAAGGTGGCCTCGATGACCAACGGCGCGCTGATGTAGGGCAACACATGGTGCCGAACCACTCGCGGCGTGCCCGCCCCCAGTGCTACCGCCGCCAGAACATGCTCACGTCGCTTGACAGACAGGGTTTGAGCACGCGCAAGCCGGGCGAAGCCAACCCAGCCAACCACGGACAACGCCAGCACCACATTCTCGATCCCGGGCCCGAGAATACCGGCGAGGGCAATGGCAAGCAGAATGCCGGGAAAGGCAAGAAACACGTCGATGACTCTCACTACCATGTGGTCGAACAAACCGCCGAACCACGCGCTCAGGGTGCCGATGAACGTTCCCAACATCAGAGACACCAGTACCACGCTGAGGGCAACCACGAATGAGGTGCGTGCTCCGACAACAAGCCGATCGAACACCGCGCGTCCAAGATCGTCCGTCCCAAACCACGCGAGCTTTCCCGGCGCGGCGAGGATCAGGGTCAGGTCAATACTGTTTGGTTGCAGCGGCAACAATGGACCAAAGACCGCAACCAGAGCCCACAGGACAACGACAGCAGCAGGGACAAATGTTCTGTTCACCAACTTCAGCCCTCCAACCTGATGCGCGGATCCAACCACGCGTAGATCAGATCGGTCGCCGTGTTCACCAGTACATAGGCGAGACTGATGATCAGAATGCACGCTTGCAGCACCGGATAGTCACGACTGTGTATCGCCTCGACGGTGAGACTACCGATACCCGGCCAGGAGAACACCACTTCGGTGATTACAGCACCGCCGAGCAAAGTTCCGAGCTGCAATCCGAGCACAGTCACTACGGGCAAGGTGGCATTGGCAAGAGCATGGAAAATCACCACTCGAGTCTCACTCAGCCCTTTTGCCCGTGCTGTTCTGACGTAGTCTTCCTCCAGCACTTCCAGAAGCGCGGCTCGAACCATCCTCGACAATACGGCCGCCATCCCGGTTCCGAGTGTGACCGCGGGCAACAGCAATGACGCTGCCTCGTCGTCACCACTCACCGGTAACCAACCGAGCACGACAGCAAACACCAGGATCAACACCGGCCCGAGAACAAAATTCGGAACCGAAACCCCGATCATGGCGAAACCAATAGCGCCGGAATCGCACCAGGTGTCGCGCCGGACGGCGGCAATCGCACCAAGCGGCAAGGCCAGAGCCATCGCAATCAGCAACGCTGTGACCGCGAGTTTCAGTGTTGCCGGCAGACGTTCGACCAGTATGTCGGCGATTGGCCGCTTGGAATGCAGGGATTCACCCAGGTCGAAACCCAGCAGACCCTGAAGATAGTGGCCGAGTTGCACCGACACCGGGCGATCCAGCCCCATTTGGGCACGCAAAGCCGCGCGATCAGCGGCCGTCGCAGACTCCCCGAGCATCACCTCTACCGGATCACCCGGAATGAGATGGATAAGCAAAAACACCAGACAACTGACACCCAGTACCACGAACGCAGCGCTGAGCACACGCCCAGTCAAGTAGCCGACCATTCCAACCTCGTGCTCAGTGGTGGATTGCATGCTGACATCGTCGACGCCTCATGAGCGCTTCATTAACCCATCCGGGATATTTCTCACCGGCCCTGCAGCGTCGAGCTCGACAGCCGGTGATGTTGCCTGCAAGAACCTTTTGCCTATGGCGTCAGATTCGCACTCAAGCTCTTGAGAAGCTTGTCAGCGGTCTGCTCAAAGGTCCAGTTCAAATCCAGATCGTGAATTTGTGTAACCGTGAGCCCAGCATAACCACATGGGTTGATCCGATAGAATGGTTCGAGGTCCATGTCAACATTCAGCGCTAAACCATGATACGTACAGCCGCGGGTAACCCGCACCCCGAGCGCCGCAATTTTGCTATCGCCCACATACACACCGGGGGCGCCCGGCCGCCTATGTGCGTCGACGCGACCCGAGGCCAAAGTATCTATGACAGCTTGCTCGAGACGACAAACATAATCGCGGACTCCAACACCGAGACGTTTCAAATCCAG
>MDTE01188633.1_pt1 | contig 11593 bp, 9 predicted proteins | sample 811231 | NCBI WGS metagenome assembly MDTE01 (sample SAMN05326651, study PRJNA326480) | marine metagenome | isolation source: seawater | place: Indian Ocean: Red Sea | collected 2010
ACCTGAATGATTAAAAAGCTGGATCATGTCAATCTACTAACACCAAACCTTGAAGCGATGGTGACCTTTTATCAACACATGCTCAATCTGGATGTTGGCTGGCGACCGGATTTTGATATTGGAGGGGCATGGCTGTATTGCCAGGATCATCCCATTATTCACCTTGTCGATCAGCCCAGCAGTGCCGGCAAACCTGCTGGCCGAATAGAGCATTTCGCGCTGACAGGCGGTGACCGGGCCCAGCTGCTGGCCAATCTGGATCAGGCAGATATTACATACGATATTGTCGATATACCGGGTGCTGATGCTGAATCGATCAATTTTGAGGATCCGGACAAAAATCATATTGAGGTGATTTTCACACGGCTTCCATCTGTTTCACAGGGGGAATTGCCATAACACAGGATAGGCCAGCCCGGCTGGCCAGTCCTTCAAACCGGCTGAATGGAAAATACTGTTCAGTCCTTCTTTAGGAGAGAAAGGATGATAAATCCAATAAAACACCTGGCACTTGCCGTGTCGGCTTCAGCCATATTGTTGAGCGGCACAGAATTGGCTGCAGTTTCACGGGATGACACCGTTATCTTTGATTCATCGCGGGCCATGAAAGACCCGGGGAATTTCAATATTTTCCGGCCTGATGAAATCCGCGATGTGGGCCTGCATCAGGCCGTATTTGAGCCGCTTTTCATTCTCAATTACAAAACTGGAGAGATGGAGCCCTGGCTGGGTCTCAGCATGGAGCCCAATGAAGCGCTTAATGTCTGGACTCTGAGGCTGCGTGATGGCGTTACCTGGTCAGACGGCGAGGCGTTCAACGCAGATGATGTTGTCTTTACCATCAATATGCTTCTGAAGGATGAAGACAAGAGCCTGCGTGATGCCGGTTCAATTCAGGGTCAGGTTGCCACTGTTGAAAAGATCGACGATCTGACGGTGCGGTTCACGCTGAAAAAACCAACCCCGACCTTTCAGTCGGCCAATTTCTCAGTCGCTTATTTTGGGTCCATACTGATGATGCCAGAACATATCTGGGCAGTTCAGGATCCAGATACCTTCACCTTTAATCCGCCCGTGGGTACCGGGGCCTATGAGCTGACCAGCGCCACGACAGATCGGCTGGTATATGATCTTAATACAGATTATTGGGGCGTAAAAACCGGCTTTGTTGACATGCCAGAGCCAAAGCGGCTGATCTGGACCCATGCCGGCAATGAAGAAGCCCGTTCCCAGATGATGGTTGCCGACAAGCTGGATATTGCCCAGTCTGTGTCCTATGGCACATTTGATGCCATTCAGGCGATGAATAGCAAGGTGATTGGCTGGTCAGATGCTTTGCCGGGCTGGCAGGATCTGTGTCCGCGCCAGATTGAGTTTAATACGACAATCGCGCCATGGGACAATAAAAATATGCGTGAGGCTGTCAACCTGCTGATTGACCGTGAGCAGATTGTCAATGTGGCCTATGAAGGGGCAACTTCGGTTTCCCGCACCATGTTCGTGGAATATGGCACTATGGCCCCTTATATTAATGCCGTTCTGGATGCCGGGCTGTCATTGCCGGTTAAGGCCAATATTCCGGCTGCTGCCAAGCTGATTGAAGCAGAGGGTTATAAGCGGAACAGTGATGGGATGTATGAAAAAGACGGTGCGCTGCTTTCAGCTGACATTGTCTCTCATACCAATGGCACAGAAGCATCCAAGACGATTGATATTGTTGTAGAACAGCTGCGCCGTGCCGGCATTGATGCAGTTGCCCGCCCGGTTGATTATGGTGCTTTCTGGCAAGTTACGCCAAAGGGCGATTTTGAACTGTCCTACAGCTGGTTGTCTTGCGGCTCGGTCAATGAGCCAACCAAATCCATGTCACGTTATGCGAATACCCATATCAAGCCAATTGGGGAGCGAATCTTCAATAATGCGGCACGCTGGAACAATGCAGAATATACAGCGCTTGTCCAGCAGATGAGCAGCCTCAGCCTTGATGATCCAAAGCTGAATAATTTGGTGGTCAAGGCTTACAGCATTCTGCATGAGGAAAAGCCCTTTGTGCCAATGGTGCAAGCAGTGAAAATCCTGCCGACCAACACCACGTACTGGACGGGCTGGCCAACCGCCAGCAATTTCTATAACCACCCGTCTCACTGGTGGGGTCACACACATCAGATTATCCATAATCTGAAGAAGGCGAAATAATCCTTCCCTCCAAAAAGGACAGGGTAGTATGATGCTGCCCTGTTCATTCTTTTATCCCTTTTGCTTTAATCTTTGCCCAGCCCTGTAATTCCAAAAGCCTATATCATCAGGCGCTTTGTTGTTTTTTTCCTGACCATTTGGCTGGCAGCCTCCATTATCTGGGCGGTTCCGCGCCTAATGCCGGGCGATCCCGTAGCATCCATGGTTGGCCAGATGATGGAAACCTCCACTTATGTGGAAGGGGCAGAAGATATTATCGCAGGCTGGCGGGCGCGGTTTGGTCTGGACAAGCCCCTGTGGGAGCAATATTTGCGCTACTTGTGGAACTGCCTGACCTTTGATTTCGGCTATTCCTATTCTGCTTTCCCGGCACAAGTATCAGATATGATTGCCTATAAACTGCCGTGGACACTGGGTTTGCTGATGTTTTCCCTGGTTATTTCCTTTGGCATTGGCAATCTTCTGGGGGCGCTGATGATATGGTCACAGACCCCTTTTCTGGTCCGGCTTGTGATCCCGTTCTGCATGATTTTCACCTCTATTCCAACCATATTGGCCGGGCTTTTTTTACTGTATATTTTTGCCTTTCTGTTGCGATGGTTTCCTTTGCGCGGCATTTATGACCAAGATATTATGCCGGCGTTTAGCTGGGAGTTCATGGCCAGCGTCATTCATCATGGCACCTTGCCTGCCCTTTCCATTATTCTGGTGAGTTTCGGGGCATGGGCTCTGGGGATGCGCGGCATGATGATCACTGTTCAAGATGAGGATTACACCTTGCTCGGCCGGGCAAAGGGGTTGCGCCCGCTTTATCTGCTTTACAGATATATGATTCGGAATGCGATATTACCGCAGATCACCGCCTTTGCCTTTCAGGTGGGCACCCTGCTTTCAGGCCAGATACTGGTGGAAATCGTGTTCGGTTATCAGGGTATGGGAATGCTGATTTATGAGGCGATATTGTCGCGTGATTATGCGCTTCTTCAAGGAGCCTCTTATATCATTATTCTCATGACAGCCTTGTCGGTTTTGATCATTGATCTTGCTTATCCGCTGATTGATCCACGCATTCGTCTTGTCAGGGGGGGCTGATATGGACAGAACGCGCAAAACAGACAGATCATCCAAGATGGGCCGTTTTAACCGATGGGATACGCCTTGGCTCAATCCCCTGTTGGTTTGCGGTGTTGCCATCATTTTTGTCATTTTGGCGATGGGGCTAGCAGGCCAGTTTTTCTGGGACACAGATTTGGCCTATACCGGGTCCGCGCCGCTCAATCTGCCGCCCTACGGCTTTGAAGGGTTGCGCGGGAAGCAGGGGATGCTGGCACACCCGCTTGGCACGGAAAACAGTGGGCGCGATATGCTGGCCTTAATGCTGGTTGGTGCGCCCAATACCTTGCTTATTGGAATCATCGCGGCCTCGCTTGGCATGGGTGTTGGGGTCATTCTGGGATTCAGTTCAGGCTATTTGGGTGGCAGGCTGGATGATATTATCCGGTTGTTTGCAGATGTGACCATTACTATTCCGGCGCTTATGATACTGGTCGTGATTAACGCCCTGCTCCGGCAGATTGATATTATGACAATGGCCTTGTTAATCGCGTTATTCATCTGGGCATCCCCTACAAGATTGATCCGCTCTCAGGTGCTGACCATGCGGGAATCAGGCTATATCAAAATGGCCCAGCTATCCGGGGCCTCGCATTTTTCGATAATGTTCAAGGAAATGTTGCCTAATCTAATCCCGTATTTGTTTGGCAGTTTTATCGCTGGCACGACCGGCGCGATCCTGGCAGCGGTCGGGCTGGAAACGCTGGGCCTTGGCCCTCAGCGGGTGCCGACTCTCGGGGGCACTATTTATGATGCGATCAATTCTGCTGCCCTGTTGCGGAACATGTGGTGGTGGTGGCTGATGCCAACCATCTTGCTGGCCATGATGTTCATCGGCCTGTTGCTGATTAATCTGGGCCTTGATCAGATATCCAATCCCAGATTGCGAAAAGCATCAAAATGAAGCAAGGCACGGGCAGATGAACCAGCAAATAGCAGCAAGATCAAAATCCGCAGCCCCCATATTGCAGGTCCGTGATCTAGCCATTTACTATGAGACTCCTGCCGGAGATGTGCGGGCAGTAGATGGTATCGATCTTGACCTGTTTGCTGGCGAGACGCTGGGCATAGTGGGCGAATCAGGTTGCGGCAAATCCACGGCTGCGATGGGGATCTTGCAGCTGGTGAACAGACCGGGCCGTATCGTCAAGGGAGAGGTCTGGCTGGATGGTGAGGATTTGCTGCCGCTGCCCGAGGAAGCTTTGCGCAAGAAACGCTGGTCAAAACTCTCGCTCATTCCACAAGGGGCAATGAATTCGCTTAACCCGACCATGAGCGTTGGGGCCCAGATAAAAGATGTCATGACAACACATATTGGGCGGCTGTCCAGCGCACAGTTCAATGCACAAATGGATGAGCTGGCTTTGATGGTCGGCCTGCCGCGCCGCGTTGCCCATCTCTATCCGCATGAACTGTCAGGCGGCATGAAACAACGGGTTTGCATTGCTATGGCAGTGGCACTTTCCCCATCCGTTATCATCGCAGATGAGGCGACCAGCGCGTTGGATGTGATAGTTCAGCGGGTGGTCGCCCAGACCATCCAGAATGTGCGCGAAAAGCTGAATGTCTCTTTGATCATGATTGGCCATGATATGGGCTTGATGGCCCAGATGACTGGCCGTATCGCTGTGATGTATGCCGGTCATGTGGTAGAGGTGGCAGAGACAAAAGCGCTTTTTGCCAATCCGCGCCACCCTTATACACAGATGCTGATTGAGGCAATCCCAAGCCTGACGGAAAAAAAGCCGCTGAAAGTGGCCGGCGGGCTGACGCACGATCCCCGCGATCCACCCTCCGGTTGTATCTTCCGTTTGCGCTGCCCGCATGCGGACGGCCAATGTGCGGCTGAAAAGCCAGAATCCAAAAATCTGGGTAAGGGAGCACGTGTGGCGTGTCATCATTTTGACAAAATACTGCCCTTCAATCGGGAGAAGAAATAATGGTCCCGTTGCTGGAATTACGCCATGTGTCAAAATTTTATGGTCAAGGAAAGGCACTATTCTCAGCACTTGAGGACATATCCCTGACGCTTAGGGCTGACCAGCCGGAAATATTTACCATTGCTGGTGAAAGCGGCAGTGGAAAATCAACTTTTGCCAATCTTGTGCTGGGTTTCAGCGCTCCCAGTGAGGGCGACATCCTGTTTAACGGCCAGCCAGTCCATGCCGCAAGAGGCACCCCTGATAAAAGTTATTTTCGTCAGGTTCAGGCTGTTTTTCAGGATCCTTTCGAGGTTTATAATCCTTTTTACCGGGTGCGCCATGTGTTTGATATGGCCATCCGCAATTTCGATCTTGCTGAAAATAAGCAGGCTGCCGACAAAATTATTGAAGACTCATTGAATATTGTTGGGCTCACTGGGGAGGATATATTACGCAAATATCCGCACCAGCTTTCTGGCGGCCAGCGCCAGCGGGTGATGATGGCCCGCGCCTATTTGATGAAGCCGCGCCTGATTGTGGCAGATGAGCCTGTTTCCATGGTCGATACATCCCTGCGGGCCGCTATTCTGGATGTTATGATGCGGTTGCGGGATGAAAAAGGCATATCCTTTATTTATATCACACATGATTTATCCACCGCATTTCAGATTGGCGACCGTATCATGATGCTGTATCAGGGGCGCGTCGCAGAACAAGGGCCTACCAGTGATGTTATCACCCAACCCAAACATCCCTATGTGAAATTGCTGGTTGATTCTGTGCCGCGCCCTGACCCAGCCCGGAATTGGCTGGGCAATATTGAACTGCCCGCAGAAGAAGCTGACCGCCTGCCGCATCAAAATGGCTGCCGCTATGCCAGCCGTTGCCCACATGTCATGCATGTCTGCAAAGACCGCACACCCGCTCTGGAAAACCACCCCGGTTCTAACAGGCTTACTGCATGCTTCATTGAGCAAGAGGGCTGAGCATAGAGATGATTGACCATGATTTCCTGCTGACGGCTGAGAAGATCGCACACCGGCTGGAATTAATTGAGCAAAACCTTTTTCAAAGACATCTGCCGCTGCCTGCCTGGCGCTACCATCAGTTGGAGGACCATCCTCATCCAGATGCTGAATTACCCGCTGCCAGCAGTCCGGGCTGGCAAGAGATTGAACCGCACAGCTATTGGGGGGAATGGCAAACAAATTTTGTGCTGCAAACCAGCCTTGTAATCCCGCCAGACTGGCCTGCATCACAAACCCTGCAGCTTTATTTGCCGATAGGCACGGCAGGTGATTTCTTCTCGCATCCAGAAATGCTGGTGACACTGGACGGTAAAAGGCTGGGAACCGCTGACCGACATCACCATATCCTGTATCTGCCTGCTGATCTGGAAAAAGGCTGCCAGCTGAGCCTAACAGCCTTTGGCTGGACTGGACTAGCAAGCTGGCCCCCTGAAGAGGGGTTGCGAACGCAGCTCTATATGCGGCCCTGTTTTCTGGTTCAGCGTAATCCGTATGGTTTTGACTTTGTTAATTTTGCCCGAGCTGCGCTTGAAACCGCTCAATTAGAAGAAATGGATGTGCAAATCCGTTCGGCGCTTCTGGATGCGCTTTATCAGGCCTTTCAGGATATTGATTTGAGCGAACCGCTGGGCCAGCCCGCCTATTTTGCCAGCCTTGAAAAAGCCTTTTACAGCTTTCGTGAACTGGTGCAGCAGGCAGGCCCGCCGATACAGACTCCTATCCATGCTATCGGTCATGCCCATATTGATGTTGCCTATCTTTGGCGGATCCGGCAAACCCGCAGCAAGGTGAGACGCACCTTCTCTAATGCCCTGACATTGATGGAGCGGGATGAGGATTTCCGTTTTACCCAGACAACCCCGCTTTTTTATGAGTTTTGCCGAGCAGATGACCCAGACCTGTTTGAGGGGGTTTTGCGCCGAATAAGGCAGGGCAGATGGGAAGCTGCGACTGCCATGTGGGTGGAAACAGACTGTAATTTGGCGGGCGGTGAATCGCTTGTCCGGCAATTCATGCTGGCCCGGCAATTCAATGAACAGACCCTCAAGGTCACAGACAGCCCGGTCTTGTTTCTGCCAGACAGTTTCGGGTTTTGTGCCAGCCTGCCGCAACTTGCCCGGCAAGCCGGTATTGATGCTTTCGTTTTTTCCAAATTGAACTGGAACCAGAGCAACCGGTTTCCCCATAGCTTTTTCGAATGGGAGGGAATTGATGGCACAAGGCTGTTCAGCCATCTTTTGACAACCCCGCGCGAGGTCGCCTATCTGCCCGTTCCGTCAACCTACAAGGCAGAAATGAAGGCGGCGGAGGTAGCTGGATCCGTGGCCCGATGTACCATACCGGATATGCCTGTGATGATCGCCTATGGCTATGGTGATGGCGGTGGTGGCCCGAACGATATCCTGCTTTCTGCAGCCCATGCCTATGAAAAAATGCCGGGTCAGCCCGAATTGTGTTTCAGTCGGCTGGATGACTTTATGAGGCAGGCCAGAAAGCAGCTGGATGACGCGCCCATCTACAAAGGAGAGCTCTATCTTGAGCTGCATCGGGGAACCTATACCAGCCAGGCAAAAATAAAAAAAGCCAATCGGGAGCTGGAAGCCAAGCTGCTGGAGACCGAGACCCTGAACGCGCTGGCAAGTTGGCATAAAGGGGCGGATTACCCGGCTGCAAAATTGACTGGCCTGTGGAAAAAATACTGCACCAACCAGTTTCACGATATTTTGCCAGGCTGTTCCATCTCAGCTGTTTTTGACGATGCGATGGCAGATTATCAGGCCATTTCTGAGCAGCTTGATCAGCTTTGGGATGCCGCCTTGTCTTATTTTGCATATGCTACAACGCCGGATCAGAGGCACGGCACACACTGCGAACTGATGACCGCCCCCTTGGTTTGTTGCAACCGCACAGACCCCACCCAGCGACCTGCTGATGATGAGGCGGACGCGCCTTTGATTTTCAGGCAAGAGGAGGACCATTACATTCTACAAAACAATTTTGTGCGTGTGTTGATTGATTCAGATGGTTGTCTGACAAGCTATCACCATCATCAGTTCGCAGAGCTGCTGATAGAGGGACAAAAGGGCAATCAACTGATCGCCTTTGAAGACCGGCCCTTGATGTGGGATGCCTGGGATATTGATCCATTTTTTGAGGAAAAACAGGAAATTATTGCGACATCTGCCAGAATAAGTCTGGTCAAACAGACAGCCAGCCAAATTGTGCTAAAAATAGAGCGGAGCTGGAGGCAAAGCCACATCAGGCAGTTTCTATCGCTTGCCTGCGACAGTGCGCGCCTGGATTTCACCACCGAAATTGACTGGCATGAAAGCCATATATTGTTGAAAGCAGCCTTTCCTGTATCTGTTCAGGCAACACAGGCACGCTATCATATTCCCTTTGGTTGGCTGGCACGCCCAACCAGCAGGGAAGGCCCTCTGGAACGGGCCCGATTTGAGGTTTCCGGCCATTATTGGGCTGATGTCAGTGATGCGGAAAAAGCGGTCGCGCTTTTGAATGATTGCAAATATGGCTATGATATCCAGCAGGTTGAAGGTGGCAATCAGATGCGACTCAGTCTCATAAAATCATCTACCCTGCCAGCCCCGCAAGCTGATCAGGGCGCACATCATTTCCGCTACAGCCTTCTGGCCCATCCACCAGGTGATCTGGCTGAGGTCTGGCAGCAGGGCTATCGGATCAACCGTCCGCCGCGCCAATTAGGACCCGGCTATCGTTTCCCGGCTGCGCTTTTGCCTGTTACAGATTCAGATGGTCTGTTTATCGAGGCCGTTCTGTGGTCCCGAACGGGGGACGGGCTTGTGATACGCCTCTATGAGCCACAGGGAAAAAAAGGGCCGCAACGACTCACACTCGCTGACCAGTTCCAGCCTGTCTATCGCAGCACTATCCTTGAGACAAATCGCCAACAGCTTTTGCCCAAGGATGGGTATATCACGCTGGATTGCCGGCCATTTGAGGTGCTGACCCTGATTTTCCCACAACAAACTCACCCGAAGAAACAGGGTCCAGATGCATAGTTCCAAGCCGCGAAAATTAAAAATAATCAAGACTGCCTGGGGGCTAACGGGAGCCGGGAACCGGTTTGAAACTGGAGTCCTCAAATCCATTTGATCCAACAGGTTCAGCATTCCAGACCGTTCTTATTTTTGCCCGGCATTCATACGTATCTGTGCTGGCGGTACTCCATATCGACTTTTGAAATTACGGTAGAAGTGTTGTAGATCATAAAACCCAAGGTCTGCCGCAATCATCTTGATCGGCAAGTCGGTGTTTGTTAACCAATGATAGGCTCTTTCAAGCCGCTGATCTCTGATGTACTGCTGGATGGTCTTTCCATGTTTCTGCTTAAACTTTCTTGCCAGATAATTTTGGTCAAGGTCAATCTCTGCGACGACATCTTCCACCTGAATAGAGTGATGCAGATTCTCTTCGATCCAGAACTCTGCCTGTTTTAGGGCCAGATCAGACTTTGTTTCCGTGGCTTTCAGGGCATTCTGGTGTGTGTGTAACTGACAGATTAGGCTGTAAAGTGCAGCTTCTGCAGAGCGAAGACACCACAAATCTCCCGATTCAAAATCCTTTTGAATCGCTGAGCATGTATCCAGGAATGATGGATACGTGGCACCCAGCCGAAAGACTATGAAATCAGGCATGAGTTCTGGTTCAATGGTTGTGTCATACTGAAAATGGAAACAAAAATGAGAGGATGGTTCTGGCGCCAGATAATGGACTTTTTTGCCAGTGAACGCCATGGCTGCATCTCCAGGGGACAAATCGTAAGTTCTGCCATCAACAGTTAATCGTACGGCGTAGTCAAAGAAATGCAACGTGTGAGAAAAACATGTGTAAGTCCTGTTATTCCCAGTCTCACTCAGTTCATGCCTGCCAGCGATAATGATTTCAGGTCGATTCATTATTCCAGAATTTTATTAACGTTTCATGATTATGTACTATAACTAATGAGCTTATACAATTGATTGAAACAGTATTTTGAACTAATAGTTAGTCAATGCCAAAATAAGTAGCGTTAACTAAAATGGAGATATCGTACTATGAATTCACCAAGAGCAAGAGTTGTTCAGAAAGAACATTTGGCTTTCTATGAGGAGCACGGATACGTTCATGTTCCTAAGGTCTTTAATCAGGACGAAGTAAAAGCATTGCGTGATGAGCTGGCTTTTCTTCTTGACACCTGGGCTATTACGGCCATGGGGTGGAGTGGAGACTGGCGTAAAGAATATATGGATGAAGAAACTGAGAAGAAATCGAAACTTACCCATCTTCATGATCTGCAGCTCTACTCAGAAGCCTGGAACAACGCAGTGAACAATCCGATCCTGGTGAACGTGTTGTCAGATGTTCTAGGGCCAAATGTAGAGTTTCATCATACAACACTTCATCTGAAACCGCCGCAAACGGGGCATCCATTCCCGATGCATCAGGACATGGCTTTCTATGAGCATGAAAACGATCAATACGTTGATGTGCTGCTGCATCTTGATGATACCTGTCACGAAAATGGCGAGATTCGGTTCATCGACGGCTCCCATAAGTGGGGGTATTTGCAGCATTTGCAACGAGACAGCGAAGGTAGAGGTTGCACGCCTTATCTCCCAACGGACAAGTATACGCTTGAGGACTCTGTGCCAGTTCCTGCAAAAGCTGGAGATGTGGTCCTTTTCAACGTGAACACCATCCATGGTTCACACATCAACCAAACACCTCACATGCGGCGCATGATTCGTATGGGATATCGTAATCCTGAGAATAAGCAGTTTAACGGTCAATCTTGTACCCGCCCTGGACGAATGGTAGCAGGACGCAGACCGCTGGGCTGTCTTGCTCCCCCTGATGGGGAGAGGTGATTAGAAACTGGAAACAGGCCAGCCTTGAACTGTCCGCAGTGGCGAAAATCCGGAACGCTGGTGCCCTCACCGGCTGGGAATAATTATGCTTTGCAAAAAGGACTATACAATTCAGGAGCAGTACGAGACAAATGGGTTTGCTCGTGTTCCTCAAGTCTTTAAGGTTGCTAAGGAGAATGACTGCCTTCAAAAGTCCAGCCCGGGAGGGTCGGGATACCAGGAGACTTCAGCGTGTTGGAAGTTCGTGCTTTCGAAATCACTAAATTAGTATATGAACTTGCCCCTAAAAATTTGGTCCATGAGATTTAAAGTCTCTGAGTCCCCACACCCTCCCAAGGGGCCGCCCTTCGATACATAAAGTAGTTACCCTGAAATGTGTTTAGAAGGGGGTTGAATGAATAGCGCTGAAATAAGTCAACTACTCCAGATTACCCTGTAAATTCTG
>MDTE01199333.1_pt1 | contig 11592 bp, 12 predicted proteins | sample 811231 | NCBI WGS metagenome assembly MDTE01 (sample SAMN05326651, study PRJNA326480) | marine metagenome | isolation source: seawater | place: Indian Ocean: Red Sea | collected 2010
AGCGGTAGTGACATTGTGACTCGCATACCGCGTTTTCTTTATTGTCCTGATGCAAATCAGATGAGCTTATATTTAGGCAATGACGGTAACGATTACGTTAATTGCAAAAGAGAATTTATGTTAGATGATTGGTCTGCTACTGATTCCATATCAGATCATTCTATGGACTTGTACGCAAAAAGGATGGAAGCACACACATAAGGAGATTATATGCGTTATCTGGCGATTTGTTTTTTACTGACTAGCTGCTCTGTTTCGGAAGATATGATTGCTAATAAGGAACTTTACTGTTCTGGCGTTTACAAGGGAATACGAGCCGTGGGGAGAGTAGCGACAGAAGTGACAACAGGTGTGGCGATTCCAGATGTGTGTGACACGATAGATGACATTGTTGAGGAAGACTCTGAGGGAAAGTAATTAGGAATGTTGAGGCTCTTATAAAAGTGTATTTGCTGACAAGATGAAATTAGGCGGGTTATTAAAATCGTTAGCCCCAACCATAGCTAGTGCTGCGGGTGGGCCAATGGCGGGAATGGCGGTCAAGATGGCTGCTTCCAAACTGGGATTGCCAGATACTACGACAGCAAATGAAATTGAAGACTTGATTGAAAGACAGCCTGAACGTGCTGTTGCGTTAAAACAAGCGGATGAAGATTTTAAAAACCGCATAAAAGAAATGGAAATTGATTTAGAAAGTTTTAAGACTGAGGTTGAAGATAGAAAAGATGCGAGAGAAAACTTTGCTTCTGATTGGACACCAAAGATATTTAGCATCCTTTGTCTTCTTCTCTATGGCGGTTTTGTGATGATAGTAACTTTAATGCCGCATGACCAAAATGATGAAACGATTATAAGTTTGGTCTTAGGGCAATTATCAGGAATTTTAGGTACGGCTGCGGCTTTTTTTTACGGCGGCTCAAGCGGGAAAAAATAGATGGCTGATCCAGTTAGCGCAACTGTTGCGATAGTTGACACAATACAAAAAGTTCAGCAGATAGCTGACTTTTTTAAATCTATTAAAGGCTTGTTTAAAGGTAAAGAGGTAATCCCTTACACCGCACAAGAGCTTGCGGATATGTCTTTCGAGCAAATTGAGCAAATGGTCAATTCGCCAAATTTATATGGCGATGGTGGCAATGAAGGGCAGTTAGAGGCAATCGAAGCACAATTTGAAGATGCTGTCTCAAAAGTACAAGGTTTGGAAGAAAGTCCTGAAAAGACACGGTTGTTAAACGAAGCAGTGCGAATTTTGCCTCGTGGTTTCACACAGCTCACCGAAACGGACATCATGCCAGATTTAGATGCACTTAGTGACACCACGCAAGACGATGACGATGATGATGATGTTATTGATGCGCCAGCTACTACGATGCAAACACCAGAACAAATTTATGAAGAAAACAAACAAGGAACTATTTTCGATTTGATTGCGAAATATCCAACGGAAGAGGGTGGTGAGTATCCATTTGATTTTGTTGTATCTATTTTAAAAAATGCAGCAGATAAAGGTAACGCTAATGCTGCACAAATATTAAGTAACACACCGATAGCTGGCCCTGAAGGTGCTTTCGGCGGGGATGGCGCTGCTGTTGGTACTGGCCCAGCAAGTGCGTTGCCCACTAGCAACGTCCCGACAGGAAATGTCCCGACAGGAAATGTCCCGACAGGAAACGTACCAACTGGGAATGTGCCAACTGGGAATGTGCCAACTGGGAATGTGCCAACTGGGAATGTGCCGACAGGAAACGTCCCTGCTGGTGGCGTTATCAGTCAAGATAGTGTGCTAAATCAATCAGGCACAGGCACAGTCAACGTGGACGATAAAGTGCCAAATATATTCAACATACCAATTCCAGGCCCGCAAGGTGAACGCGGCGAAAGAGGATTACAAGGGATACAAGGAATTGCAGGGAAAAATGCTGTACCAATAATCTCTACGCCAATATCTGACTCTTATTTGTTCCAAATGGATATACCCGAAGTGCCAGTGACTAGAGGTACATTACTCGAACGGGCAATGATAGCTGACAATAATTGGAGAAACATCGTATGACTTATCTTGAATTGATAAACGGTGTGCTTAGACGATTGCGGGAAAACACTGTATCAACCGCAAACGAAACTGATTACTCGTCAATGATAGGCGACCTTATTAATGACGCAAAGACAACTGTGGAATCATCGTGGGAATGGTCGGCTTTGCGGAACACAATCACTTTTAACACCGTGGCAGCAACCTATACTTATTCGCTTACTGGCGCTAAACAAGATTCTATATTTAAAGAAGCGATGAATGACACAAGCAATCTTTTTATGCAGCAACGGACGAAGACATTTTTTAACTCGCAGTTTTACAATGCCGACCCTGCCTCTGGAAGCCCCAACTACTTCACCTTTAATAGCACTGACGCAAACGGTGATTTACAGGTAGATGTTTACCCTAAACCTGACGGCGTTTATGCCATGCGCTTTGACATGGTTAGCCCACAAGCAAAGCTGACCGCTGATGCAACTAATTTAAGTTGTCCTAGCAATCCTGTATTGCAACTTGCTTATGGTCTTGCTTTACGAGAAAGGGGTGAAACAGGTGGTCAATCTGCGGCTGAACAGTTTGGCTTGGCAAACATTGCTTTATCTGACGCTATAGCGATAGATGCAAACAGATATCCCAGCGAACTAACTTTTGAGGCTTGCTAGATGGCGCAACCACTTCAAAGTATTAGCATAACTGCTCCTGGATTTGCGGGAATCAATACGCAAGATGCTCCCTTGCAACAACAACCCTCTTTTGCGTCTATTGCTGATAACTGCGTTATTGACAAGGAGGGAAGAATTGCAGCGCGAAAAGGCTACACGATGGTTTCATCAAATGGCGCAGCAGTTTTAGGCTCAAGTGATGGCATAGAATCTGTTGGTGAATTTGTGCAAACAGACGGTACTAAAATCGTATTCAGTGCTGGAAACAATAAGATTTTTAGTGGAACAAGTACATTAACAGACATCACTGGTAGTTTGACAATTACCGCTAATAATTGGTCAATGGCTAGTTTAGCTAACAAGTTTTACTTTTTTCAGCGGGGGCATAACCCTTTAGTCTATGACGCTGGCACAACAGCTTTAACAACTATCGCGGGTCATGGTTCTGCGCTTGGTACGCCGCCAGATGCCCATGTTTGCATGGCAGCGTTTGGACGCATTTGGGCCGCTGATGTCACGGGTAATAAGCAAACGCTTTATTGGTCTGATAGTTTAAATGGTGTTAGCTGGAACGCTGGCACAAGTGGTTCACTAGACCTTACCACTGTTTTCCCTAGCGGCTTTGATGAAATCACAGCACTAGCAGCGCACAACAATTTCCTCATAATTCTCGGACGGAGAAGCATCTTAGTTTACTCTGGTGCGGGTGATCCATCGACAATGACACTCTCCGACACCATTTTAAACATCGGTTGCGTTGGTAGAGATGCGATTCAATCAGACGGAAAAGATATATTGTTTTTAGACTTTTCTGGCGTAAGAAGTCTGAGTCGAACGATACAAGAAAAATCATCTCCAATCGGCGATGTTTCGCAAAACGTCAACAGTGAGATAAAGTCTCGCGTTCAAGCAGAAACGGGTGACATAAAAACTGTTTACGATGCTAACAACGCTTTTTTTCTAGTTAATTTTCCAACTGTAGGGGTGGTCTATTGTTTCGACACTCGCTACCCATTGCAAAACGGAAGTTATCGAACAACAACATGGACGGACATAAAACCTCTGTGCTTTACAGTAACCGATGCTGACGAGTTATACATAGGTGTTGCCACAGGTATAGCGGAATACACCAGCTACACAGATGATACGGGAAGTTACACGCTACAATATTTTTCGCACCCACTAAGTTTTGGGGATAGCTCAAGACTCAAATTTTTAAAAAAGGTTAATGTCACCACATTTAGTGGTGCGGGTGCTAACGTGACACTTAATTGGGCTTATGATTATCGCGGTGATTATCGCGTACAAGTATACACTTAGCCTGGATTTAACGCTGCTCAATACAATATAAGTGAATTTAACACCACGGCAGAATACTCATCTGGCGCAAGTTTGATTAATCAACAAAAGGTGAACACGGGTGGGTCTGGTTCTGTTGTGCAAGTAGGAATTACAACAACTGTAACTGGTCAAGAAATCGCATTTCAAGAATTAAATATACAAAGCACGTTAGGGAGGATTAACTAATGTCCAGTTATACGCCAAGTTACGCATGGTCTTCTTTCGACTCGCTCCCAAGCGGTTCGCCGAACAAAATCGTGAAAGCAACAGCCATAGGCGTTGAAATGGGAAATTTGCAAACTGCAATTAATTCAAAAAGCGACTCAGCAAATCCAAGTTTTAGTGGCACTACGACTGTAGCGGATTTGACAGTTTCAGGCACATTGACCGTCACGACTATTGACGGAGGTACATACTGATGGATTTAGAATGGTTGACTAATTTAATGAGTGGGGCGGGGAATTTCGTCAATGACAATAAAACGGCTATTGGCGTTGCTGGTCAACTCGCTAACCAAGAAGCGGCTGTTAAGGCACTTGAAGGTTTGGGCGATGACGCTAAAAAATTTATTGGTATGCCCGAAGGCGGTTTATACGACACGATTGCTGGCGACACTAGATTCAAGCCTTTCAATGTTTCAGCAATTCCAGGCACGTTTACCACAAACGCTCAAGGCACATCGTCTTTTGCGTTATCACCTGAACAACAAGCCGTAGAAGAAAGTTTGCGCACAGGTGGTTCGCAGTTAGTTGATGCTGTACTAGGCCGTGGTCAATTTGGCACGTTAAATCCTGAAACTGGTCAGATGGAACAAAATATGCGGTCTGGACAGGCTGATTTAATAAATATGCTTGAAGGGCCAATGCGAGCAGAAAACCTCGCGGCAACTGAGCAAACAGCGTTTGACCGATTGCAAGCCTTACGGCAACCAGAACAGGAAAGGGCGCAACTAGGTTTAAATCAAAATTTAATTGCGCAAGGTCGGCAAGGGTTAAGAACGGCGCAGTTTGGTGGCTCACCAGAGCAACTTGCGTTATCCAAAGCCATTGAGGAGCAAAAAGGGCGTGATGCTCTATCTGCGATGCAATTAGCTAGGACAGACGCACAAGCACAGTCAAATGCTCGTCTTGCAGCATTGCAGCAACAAGCGCGTGAAAAGCAGCTTGGCGCTAACATTGCCACGCAATTCCTCGGTCAGTCTTACACGCCACAAACCGCATTGCTCCAAGCCATACAGCCTTCATTGAATATTGCGGATATGGCGACAACGGCTGGTAGGCAGCTTGGTCAATACGGGTTAGGGCTTGGTCAATCGCAAATGGCTTATGACTTAGGCGCACAAAGCGCGGCAACTAACTTGCGTAATCAAACGCTAAAAGGTCTGTTTGATTTAATGATTGCGGATAGAAATGCAAACGCAACAGAAAACGCAGCCGCGTTAAGTAATGCAAACTCTGGTGGTATCGACTTTGGTAACGATGCTTTAAATGCTGTATTTAATGCTCCAGGTGCGCTAAGAACTGGTGGTTTTACATTGCCTGGATTTTGATTAGGGGTATAGAGATGAAATTAACAGATATTGCCACGGCTGGATTACCAAATATTAGAGCAGAGTTAGGTCTTGAGACACCTTTGCAGACGCAAATGCGTCAGATGCAACAAGGCCAGATTTTAGGCCAGCAATTTCGAGGTTTACTCGCACCTATAGCAACCCTAGCGCAAGGCATTGCGGGAAACATCCCTAGCGTAGTTGACAATACGCGCAAAGGTTTAATGTCGCTCGGCGTGACAGGATTAGAAACGCAAGGTGAGATTTTTGATAAAGCGCTTTCTTATTATGACGGCACACCACAAAGCAAGGCTAGGGTTGTACAAGAATTAACTCGTATAAATCCTGATTTTGGTTCTGTTATGGCTGGAAGGATGCAAAAAGCAGAGAATGAAAATAGGCTTGCTAATTTGCAAATGGCTAACTTGCAGGGGCAGATTGACGCGAGAGACAAAGCGCAAGAGTTAGCCGAGACTGAGGCGCTTGCAGAACAGACACAAATTGAAGCTAAAAGATTATCGCTTAACAAATTCATAGATATGGCTGGATTAGAGCCAGAAGAAGTAGCGGCCTTTAAATCTGCTGTCAACGCTGGTGACTTTGATGCAGAAGGCGGCTTACAAGCGTTATTGCCGTTGATAGATACGACTGACGAATTAAAAGTAGTGGGTAATGCTGTTAAGAATATGACTACGGGCGAGTGGGATATGCCGCCAGCGATGAATTCTGAAGGCGATTTATTAGTTGCTGTAGACTCAAAAACTTATGACCCGCCTTCTATTGCGAGATATCGCGCCGCTTATAATGCTGCAACGACTGTAGACGAAAAAAAGGAAGCTGCTAATTTGTTGCTACCTAGAGAAGCTGGTTACTCTTATGTGCAAGTGACTAAAATGATAGACGGTGTGGAAAAAGAAGTTTATGTCAACATACCCTCTACGGGCCAAGCAATCAGAGATGCGCAAACTGAGCTTGCCGCTGTCAATTCTCGTAACAGGACGATAAATAGACAAGCTAAAGCAGCTTTGACTAAGACTAGGGAAATAAGGGAGCAAGTTGAAAGCGGGGAAGCGTCTGTGGGTACAGCAGGGAGTCTATTATTCACTATCGTACCTGGAAGTGAGCAATGGACGTTAGCTACTTCCATTGACACAGTAAAGGCTGTGCTTGGTATTACTGCATTGGGTGATGCCAGAAATGGATATGCAACTGGCGCGTCAGGATTTGGTCAATTAACAGAAAAAGAATTGAAAGTATTAACAGATCAAATTGCGGCATTGGAAATTGGAATGAATCAAGAAGATTTCTTGCGAAACTTAACTCTCATTGAAGATGCTATGCAAGAAGCGGCTGATAGAAGCGCGATAGAACTTGAATATAATCAATTTATAGGTTTGGAAGAATTGCCTGATGTAGTCAGGGCAGAGGATTTCTAATGGAAGAATTAGCAGACGCAAGTTTAATCGAAAAAGCGCAAGAAGAAACCGTAGCAGTTCCATCGAGCAGGGATAACATTGTCGTTCAAGTTCCTAAAAGCATTTATGACAATAGAAAAACTAATAAACAGGAATACAGGGATTTCCTGCAACAAGCTGCTGCGGCACAAAGAGCTAGTTCATCTGACATACCAAGTTTAGATCGTCCTGTCACTAGAAGGCGAAATGACTCTGGAATTGTAAATAGAGGCATGGAGTTTGTGACGGCTGTTAATCGTGCTGGGGCGCAGACGATAGATGTGCTTACCTCACCAGTGCAAGCAGCGGTTAATTTGGGTGCTTTTGGATTAAGGCAGATGGGTTTTGATGCTCCAGGTATGCCAACTTTGCGTAGCACTGTACCAGAGAGGGGGGCATTTGCGCGTGATGATGCAATGACTAAGGTAATCGCTGGCGCTGGAGAATTAGCGACAATGGCTGTGCCTTCTGGCGTAGCAACTCGCGCCATAGGTTCAATGGCTAATACGTCAGCAAAATATGGGCAAACTGCGTTTAACAATTTTTTAGAAATGTTAGGTAAGACAAGGGCTACTGATGATTTAACTTTCGGTTTAGCTGCTGGCGCTGGTGGTGAAGCTCTTGTGCAAGCAACAGGTACAGAGGGTGGCAACTTTGAAAATTTGACGAGGCTTGCAGGGCAAGTAGTTACACCCGCTGGATGGAGTTTAGTGGCTAATCGCCTTGCTACAACTACAAAACAAATACTAAAAGATGCCGCGCCTTCGTCAGATTTATTTAAAGGCGCTTCTCGCGCTAACTTTGCAATTTTAGACAACGCTGGCATACGCGCTGATGGCCCTTCGGTAAACCAATTAAAAACAGTATTAAATAAATTTGTAGATGACTATGGAATTGATGTCGCAAATGGCACAGGGGCGTTAGCTACAAAAATTAAAAACTTGAAAGAGGCAGCAGATGAAAGCATGGTGAGTTACGGGTTTTTAGACGATGCTCGTAGTTTTTTGCGTACACAGCCTAAAAACACTACACAAGGCTCACACTCGCACCAACTGGCAGAAGAATTAGATGCTTTAATCCTCTCAATGAATCCAATTAATAAAAATGCGCTTGGCGGTAAAACAGTTGAATCAGTCATAAAAAACGCCCGAGAATTGTGGCGGCGAGGAAGTAATGCAAAGCTATTAGAAAATATACGCGCAGATGCGGAAATTGACGCTCTAAAAACAAGAGATGGTGGTGCTTTTATTAGGTCGTATAAAAATGGAATTGCAAGGCTACTAAAAGCCGACTCAAAAAAAGGCAAGTATTTAAATAAAACAGAAAAAGCTCTGTTAAAAAAGGCTATGGCGGGTAACAAAATAAGTGATTTGTTAGAAGCTGCAACAGTAATCGGTTTTAACTCAAGCGATTTGGTTAAAAATGTGCTTCTATCATCTGCTGTTTCTGCTGCTGTCGGATATGGTGCTGGCATGGGTGCGCAAACAGCGATATACGGGGGTGCTGGGATTGTAGGATTGACAGCTACGGCTGCGGCTTTACGGGCTGGCGCACGAAACATATTTAAAAGGAACGCAAAATTGCAAGAGGCTATCTTAAAGGGTGGTCAAAATGCAGAAGATATAACAAAAGCATATCTACAAAATGCTACTGAAAAAGACCCTAGAGATTTAGCACTTCTTTTAATAAATCAAGGGGCTGACCCGCAAGCCTTAAAAAACTTATCAAAATCTCCCAGTGCCTTCTTAGATGACGCAATAGCGTTAGCTATAGCAGGTAATCAAATAATGATGGAATAAGGGCGCATTTAGGCTAAATACTGATAGTATTTTTTTAATATTAAAAACGCCCAAAGTGTTACCAAACCTGTACCAAACCTACACCTTTAAAAAAAAAGTGATTTTAAGTCATTGATTTTATTAGCATTGTCCAACACTGGGGGGAAGGTTGGCATAAAATAAATGTAATAAAAACAACAACTTAAAATCAATAAAATCCATTTGGGTCAATTTGGGTCAATTTCCTTAAATTAGAACAATCAATCCATTGCTTGTTTTAATACCCAAAATCGTATTACGGGGTGTAGCGCAGTCTGGTAGCGCACCAAGCTGGGGGCTTGGTGGTCGTAGGTTCAAATCCTGCCACCCCGACCAATACGATGCTTCTCCAATTCCACAATCGTATCTCGCAACTGACTATCTTCCATGTCCAGAGGCTTATCCTTTTCCTCTGTCGGTAGTACATTACTCGGTACTACTGGTACTTCCATGTCGTATATATCAAGCTGTGAGCGTGTTTTATGACCCGACATTTCCTGTTTTTCTTCCTTGGTTGCCCTTCGTCCATCTTTCTTAAAATAGGTAATGCTGGTGCGTTTGTAGGTGTGGAACGTAATCCGATTTCGCAAATCTACACCATCTTCAACGCCATGCGTCACTTTCAGCTTTTTCCATGCTCTTGACATCTGTGTCTTTACACCGCTGGCACTGTACATACTGCCATCTTCCTTGCATAACAACACAGTAGGTACTGGCTTTCCCTTTTCTATGCACTTTAGCTTGATGCGCCTATAGCGTTTTAACACTTGTTCGCACCAATCTTTCAAAGCAGGGTTAAACTCTTTAATCTGAGCCTGTCCCGTTTTGCTTTGCTTAATGAAAATCCCCTCGCGTTCTAGCTGCTTTTCATTAAGTTTGCGCATATCCTTCTGTCTAGCGCAAAGTAGATAGCTGCCTCTGGTAAAAAGTTCAACGATTTCGGGCATACTTTCACGCAGAGCATTAAACTCCCACGTTTCTATTACCCTTGTCCTTGGTTTTACTTTCGGTATTGCTATCCGTGATGTGTCAATCTGGCCGCAAATCCCCATTTGCGCACCATAATCAAAGATTCGACTAAGCAGATTCTTCTCTTTTTTCGCCTGTGACGGACTATCATTTTTTTTAGCTTCAGTCAGCCCGTTATCAGGCGTACACCGCCTTCTGACAAATAAAACAACGTCCTGTAATTTAATTTCATCAATCGGCATATTGCCAAAATGTTTACTTAACACCTCGGCGTTCGTACACTCTGCTTCAATAGATTCTTTTTCTCTATCTTCATATCCAGGTTTAGTCTTATATAAATTATACAAATCATCCACGTTGAATTTTGTTTCACTGTCAACTTCGTTTAGTACGCGATTGTAGTGTTCCATTATGACCGCATACGGTTCAGTGACTTTACATAAAACCCTAGACCTTTTGCTAACCATACCTAATGCCAGTTTAACCTCGTAGCGGTAGCGATATGATTGGCCGTGCTTTGTAACCCCCTTCAAGTTTAGCTTTTTCATAACTTATCCTCATTTGTGTTACGCCTTTCGGCGCTATTTAAAGCGTTCCATGCCACCACGCATTTCATCCCACGTTTCCCGTTTCTGGAAACGTAAAATGGTATGCCTCGCAGAGCAAGCCATTTGCTCTGGTCATTGACGCGGCTATACCCCGTCAAAAACTCGACTTCATCCTTGTTTAAAAAACTCATAATTCAGTGGCTCGTTTTCACCGTTAGGGTGAGCCAATCCCAAAAGGACGGAGTTATGAAGTCCGTACGGTCATTAGATATTAGCACTGTTTATTTAAAACGGTATATCTTGCTCGTCCAAAAATGGGTTTTTTTCAGGTTTTTCAGGCGTTTCACCATCTACAGTCACAACGACCATCTCCTCAAGAGATGATGAAAGTGGTTGTATACTCCCTGCTTTTTTTGGTTTTTCGGTATTTTCAGTTTTTCTATTTACCCACGGTTCTTGGAAGCGAATTTTCAAATATTTTTCGCCTGGATTTTTCGCATTTTCACCAGCTACATTTATGTAGGCTGACATTTGTTTATCTACTCCATCCACCCTACACTTGCCCGTATAATGTGGACGGTTGTTTTCTTCGGTGCGCTGTTTGTTGTTGAACAATTCACCTTCATTGTCTTGCTGCTCATATTGACTCATTGTTGCCTTTCCTTGTGTTGTTTATAAATACGAAACAGGTTCGTTTTCTCCAATTTTTCGGCTTCCTCCAAAAAAAATATTACTTCTTCTTCTACAATTAGTATTTCTGCTGCCGTAGGCACAAATCGTTTTATGCCGATTTCTTTACCTTTAGGAAACTCATCGTGGTAGGCGACAAAATCACACTCAGGAACGCCAGTACAAGCGCACTGAGCAATCATCTGGTGTTGATATTGCAACGGAATCTCACCTGTGAGCAAAAAATCTAAGTGCCGCTCATCCCCCATGCACTTAATTTCAATCAGTATATTTTTATCTTCCACTAAGCCGTCTGGACTTGCGCCAAACATATCAATTATTGGGTGTTCAACAAACTCCGTATCGGTTACAAGATTGCCTGTTGCGATTTCATACGCTTGTTTTGCCTCTGGCTCTAAGTCTGACCCGCGTTTCATTGCGGAAGTCTGAAAGCTCTGTCTTGCCCGTCCTGTGAGCCTTTGAGCTATAAGCTGCAACATATAGGTTCGTCTGCTCCTGGAATATGCCCCTGTCTTTAAAGACGGCAT
>MDTE01112288.1_pt1 | contig 11591 bp, 20 predicted proteins | sample 811231 | NCBI WGS metagenome assembly MDTE01 (sample SAMN05326651, study PRJNA326480) | marine metagenome | isolation source: seawater | place: Indian Ocean: Red Sea | collected 2010
CATCACGTACTTGTAATTGAGATTCTAAAATTGCGATTTGTGTCATAAGCATTGACTCGTTATCTTGAGTCCACATCTCTTTTCTCCTTTGTACAAGCCCACTTATCAACCCAAGACATTATGGGATTATTTGTAAAAACAATCAAAATATACAGTGGTGCTAATATAAAAATTAAATATTCCATTAAGCGTATATGTTTACCATACTCCCTTTACCAACCTCAGGCACTACGGGAGCAGAAGCAGAAGCAGGTCCAGGGGCTGGTGTATTCATAGTACCTGATAACTGCTCTGTCATGTTTTCGCCAACAAATCTATCTTGTTGGATAGGTGCTGAGTTTAATGGTTGTGCTGTTGAACTTAACCCTGTTACTTCCATGCCCTCTCCTATATTTGATTAACTGCCCAAATAATACCAATTAAAAATACTATCCAACCTATGATAATTACTTTAGTTCGTTTACTCATAGGCTTTTCTTTTTCATTCTGTTTAGCAATTCTACTATAATGATCTTCGCAATTACCCCATCCCATAATTGCCTCCTCTCGGTTACGTCATACTCTTGGCAATAAATTCACACCCTTTTATTACCCCATCTACGAATTCTCGTTCTGTATCAAATTTCTCGTGACACGTATTAAAACTAACTTTCATCGAAGTTCCATTATCAACCATATAATGATTTGCTTCTACTCTAGTTCTACCTAATTCTACAGTATTTGATTCGCAAGTAATTACAGACTCACACCAATCACGGAGTTGGTTTGCAATTGCAACTGCGTGTAATAACGGTATTCGTACGTAATATGTTTTGACTAATGGATTTCCGGTTAAGGAACACTCCATAACTAGCCCCTTAAAGAATTATATATCGGTAGATTTATAGTCTTTATCGACCACGCACATAACCATATGAATTCTGTCTGCTTCACTACCATTAAATTGCGAATGATAAAAACGTGTATCAGTAAACCAGCAAGTTCCAGTTTTCATATGATGTACTTCATCTTCGATAATCATTTTTGATCCAATTAACGTTCTTATAGGAACGTGTATTCTTGGCTCTGGATCACGATGCCAAGACAAAGCTCTTCGTGGACTAGATAGTACTAAACGTACTCTACCAATTCTCCAGTCCGCTGAAATTGTATCATAAACTTCTTTAAAATATGTATGAGCAAACTCTGGAATAAACTTTGTATACTCACTTTCGCATATATCTTGTAAACGACTTACTTCTTTACCGGTAGCATCAAACGTATCATAATGCCCGCCAAGTCCTCCACGAAATGCTTTTTCTTCTTCTTCTTTTTCTGTTAAACAAATTTGTGGAGAGTAAATATCGTTTCTTCCAAACTTGTTTACATTCCCTCCTGACATCTTATCGCCCCAGGGGCATATTTGCAAGACATCATGCATACCTTGTTCTAGCTTTTCAGCATCGAACTCGTACGTTAATTTTTTAAAATACTTCACGAAACATATTACCTATTGCCATTTTTACTTGAACATACCAAGGTGCCATGGCTGGACAACCACTTGGCATATTAATCCATATTAAACCTATCATGGCTCCAACAACAAACGCTCCCATTCCTACTTTCCAAAATGTTGTCATGCTATGCTCCTTTAATAAAGTGTAAAGCAACTAAAGTGCCTATAATAAACACTATCCAAACTACTGTCATTAATACTCTTTCTTTAGTCTTTGACTTAAAAAGATAATGATGTTCTTGCATTGTTATTTCATTATAAACATACTTCCAAACGTTGTTTCGATTGCGTCATTTAATGAAACGTCTTCTTGTTTATAATAGCCCTTCGGTTTAAGTTTACCCTTTAAAAATAATTCAACCATTGTTAATAATCCTGATGCTGTAGTTAACTCTATTGCTGTATAATATCTGCCGTTTTCTCTAATAGGATAAAAGAATTTTTTATAACATCTTTCTTTGTGGTTGCCGTTTTCGTCCCATCCACCAACTACAACATAAATGATTACAAGATCACGTCTTGTAGTTGATACACCTCGTTTAATAATGTCAATTAATTCATTTTTAGGAATTCTTAAATCATTCATTAAAAAGTCTATAAGGTTATGATGTCCTTTATATCTTATTGTTTTATAATTTAAATCTACATTTTCAAATCGTTCATATGGGTGAGAATTAGATATTGTTTTTGCAAACGACCCTAACCCTCCACTTGTATTAAATGCTTCATATGTATTACCGTCAATCATTAATTCTTCATATCCTGTAAGTGTTGGCACTTTATAATAGCTTCCATTTCTAACAATTTCACAGTCGCCACTATATTCATTTATTAATCCATCGGGGCTCCACATCAAATGATACTTTAATTTATTAGTAGAATCTTGTGATAATGAACCTACACGTATTTTAATATAATCAACCTTTTCCATATCATGCATTAGATGGTTAGCAATTACTGTACTCATGCCAGGTGCTAACCCACAATGTGGCATTGTAAATGGTAATGGTTTGTTTAGATCAATGTTATGAATAAAGTCATTTAATTCAGCATCTTCTGAGAAATCAAAATAAGGAATGTTATGTTCCAAACAAGCACTATATATAACTACATTTTCAGTATATGGAAGTGCATTAATAACAAGTGTTTTATCAGCTATAAACATCTTAAGCATATTATTGTTAGTGCCCGGATGTCTAGTATCTATTTGTTGATAGTGTTCTTCAGCAATTGCTTTAGGATGGAGGTCTTTATAATCACGCATATCCGCTACTGTAACGCTGTATGTTGTACGATCTCTTAATAGATCGTATACAGCACTACCTATAGCGCCTGCTCCAAATATTGCAATTTTGACTTGATCGGACATAGTATTATTACTTATCTAGCAAAGTACTCCTTTAGGATATTAATACCTACAAATTTAAGATTCTTAAACTCCATTAAACGTCTTGTTACATAGGGCATCCAATTATCACCATACGGCACGTATGTTCTAACTTTATACCCATCTTCTAATAATCGTTTAGCTAAATCTCTTCTAATACCAAATAACATCTCAAAATAAAACTTTGTTTTACAAGCATATTGAGTAGCTAATTCTTTTATGTTTTCAATAAGGTATTCGTCATGTGTTGCTAATGATACTAATTCTTGTTGATAACTTTTATGATAAAAATATCCGCTTCTAAATAATTCCTCTACTAACTCTAAGTACGCAAACCTTATTTTAGTCATATTCGTTATATCGCCTTTGTATGCTCCTTTACATATTCTTACTCTACGAAACCTTTCAATTACATCAGCTAAATCAGTATATGACCGTTCCATATTAGCTTGTAGCACAATACCTACATCATTAAAACAACGGGAAAATTTTATCGTATCATCAATTAAGTCTGCCTTTTCCATATCAAATTTAATTTTAATTCTTGGATTATCTTTTATTGCATTAACTATTTGTTCTACAGGCTCTTTCCATTGATATGGTGCATTACCAAATTGACTTAACTTAATTGATATTTCATATTGTCTAACAGCCCACGTACCTTTTAGATAATCAATTAAATGTAAATATTCTGTTAAGTTTTTTAATCTTTGTAAATCTGTAGTAGCAGTTTCACCTACATAATTAATAGTTACTAAATCATAATAAACAATATTATGTATCATAGACTTAACATCATCGCCTGCTATAAATCTTTTAGCCAACGGATATAATAGTTTCATTATCTCACTTCTTTAAAATATTTTAATTCGTTTTCCATTACACCAAATTTTAATTGCATATCTTTTAATGGAATATCCCAATCTTCTTTATGCCAGGGCCATTCGCCTATACGTTTAACACCTTTACGAGTTTTTCCATAATAAAACCCTCTTTGAAATATTTGTATTTGTTCTTTTGTAAATTTATTTTCTTCTGGATATAAGTAACGTGAAATGAATTTAAATAATGTTACTTCCCAACTTTTAATTCGATCGTCTGTACCCATAGTGAATCCGATTACAAATGCTTCTGAATCATTTGATTGATCACACTCTAGTAATACGTGAACAGCATCATGATCACGTAGACTAGCTGACCCGTGTAAACAAAATGGAGACATTGGATTCTCCATTAACCATATCATGAAAGGTATTGCCTCTGGCTCTACCGTTTTGTATCCTTGCATGAACCTTTCGAATGCCTGACGAAAAGTCATAACTTACCCTCTTTTATAAAAACAACATTTTGTATATTCCAAACAATGTAACACATATAACGATTATATTTAACACTACTAAATTAATACTTTGTCGCATATAAGCATTAACTGAATGTAATAAAGATCCAGCAAGTGTTAAAAGGAACACAAGCATGACTTTAGCATCATCGCCAAACCATGCTAGTACAACATAAACAGATATAAAACATAATGCACCAGCTGTTTCTATTACTAGTCTTACTCTGTTATTTTCCCAGTCATCTTTTAACCATTGCTGGATACTTTTCAAATACTGTCTCCGTCGGGTTTAGGAGCAAATAATTTTGCTCTGTTACCGCCAACAATACAAGCTAAATCTTTATGCTTGTAGAAAAATACAATAGCCCATGTGTCGTTATTTGGATTCATCCACATTTCAACAGACATAAGCTCTTTATAGAATTCGTTATGCACTAGTCCTTCCATGGCTTTATGCATTTTATAATCACTTTCTGCCATCTCACGCATTTTATCTCTAGTATCACAATACGTAAGAATATTATCTAACTTTTTTAAGTTAGGTTCATGCTCTTGACTTTCGTGTGCTTTAACTGAATTCATACTACATAAAGTTATAGTACACATAATGACAAATAAGAATAGTAATCTAAAAAAACCTATATTAGGTTTATACATTGTCATTTTACCTCCTTTCTTCTAAGAGTTGCTCAGAGCCTTTATTAACAATCATGGAACAAGGCATCCATACCTGTTCTTTTGCATGATAGTGAATATTTGATCCACAGTCTAAAAACTCAGCGGCCTGTAATGCTTTTTGCGGAGTATTATACGTATGATCAAAAATATTATCTGAATCTATTACTCCATCTGGAACATAACGCTTTAATTCCAAATGTTTACCTCCATGGGAACCTTCAGGAAATGGTATTTCTCCAGGAACAGTACCTGGTATTTCTCCACCTTGTCCTGGCCATTGATCTTTATTTTGCTTTCCTAAAAACTGTTGGTTGTTCCCATGTATTAATGCTTGATGATCTCTCATAAAAGTTTCTATGATTTCATAAAAATCATTTGCATTCTTATATCCAACCCAGCGTGTAACTTCATGGTCTGTCCATATTATAAATGTAGGAGTTCCAGTTATTTTACCTATACGTTTTTCTTTAAACGCTTGAACATACCAATCTGGTACAGGTTTATTCATATTAATAATACGTAATGGTATAACTTCACCTGCTGGTGAATCTTTATACGTAGGTTCAACCTCTTTTAAAAAGTTTTGACAGTAACCACAGTTGGGATTACTGAACATCAATAATTCTATTGCTTGACTCGGTGATGCGAATAGCAAGACGAATGCTACTGCTATGAATAGCTTTTTCAAATCCTTCTCCTTATAGCTAGTTTTATTTAATCGTCTATTTGAGCTTTCTGCAAAGTACCACTGTAATCAACAAATACTGATTTCCATTCAGTACAATTATCAATCATACTATGCCCAGCTTCACGATGCCCGTTACCAGTTCCTTTAGTACCACCGAACGGTAATTGTATTTCTGCACCGATTGTAGACGAATTAATGTAAGTAATGCCTGTATCAATTTCATGTAATGCTTTAAAGGCAAAATTTACATTCGCCGTATAGACAGCGGCCGATAATCCGTACTTACTATTATTAACCATATCTATGACTTCATCTGTATCACTAAATGATACTATAGCTACTACAGGACCAAATACTTCTTCCTGGGCTATCATATCATTTTGATCTACATCTGTTATTACTGTAGGTGTATAGAACCAACCATATGTTTCTGTAAACGTACCATACTTTTCATCTATATCATTAGTTGGATATTGATTTATTTTACCCCCACATAATACTTTATTGTTAACTGATGCTTCTGTTACCATTGTATGAATCTTCTTTAATGCTTTCTCATTAATAACAGGACCCATATCAACTTTATCATCTAAGCCGTCGCCTATGAACAACGACTCTGCTCGTTTAACAAGTTTATCTGTAAAGTCAGCTTTAAGACTGTCGTGTACAAATACTCTAGAACACGCTGTACAACGCTGACCTGATGTGCCGAATGCACCCCATACAACACCATCTACTGCTAGATCAATATCAGCATCTTCCATTACAACTATTGCATTTTTACCACCCATCTCTAATGAGTATGGTACCATACGTTCTGAACATCTAGTTGCAATTTGATAACCTGTTACAGTTGATCCTGTAAATGATACAAACTTAACAGTAGGATTATCTACTAATGGTTGTCCAGCTGATGGTCCATATCCTGTAACTACATTAAACACTCCTGCTGGAAGTCCTGCTTCTTCGAATACCATTGCTAGTCTGCATACACTTAATGGTGTATCCTCTGCAGGTTTAATAACCATTGTGTTACCGGCTACAAGGGCAGGGAAGGCCTTCCATGACGGAATGGCTATTGGAAAATTCCAAGGAGTAATTGCTCCAATGACGCCTATTGGCATCCTCATGGACATACAGAACTTATCGTTCAGTTCTGAAGGAACAACTTGTCCTCCTAATCTCCGACCTTCACCTGCCGCATAGTAACCCATGTCAATTGCTTCTTGGACATCGCCTCGTGTTTCAGATAATGGCTTACCCATTTCTTGGGTCATTACTTTTGCTATATCTTCTTTATCACGCAACAGAATTTCTGCCGCTTTAAACATTATTTCACCCCGTTTGGGTGCTGGCATCTTACGCCACGTTTTGAATGCCTTCGCGGCCGCCTCAACCGCATTATCTATATCTTCTTTGTTACTGTCTTGTACAGTAGCGATTACTTTAGTACAGTGAGCGGGATTGGTGACTTCAAAAGTCTTGCCAGAAGCCGAGTCTACCCATTGCCCACCAATGTAATTTTTATAATCAGTTCTGAATATATTCATTGGATCTCCTAGCTTGAATAATTATGTACGTATTTAACTCTTTTATAAATGAGCGTTCTTGCGATCCGGATTATGAAATAAAGACGTAGTTTCGGTTAACTCCGCTAATGCTGGGAAATCTTGGTCTGGGTGTAGCTTCTTAGCCCTTTCCAAAAGTTCTTCTTCTGATTCTCTTATATCTTCATCAGGTATACAGCAATCTACAGGGCATACCTCTTGACACATCTCTTGTCCATGAAATCCAACACATTCTGTACACAATTCAGGATCAATATAGTAATAATCCAATCCTTCCGAATCACCATCATCAATTGCTTCATTAGGGCATTCGGGTTCACATACTGCACAGTTAATACATTCATCAGTAATAATAGTAGCCATTTTAAATCCTTATGTTATTAAATGATATAATAGTCCACCAACTATATACACTACTGTTGGTGCACCTACAAAAAATAATGCAACTTCTAATCCAGTCATGTTGATACCAACTCCTTTGCTTTGGCTTGTTTAGCCATTTGGTCAGCTTTGAGCTTTTCCTTCATAGCTAACTTCCGTTCCTTCTTCTCTGTTTTTAATCTATCAATTACTACTTGTGCTTCTTCAGTTATATACTCACGCTGAACAAAGCGTCCACCTATCTGTTCACTATCCTTCATTTCATCTAGACCTTCCATACTCTGTTTGCCAATCTCTAATATACATGGTGTATACAATTGTACAAACGTAGGTCCAACTTCACGTGCAATATGAACAGCATTCTTAATAACTTCTTCAACTCTATTAGGTTTACTTACTGTAAGCATAGTAGAGTAATGACAGCCTGCTTCTTTGGCTATCTCAACTAAACGGACCTTATCAAAGTTCTTACCCTTTGGAGCCATTTTAGCAACAAAGCCTTTTTGCATAAGTCCACTCTCTTGACCACCTGTATTAGCATACAACTCGTTATCAAAACATATAGTTGTAAAGCGTTCTTGCCTAAACCATGATTGCATAGTCATATCTAATCCAATATCAACTGTAGCACCATCACCAGCTAGAACTATTACATCTTTAATCTTATCTGGAAAACGACATCGTAATGCACGGACTAGTCCACTAGCAATAGCATTTTGATTACCAAACAAGCTGTGGATATTATTAACAGCTACATGGGGGAATACTAAACTAGTACAGCCAGTTGATCCTACAAATACTGTATCTTCTGGGTTTGGTATACTAGCCATAATATAACGAAACGCTATACTCTCTGGACAACCCGCACATAAGCTATGTTGTTCAATTAATTCTTTACTTGAGCCTATATCTTTCCACCCTCTATCTTCTTTACCATACGTAGCATTATCAACTAAATCTTGATATTCAGGTGGCATAATATCAGCTAAATCTTCACATAATACAATCTTCTCTTTTGACATAATAGTTTTCCTTAATGTAACAGAATAACGTGATTCTGTTATCTATCGCCACATATACCTTTTGCTAAGATTACCATCAGTATTAATCCGATAACTGTAACCGCTAATGTCATGTGTTCTCCAAAGTGTTACTGCGGGCCCTGTCAAAGCGACCCACATCACAAAGCACTCGTTACTTACGAGTAAAGATAGCATAGATCACGCCCACGGATGCCAATCCAACAACACCTTGAGCTCCTAAGGTAGTAATAATAGCACTAATACCACCTATGATATCGCCACCAATAAATGGTACAGCTTTACCAAATATGACCTGCATAACAATACCTAAAGCTAGTAAGCTAATACCAGCTTCAGTTAACTTCTTGATCCATCCTATAATTTGATCAAACATTCAATTTGCTCCTTTCGTAATTGAGCCGCGAAGCGGATCGCTCCGCATTAAGCCGAGAATCGGTAAGCTAGATTTTTATACTAGTACGAAGTACTTGCGGTTACGCAAAAAACGGTACCTCCGATTTGGCCTTCTACTGTAACTCTACCCTATAAAATAGCCTGCATTTACGATGCCTTAAATTGCCCTAAAAACGCTCTAAATGGCTCTTAAACGTCGAATAAGCATCTAACTGCTACTCTGACACACAAACGCCTTATAAAGACGTCTATGCACGTTTAAAGCACCATATAAACTACAAGCTAGGACTAACGTCTAGCCTGCATAGCATAGGCGGAAAGACAAAGCTAACAATATATGCATAATAAAGGGTAGGTGCTCAATAACCAAACAATGCACGGAATCAATAATGCTATGATCCCTACCCAAATTGTGATGTTTAGTAATATTCTCTTGTAATTCTGTTCCATACTGTTATTAGCCCTATCAAACAGCCTATAACTACGTTAAACTGTAATTCTACATTAAGTAGTTACTGTAGTACCTGGATCACACATTACTGCACCAAAGTATACAGATACTACGACAATGGCTATAATCATCCACCATTTCATTTTCATAGTAGTCTCCTTTACAAGTATAACGCTTAAGATAGCGAAGGGAATACTCCGCTTATGTGCTACGATGAAGCTGTAGCTACTCACAATATGTTGTGTAATACACGAAGCATATTGCATATATTACTTATCTGTTTTACAGTCCGAAATGGGTATTTAGGGCTAAAAATTTGGGCTACGATTTTTTTAATAGAAGTACTTAGGCTTTTGAGGTGGTGATTTTACCCCTGCTCAACTGCTAAACTGCTACTTCATTTTTAATTACTACGCCCCGTGCCCCTCGCCTCAAGATTATTTTAAAATTTATGTTTCTTTCTGAGAATTTTTAATTTCTTCATCACCTTCTCGAACTCGGGATGATCGCTGTTTCGTACGCCTAGATTTCTTTGTAGCCACGCAACGTTGCTCGCGAACATATCGCTACACTCGTCTAGGTTACGCCTACTGTTGGGTACGTCCATGTCTAAGGGTATCACCCTAGTAACTCTTAAGCTCATGCTGGGCCTCCATCGTTATCGTTGTCGTTACGGAACCACCATGTAAGCCATGCGGCTAAACATAAGGTCCCTATAATCTGTAATGTCTGTGCTAGTCCTACCATAGTGTTGTCCTATGATGTGTTATAAATGAACATAGGGCCCGGAGGCCCTATGCATCCTCCCTATACGATACTCTATGTAGTGTATCGCTCCCCAGTGAATATGTTAACCATATCAACGCCGGGACCCATAGCCGCCCTCGCTTCGAATCTCTCCTCAGCTATTTGCTCTGGGCTTCTTAGCTTTTGTGCCTTCTTGTATGCTTCAATAGCCTCAGCATCTTCTATTGCTCTTACTTCGATGCTCTTGTCTACTACTGCTTGAGTAATAAGACCTAACGCACAAAAGTCATTCAGCATATCACTGAATGGTATCCTGCCATTGCTATCCCAACGGAATACTGTATCCTGGCCGGTCTTGCTATTGTGCATGACCATCCCACTGTTGAAATGCTCTTTGATTTTGTTGATTGTGTAGCCCGTCTGTGTCTTCATCTGTATACCCTCTCGTCTAATTATATATACAGTATAGTCTCAAAGGGCTACAATGTCAACCTTTTTTTGGTCCTGTAACCCTTTGAATTGCTTGGGCTATTAAGTGGCTATTAGAATAATCACTATGATCACAGCCGCGATCACGCCGATCTTGCCTAATTTTGAGCCCCAGATATTGCTTATGAAGTCCATAAGTCCTCCTCTATTATGTATATATTAGCATCTAATTTGGGTGGTGTCAATGGTGGATCCGCCAAAAAAAGCCCCCTGGTAAAAGTCGAGGGCACAACTCTACCAGGGGGTCGGGTCCAACTAAATGGACCCTATCACAGTATACGGAGCTTCTTTTGAGGGCATTAGCTTCGACGTAGTACTGTGTTCTCGGCCATCGCTTGCCAGTTGTCTGGAAATGCTTTAGCCAAGTCTGCTACCTTTAAGACAGTCCTTAAAGATAATTCTCTTAAGCCCTTCTTATTAATGTCGATGAAGTCCACAACCTCTTCGTGTACTCCCTCGGAAAGCTGATGTTCTTTCAGCATACCATCACCGACAATCTGTTTAATACGTAACATCTTCTCACGTTCGGTATCAATTGTAAGGTCGATGTAATGACATCTACTCTCAATCGCCATTAAGTGATCTCGCAACTTCTTCGACTTAACATTGTCGAACTTAATATTAGTTATGAAGATCGCTGAACCCTTGAACTCGAAGTGATCCGGAACACCCTCGTTACGCAACTTGAATGAATCTGTGTTCCAACAAATCCTACGTGACTTCTTAGAATCCAAAGCCGCTTTTAAAATGTTAAGACTTAGATCGTCCTGTAACACTGAGTCACAATCGTCAAAGACTAAAACGTTATCCTTGTCCGCATAGTTGAACAGTTTACAGTACAACCCAATCGCCGACATCGCACCCTTAACAAATTCGAACTTCTTCGGACGGTCATCGTTTGCGATCTCATGTACAAGATCATGCTTGGCAAG
>MDTE01129094.1_pt1 | contig 11591 bp, 10 predicted proteins | sample 811231 | NCBI WGS metagenome assembly MDTE01 (sample SAMN05326651, study PRJNA326480) | marine metagenome | isolation source: seawater | place: Indian Ocean: Red Sea | collected 2010
TAGTTTTACTAGTAAGTTCAGAATATATCAAATTTAAAGATGGTATCAATTTATCTGTAATCGCTATCTTTGCAGATATATGAATTGCAGATGGAAATACATCATTGCTAGACTGCCCCATATTAACATGATCATTTGGATGAACAGGGCTGTTAGAACCTAGCTCAGAACCTAAAATCTCATTCGCTCGATTCGCAATCACTTCATTAACATTCATATTGGTTGAAGTCCCTGATCCAGTTTGGTAAATATCTACAATAAAATTATCATCAAATTTACCTTCAAGAATCTCATCAGAAGCTTTAACTATAGCATCTTTAATTTCAGAATTGATTTTTCCTAATGAATTATTAACTATGGCAGAAGATCTTTTAATTATAGCAATAGCATAAATTAGTTCGATAGGAAGAGTCATATTGCTGATTGGAAAATTATCAAAAGCTCTTTTTGTCTGCGCTCCGTAATATACTCCATCAGGAACTTCAACATAACCCATTGAATCTTTTTCTTTTCTCAAGGAGGGACCCCTATTATTATTATTTATAAAATAATTTTATGATACTTGCCAAGTATTAGTACCAGCAATAATTTTTTGCAAATCTACTTTACCAGTCTTTTCTTTTGCTAGATTAATTTGGTCAATCATCATATCCTCATATGTAATTTTTTCTTCTTTATAAATTATTCCTATAGGAGTAGGAAGATTGTCATCCATTGTCATCTCACTTAATAGGAAAGCTAGATTCTTATCGCTATAATTATGAACCGTAGCATCATCCACAGAATAACCATCCTCTAATTTTAAAACAGTAAATTTCGAACCTTCTAATTTTAAAATTTTAGAACTATCATTACCAAAAACCATAGGTTCCCCATGATTTAATCTTAGTAGCGTATCATTCTTAGTCTCTCTATCTGTGAGATTTGAGAAAGCTCCATCATTAAAAATATTACAATTTTGATAAATATCTAGGAAAGATGCTCCTTTATGTTCATTCGCTAAGGTAACGGTTTGAGCTAAATGTTTTGTCTCTCTATCAAGAGTACGAGCAACAAATGTTGCTCCTGCGCCAAGAGCTAAACTTGATGGATTAAAAGGGTGGTCCAAAGAACCCATAGGAGTTGATGGCGTTGTTTTACCTAATTCAGAAGTTGGCGAATACTGCCCTTTAGTTAATCCATATATTTTATTATTAAACATTAAAATTTTTATATCAAAGTTTCTTCTTAAAACATGAATAAAGTGATTTCCTCCAATACTCATAGCATCCCCATCACCTGTAACCATCCAAACGGATAAGTCAGGATTAGACAACTTAGCTCCAGATGCAACTGCAGGGGCACGGCCATGAATTGAGTGAAATCCAAATGTATTCATATAGTATGGAAAACGACTTGAACAACCAATGCCTGATACCACTAAAAAATTTTCTTTAGGAATTCCTAATGTTGGAAATACTTTTTGAACTTGTGCAAGGATCGCATAATCTCCGCACCCAGGACACCACTTAACATCTTGGTCAGAAACAAAATCTTTCTTTTTTAAAACAACACTTTCATTTTGACTTGACATAATATCTAATTACTCTCCAATAATTTTATTATATACTTCTTCAACCGTAAGTGGTTTACCTTTAATCTTATTAAGTCCAATTGAATTTATTAAAAACTTAGATCTTAAGATTGAATTCAATTGTCCCATATTAAGCTCTGGAACAATAATTTTTTTATACTTCAATAAGATATCTCCTAAATTCTTAGGAAGAGGATTAATATAACGTAGCTGGATATGAGAAACAGATTTACCTTCATCTCTTAATCTCTCAACAGCTGTTCTAATTGCTCCATAAGTACTCCCCCAACCTATAACTAAGATATCACCACTATCATCTCCAAAAGGCACAACATCGGGAACTATATCTGAAACAGCTTCAACTTTTTTATTCCTCAAACGAATCATTTTTTCATGATTTTCAGGATCGTAGCTTACATTTCCAGTAACATCCTCTGTTTCAAGCCCTCCAATTCTATGTTCCAAACCTTTCGTTCCTGCTACGGCCCACTGCCTCGCTAAAGTTTTACTATCACGCTCATATGGCATAAATTTATCATCAGAAATAGAATCTATTTTTCTTGTCTTGATTTCAGGCATATCATCAAGATTAGGAACCTCCCATGGTTCAGATCCATTTGCAAGATATCCATCTGATAATAGAATCACTGGCATCATATACTCTAATGCAATCCGAGATGCTTCAAACGCCATATAAAAACAATCTCCTGGAGATTGTGGGGCAAGAACTACAGCAGGAGCCTCTCCATTTCTACCATACATTGCCTGCATTAAATCTGCTTGCTCAGTTTTTGTAGGCAATCCAGTTGAAGGACCTCCTCTCTGTATATTAATAATAACAATCGGAAGCTCTGAAATAACAGCTAAGCCCATCGCCTCTCCCTTCAAAGCTATTCCAGGACCACTACTTGCAGTAACTCCTAAATCTCCCGTAAAAGAAGCTCCCAAGACACTACATATTCCAGCGATCTCATCTTCAGCCTGAAAGGTTTTAACGCCTAAGCTTCTATAGCGAGATAAAAAGTGAAGTATATCGCTTGCAGGAGTTATAGGATATCCTCCAAAAAATAAATTTGTATTAGCCTTTTGACTAGCAATTAACAAGCCCATACCAATAGCTGGGTTTCCCATAATATTTCTGTAGGTACCTTTTTTAAATTCTGCTTTTGATATTTTATATGTAGTTCTTATAGCTTCAATGGTATCACCAAAGTAAAAACCTGCCTTTAATGCTCTTGTATTAGCTTCAATAATATCTGGCTTACTTTTAAACTTCTTCTCTAAAAAGTCAATAGAAGATTTCATATCTCGCTCATATAGCCAGTACAATAATCCTAATGCGAACATATTAGTGCACCTAGCCTTTGATTTAGCATTTAAATCTGACATATCCTCTAAAGCTTTCATAACCAAATCAGTCATATCAACTTGAATTACTTTATATTTTTCTAATAACTCTTTATTTTCTAAAGGATTTTCTTCATAGCCTGCTAGTTTTAAATTTTTTGGTGAATAATTTGCTGTATTAGCAATAAGCATACCATTTTCTTTTAAATCAGGCAAATGAACCTTAAACGCAGCAGGGTTCATTGCGACTAATACATCCAAAGAGTCTCCTGGAGTATGAACATCTTTACTGCTGAACTGCATTTGAAATGAACTTACGCCCGCTAGCGAACCAGCCGGAGCACGTATTTCTGCAGGGAAATCGGGTAATGTTGTTAAATCATTACCAAACAAAGCAGTATTATCTGAGAATTGATTCCCTGTAAGCTGCATTCCATCTCCAGAATCTCCAGCAAATCGTATCGTTACTACTTCTAATTGTTCTATGTTTTTATTTGTGTCAGTCAATTTTTATTCCAAATAATCTAAAAAGTTATTATTCAGTTATAGTAAATTACCATTATCTAATTATTGAACAAAAAGTAATTATTTTTTTTTTACTAAATTATATAAAGCATGAATGATAAAAATAATATAAAATTAACAAGTTTTAGTTCTGGCGCTGGCTGAGCGTGCAAATTGAGTCCAGATACTCTATCTCAAGTTTTGAGAAGCATTAACCAAGATTTAAACGAAGAGCAATCTTACGGATTTGAAAGCATGGATGACTGCTGTATATATACGCTAGAAAGTGGGGAGAAAATCATACAATCAGTTGATTTCTTTACTCCTATTGTGGATAATCCTTATGATTTTGGAAGAATTGCTGCAGCCAATTCATTATCAGATATCTATGCGATGGGAGGATTTCCATTATTTGCATTAAACATTCTTGCATTCCCTTCAGACGACTTGCCAAATGAAGTCATGGCAGATATTTTAAGAGGTGGCGCTGATATTGCTAAAGAGGCTGGAATCTCAATTCTTGGTGGGCATAGCATTAAAGATAAAGAGCCTAAATATGGACTTGTTGTAACAGGAAGACCCCTGAAATGCAATCTTATTAAAAATTCAAATGCCCAAATTGAGGATCATCTAATATTAACAAAGCCTATAGGAACTGGAATTATTACAACTGCCATTAAAAAAGGAATAGCTACAGAGAATCAATTAAAAGAAGTAACTCAAACAATGGTTGAATTAAACTCAAATGCATCTAAGGTAATGGTTGACTTTGAAGTGAATGCATGCACTGATATTACGGGCTATGGATTACTGGGGCACTTAATAGAAATGTGTAAAGCTAGCAATGTAAGTGCGCACATTAATTTTGATAAAATTAAATTCTTAAATGGTGCATTTGAAATGGCTCAAAAGAATATAATTCCTGGTGGAAGCAAAAGAAACCTTGAGTACATATCAAAAGATATCGATTTTAATGAAAATATAGCTGATTTTCAAAAATTAATGCTCGCAGATGCTCAAACATCAGGAGGATTATTGATAAGCTGCCCAAGCGACCGATATGAAGAATTTCTAAAAGTGCTATCATGGGATGTAGACGCATTTTGTATTGGTAAAATAATTAATAAAAAAGATACGACCATATCAGTAGACTAAAATGGAAAATAAAATAATTGAAATATTAAAACAATGTTACGATCCTGAACTACCTATTGATTTATGGAGCTTGGGACTCATATATGAAATCAATGCTACCCCTATTGAAGATGGCACTTACAAAATCGGGATCATAATGACACTAACAACTCCAGGATGCACAATGGGAGGACATATGGCTAATGATATAAAACAAAAATTGGAAAATTTAGATGAAATTTCTGCAGCTAATGTTGAAATAACTTTCAATCCTCCATGGGAACCCTCTATGATGAATAATGAAGCTCGAAAAAAATTAGGATTTGATAAACAAAAGCCTCTAGAAGAAACATCAAAAGAAATTGACACTGATTGGGAATAATGGAAAAAATAGAATTAGATGACTTTTTAGTTGATGGAATCCTAAGAGAAAAAGATTTTAGGATAAAAGTAGACTCCATGAACTGGCTTCAATATAGTAATAAAAAAGTTCTAATTAAAGGCTGCACCTCTGTCCCGGTCCCTATATGGAGCTATTTAATCATAACTGCAAAATTAACAGGCATTGCAAGCCACATTTACTTTGGAGAGCCTTGCTCTGCTGTAGATATTTATAAAAAATAATCTTTATGGCTAGCTATTTCTATGAAATAGTGATAGCCAAACTAATCCATCAAGAAATAATGTATGAAATGTAAATACTGCTGCGCCGATAACAGATGCATAGTACATAAAGGTATTATTATCTGTTTTCAAATCAATTGAAAAAAGCAGTAAAAGCACTGATGCAGCAGCAACAGTCAATAATACAATAGCTATGACCGCCCAATCAAATAAACTCCTTGAAGAGTCTATATAATCAATTGTTAAACCTATCCACACCATAGAAGGGATAAAGATAAGAAGGTAAAGCATATGTAAGCTCGAATAATTAAATCTCTTTAAAAAGACTTGATCAGTATTGACATTAAATAAAAAGTTGTAAGTAAAGAAAAAGTAACCTATTGCGCCTAAAAACATAAATATTACAATAGCAGGCTGTATAATCTCAGGAACACCTCCCCATAATAAAGCAGGATCCTTCCCAGCGCTCTTAAGCTTACCTACACCATAATAGTAACTTAGCAGAACCATGCTTCCAAAAATTAAATTAATTAAGCCTAAAATTATCTTCTGATTCATATTTTTTCCTTTTTATTATATTGCGCGCTCACTATTTACACGATTTGCACGATTCAATTTAAAGACATCATTTATTTAATGCAATAAAAAACATAATGCCAAAAATTAATTAAGCCTAATTATATTCTGATTCATATTTTAATATCTTCTATAAATTAAATTGACGTGTATACTTAATCGATATCCCTTGATCAAAAGAACTTTCTACCCAAGGAGTATCATCCAGCTGGTAGGTCCTTTCATCAAATAGCTCCCAGCTATGATTAATTTTCTTACCATTAGCAAGCCAATATCGAGTATAGACAAAATAAAATTCTGATTCGGGGCTTACCTCCCACCTTAAAACTAAATTATATATTATCTCTGTATATTTTGAGAAAAAATAAATATCATTATTAGGGTTTACAGTTTGCCCAAATGCAGGGTTTACATTTTCTTCAGCGTATGTGCCTATACCTGTTGAAAAGGCTGTTTCCTTTGGATATAAATCTCCAGGCTCAAGCTCCATCCAATTATCAAATATATTATCTGTTTGAATTATCTCAGCATAACTTTGTAAAGTAATTTCTCTATTTAAAAATGCATCAAATCTAAAAGTGAGCTTCTGAAGCTCATTATTAGAGTTGCAAAATATATAGTGAGGATCTTCAGCGGAACCAATGATATCAAGCCAATGGTATTTCTCTTTTGATTTATAAAACTCATAGTCAATACCTAGCTTAAGATTATAATCAGGCCTATGCACATAGTTAAATCTGAAATTATAACCCCAATCATCAATCTTATTTGTTCCCCAGCCCAATCCAATTGAATATGAATTTATTTGCCTACTATCTGAATCCCAATTTATATACCCGCCATATCCAGATGGAACAAACATTTCTACCCCTAATTCATCTTGCTTATAATCATATAATAGGCGATCATTAAATGAATTATATGATTTCGATAAGGCTATAGACATGTAGCTATTATTTTTCATAAGCGCTCCAACATTTAAAAATAAAGAGCTGTTCAGCCTTATACTGTTTGAATTATTTTTCTTATTATCTATCCCAAATCCAAAATATCTTTCCTGAAATCTTAAATTTGGACTTAAATCTTGATAAGTTATTTTAATTTCTTTTGAATCAATATCATTTCTATATATATAACCAATATCATTACTGTCAAAATCATCATCAATACTCTCTATATCCATATTAATTGACCAAAATCGATTAATATCATAAATTGATTGAAAGCTGTACGCATAGCCCGATTTATTTGATTCTGAATAAGCCATCTGAAAATCAGAATAAAGTCGATTATCAAAAAAATTAAAAACACCATCAATTGAATATGTGCTTGATTTAAAAAAATAGTTCTGTGAATAATATTGATTTATAATAGCATTTCCCTGACTATCTTGAGATAGCCTATAATTACCTCTTAAACCCGTGAATGAAGTAGCAGATAAGCCTATAAATGAATTTCCATCAAACAAATCCTGCTTAAGGCGCACTAAATAATATTGATTGTCATCTGGAATTTGTGGATTGAAATTCACTGTATCTGGTATCTCATTATGCGTAGATGCTGCAATTAGCCCATATGAAAAGCCATTAAATTCTTTTCCTGATACTTTAGCAGCAATATCAATATATGTAGGTATCCTAATATTATAATTAATATCTTTCACCTCTCCAATTCTTCTTGAATAAAACATTTCAATAGGTAGGGTAAACATTGTAGCATTTTCAATAAAGAAGGGCCTTTTTTCATTTAAATACGTCTCATAGTACGAAATATTGATATCAGCAGGATCCACCTCAACTTGACCAAAGTCTGGATTAACTGAAATATCAATAACTGAATATGTATTAATATTATACTTAAGGTCAAAACCTATATTGTTATTATTTAGAATATTCTCAAAATTATTTTTATTGTAACCATCAATGATATATCCAAAAGAGTCCGTTATAAGTTTAGACTCTTTCTCTTGGCCTCTATCCATAGAAATAAAAGGCTTAAATTCTACTGTTTTATAATCCTTAATTCCAGATAATCCTATTAAGTGGCCGAACTTTGAAGACACTCCCTTAGTCTCTAGCGGAAAAGAAACCCAAGAATTAATTTCATTAAGCCTATATATATACCTTTTAGTATTAAACCCCCATTTTGAACCCATTTCAGAATCAAATCTAAATGAGGAAAAAGGAATAAGCATTTCAACAGTCCAACCTAAATCATCTATATTGGTTTCAGCATACCACAAACTATTATATTCGATGTCATAGTCAGCATCATCATAAATCATCGCATCTGCTTTTATTCCTGATGCATTTACTGCAAAGATATAACCTGTCTGATGATCGTGCCGGCTATCAAAAGAAAACATAATCCAATCAGAAGATTCCCAAAATCCATTATCTAAATCATCTCTTTTAGCAAGCCTCTTTTGTATCTTATCGGGCTGATCATCAAACATACGAGCATATACATAGATACCTTTATCATTATAAAACATTTTAACCTCAGTTTTAAAAGAGGGGTCTTCATTATTATAGGGAAAGTCTTGCTTGTAGTCATTAATTGAATCTATTTCACTCCAAACATCTTCTGCCATAAGCCCATCAATACTGATATCTGAGTCAATTTTATTAATAAAGTAGTCCTTACCAATTTTATAATCAGCAAAAGGCTCTGAGCTTAAAACCAAGGACAACAAAACAAAGTATAATATTTTACAACTATTCTGCATAATCGAAACTCTAATAATATATGCAAAAATGGATTGCAAATGTTTCTTTTTTAATATTTTTATTAACTATAAATTACAAAACCGACCAGCTGGTCGGTTTTATGATATTAATATGGGGATTTACTTATGAAAATTGTAGTTTTAATGAAGCAAGTTCCAAATGAAGATGCTGCTATCAAGATTGATTCTAGTAGCAACTCTATAATGGAAGATAACGTAACTTTTATCACAAACGAACCTGATACATACGCATTAGAAGAGGCGTTGTTAATGAAAGATTCTATGGATAATATTGAAGAAGTCGTCGTGTGCACAATGGGTTCAAGCTCAGCGCAACAAACAATAAAGGATGCTCTTGCTAAAGGCGCAGATAGGGGAATTTTCATCAGCAATCCAGAACAAAAGTATCAAGATTCTCTATATAGAGCAAAAATAATTGCAAAAGTTCTAGAGAAAGAGAATTTTGATATCGTTTTATCAGGTCTTCAATCAGATGATGATGGATACGCACAAATTGGAATATTGATAGCTGAGCTTTTAAATATGAATCATGCCTCATTAGTAATGGGCGCTGATTTTATAGATGACTCAACAGTAAAAGTAAAAAGAGAGCTAGAAAATGGATGGTTTCAATGGTCAGAATTGAAGATGCCAATCTCATTAACAATACAATCAGGCTTAAACCAGCCAAGATATGCATCTTTAAAAGGAATAATGGGTGTGAAGAAAAAAACTATAGAATCATACACTCTAGACGATCTAAATGTTGATGGAGAGTCGCAAACAGAATTAATTAAATTATTTAATCCTGAGAAGACAAAAGTAACTGAATATATAGAAGGTTCTAATGATGAGATTGTAGAGAAGCTTATTGATATATTAAAAAATCAAATAAAAGTAATTTAAAGGGGCTATAAATGAAAATATTATGTTTTATACAGTCTGAAGATAATATAACTAATGGAGTGTCTAAAGAGGCCCTATCATTATCTCAGGAATTATCAGAGAAAACAGGGGGATCCCTATCGCTCCTAACATTCAGTAAATCTTCTGCTGAAGAATTAACGCAGTATTCTTCAGATGAAGTAATTTTAATTAATAATAGTGAGTTATCTGATTACAATCCTCTCTACTATACCTCTGCATTACAGAAAGCAATGTCCGACAATGATTTTGATTTAATTATAATTGGGCATACGTATCAAGCTAGAGATTGGGTCCCTAGACTCAGCGCTCGATGCAATATCCCTTTTATTAGTGATTGCATAGATTATTCATGTGAAAATAATTCAATCGAATGGATACGAAGTTTGTATAGAGCAAAAATAAATTGCAAAATAAAAGCGACTAGCGCTAAAAGCATTATATCTGTTCAATCTGGATGCTTTAAAGCAGATAATCTTAAAAAAGGGGAGTCTTCAATTAATGAAGTTAATTTAGACCTCTCAGATGTAAACAAAACAATTATACCTGGAGAAAAATTTAAAGAATCAGGCTCTCAAGTTGACCTTAATTCATCTGACGTAATTGTTGCTATAGGGAGAGGCATCGCAAAAGAAGAAAATATTCCCATGGCTCAAGACCTATCTAATTCATTAGGGGGGTTACTTGCATCGTCTAGACCAGTGGTAGATTCAGGATGGCTAGATCACTCCCTACAAATAGGGAGCTCGGGACAAGTTGTATCTCCTAAACTATATTTAGCTTTAGGTATTTCAGGTGCAATCCAGCATGTTGTTGGAATGAAGGGGTCTAAAAGTATTATTTCAATCAATAAGGATCCTAATGCACCTATTTTTGAACTTTCTGATTACGGAGTGGTGGGAGATATACTGGAAATTATGCCAAAACTTAATGAGGCAATAAAAAATTCTTAAGATGAAATAAAAAGACATAAGAAAAACGACTTCTAAATAATATGACACAAAATCAAAGAGAAGAATTACCAATAGATGTTTTATTTGTTGGGGGCGGAGCTGCTTCGCTAGCTGGAGCTTTGCACCTTAAAAGAGAGTCTAGAAAAAACAATCTAGATATTGAAATTGCAATAATTGAAAAAGCAAATGAAATCGGCTCCCACTCTCTATCTGGGGCTGTTGTAGACCCTCGGACACTGATTGAACTTTTTCCTGATTACAACTTAGATTCATTTCCTTTTGAAGCACCTATAAATACAGAAAAGATGTATTTCCTCCATAAAAATGGATTAAAATTAGGATTTCCTTACATTCCTAAAGGAATGAGTCATCACGGCTGTTATGTTGCTTCCTTAGGCAAGCTTACTCGCTGGCTAGGAGAAAAATGCGAAGAAGAAGGTGTTGATATTTTTTGCCCCTTTTCTGGAGATGAAATTCTTTATGATGAAAATAATTCTGTTATAGGTATTCGAACAGGTGATAGAGGTATTGATAAAAACGGAAATCATAAGCCTAATTATGAGCAAGGAGTTGACATTAAGGCAAAGGTGACTATTTTTGGAGAGGGTACAAGAGGTAGTTTGGGTAAGGAATTAATATCAAAATTTGATTTAATGAAAAATAAAAACCCTCAAGTATGGGCTATTGGAGTCAAAGAGCTTTGGAAGGTTCCTGAAGGGACTATAAATCCTGGATATGTAGCGCATACATTAGGTCATCCGCTTGGGAATAAAATATTCGGAGGCGGTTTCATATATGGCATGCAGAATAATATATTAGATATAGGACTAGTTACTGGATTAGATTATAGCAATCCAACGATAGACCCTCACCATGAACTTCAGTTACTAAAAACTCATCCATGGGTAAAGAATTTATTAAAAGACGGGGAACTCCTTTCTTATGGAGCAAAAAGCTTACCTGAAGGAGGCTTGTATTCAATGCCTAAGCTTTACACTAATGGAGCTTTATTGATAGGGGATTCTGCAGGTTTCTTAAATGGAATGAGACTAAAGGGGATTCATTTAGCTATGAAATCAGGAATGCTTGCTGCAGAAGCTATTATTGAAGCATTTAGACAAAATGATTTTACTGAAAAAACTTTATCTGTATATGAAACTTATTTCAAAGATAGCTGGGCATATAAAGAACTTTACAAGGCTCGAAATTTCCATCAAGGATTTAAAAA
>MDTE01038552.1_pt1 | contig 11590 bp, 9 predicted proteins | sample 811231 | NCBI WGS metagenome assembly MDTE01 (sample SAMN05326651, study PRJNA326480) | marine metagenome | isolation source: seawater | place: Indian Ocean: Red Sea | collected 2010
AGTGCCTCGCTTCCTCCATCGCAACGGGATCATGCGCCACGACACGCGCACTCCGCTCCAGCAACCCCTCAACCGTTACTAAACTTGGAGCTTCTCTCATGTCGTCAGTGTTCGGTTTGAATGCGAGCCCCCAAACTGCGATTGTGACGCCCGTCAAATCCTCACCAAGACGATCCAAGAGACGCTTAAGCAAGACCTCCTTCTGCGTTTCATTCACATCCTGAACAGATTGGAGAATCGACGCGTCCACATCAAAATCACGCATCGTCCGGACGAGCGCATTTACATCTTTAGGGAAACATGAACCTCCGTAACCAGCTCCGGGGAACAGAAAGCTGGGCCCTATCCGAGTGTCCGACCCCACACCGCGTCTTACAGCATCCACATCAGCACCCGCTGCCTCACAGAGGTGAGCAATTGAGTTCATGAAGCTAATCCTCGTCGCTAGCATCGCGTTCGCCGCATATTTCGTGATCTCTGCAGCTGGAACGTCCATAACCATCAATCGTCCTACACCCTGTCCCTTCCTGAGGAATGGCGAATAAAGCTCCTCCAGAATCGCTGACGCATATTCCGAATCTACTCCTAGTACAACGCGATCAGGCCTCATGAAATCGGCGACTGCAGCTCCCTCTTTGAGGAACTCGGGATTTGAGCATACATGCACAGGGACATCCGTCTCAGCTTCAATCGCCTCTCGTACTAACCGAGCCGTGCCCACCGGCACAGTACTCTTGGTGATGACAATCTTCTCATCCTGCACTGATCGGCCTATTTCTCGCGCGACATCCAGGACATGCTGCAGGTCTGCAGACCCATCTTCTCCAGGCGGAGTCCCCACTGCGATGAAGATTACGTGAGCTGATCGCACAGCCTCAGGTACATCGGTTGTGAACTTCAGTCGACCAGTGGCTAGATTTCGCTCAATCAGTGGCTCTAGGCCTGGCTCGTAGATCGGCACTTTGCCTGCATTCAACCGAGCGACTTTGTTTGCGTCGATATCTGCACAAACAACATCGTTTCCGGACTCAGCAAGGCAGGCCCCAGCAACAAGACCCACGTAACCGGAACCTATAACTCCAACGTTCATTTAATCCCCGATGAGTGAATGGAGGACGTGATCACTAGCTGTCAATCGGTTGCAGGAAGATGTCAAACACACTCCTGAGGCGTCACCCCCATGACGTATTTTGCCATGGCAGAATTGAGAAGACTTGTGGCCCAAGATCCCAACGGGTCCCACCTCAAAACCTCGGCCCCTTAGCTTCTACTAGGGCTAAAAGCTTCGGATCGCGTCAATCACCAAGGCCTGACGGCTTTCTCCTAATTCAGGGAAGATTGGAAGAGAGAGCACTTCTTTACAGAGCGCCTCGGTTACCGGGAGGTCTCCCTCACTCCCACCCAAATCACGAAAGCAATCCTGCATGTGCAGAGGAACTGGATAGTATATCCCGCTTCCAATGCTCTTATCGGCTAAGAACTGCCTTAGTTCATCCCGCCTTCCCCCACCTACCCGAACGGTAAACTGGTTGTATACGTGAGAGTTGCCTTCCGTCACTACCGGTGTGCGCACAGAGTCGGATTCAGCAAGACCTTCATAGTACCTCTTGGCATTTACCCGACGGGCATCCGCCCACCCATTCAGATACGGAAGCTTGACCCTTAGAATCGACGCCTGGATAGCATCAAGTCTAGAATTGAAACCAACCGACTCATGGTGGTACATCCGTTTACCACCGTGAACCCTGAGCTTTCGGATAGCATCTGCAAGATCATCGTCATCCGTAGTCACTAAACCGCCATCACCGTACCCACCGAGATTCTTAGTCGGAAAGAAAGAAAAGGATCCCGCGTCTCCAACAGTGCCCGCCATGCCCTCTGTGGACGTGGCTCCTATTGCCTGCGCCGTGTCTTCGATCACAAAAGCACCCCGCGACCGAGCCAACGATCGGATCTCTCGCATTGGTGCCATTTGACCAAATAGGTGAACAGCCACCACGGCAACGGTGTGTTCCGTCCACACCTCCTCAAGACTCTCGGCTGTTACGTTGAAAGTGTCGGGGTCAACATCACAAAACACCGGGCGAAACCCCGCATTCCACACTGCTCCTGCCGTCGCGAAAAACGTGAAGCTAGGCACAATTACGTCATAACCCTGGGTAGCCGGGAGGGCCTTCAGAGGTAGTAAAAGGGCATCAGTTCCGGAGGCACAGCCCACCGCATGTTTTACGCCAAGGTATTCTGAAATCTCACGCTCGAATGTCTCCACCTCTGGCCCGAGAATAAATCGCTGTCCGGCCACAGCAAGCAAAAGCGCCTCGTCAATTTCCGATTTAAGTGCCGCATACTGCGCGGTCAGATCCATCAGTGGAACGTTCAAAATCTCTCCAGACGGCGAGAAACGAGATTAGGGATCTTGCCACAAAAAGGGGCGTCTTCCCCTTAGAAAAGGCTACTCCCCCCTACACGAAGGGATTTCCATCCCTAGAGGTGACTATTTTATTACCTCCGGGCGGCACAGAAGGAACCAGTGGGTCGCTTCGTCCAGCCAACTCGATTAGACCCTTACCTGCACCTTGGGACGCTAAAATCCGCTGAACCCCCTTCAACGCTCTTGGACGGGATACTATAGCAAGCGCTGTCAGCAAGCAGAGCAGAACATCAACACCCAAAGAGCGCTTATCGACATAGAAGAGCCCTAACAGACTCTTACCAGGACGAATCAACTGATTGTAGGCGATATCAGGATCCGACTGACCGTCGAGAATCTCACCCTCATCCGCAAAAACGATCGAGGCGTAGTCCGTCACTCCCGGGGCTACGGTCAGCAACCTAGCTTCTTCCGGAGTGTAAAGCTCAGTCTCTCGTTTAACATTCGGCCGAGGGCCAACCATGCTCATGTCTCCGAGAAAAACATTCAAGAGCTGTGTTAATTCGTCCAACTTGAAGCGACGAATGAAATGTCCCACCGGCGTGATCCGTCCGTCCGACGCCTTAGTCGAATCCACTCCCGATTTATCCGCATTCACCACCATCGATCGTAGCTTGACCATCCTGAACTCCCTCCCATCCAGTCCCACGCGATTCGCCACGTAGAAAGGTGAGTGCCGGTCTTGCAGCCACACCAAGACCATCGCGGGAACGAGGATCGGACTGGCCAAAAGAAGGACGGCCACGGACGCCACGACGTCAAAGAGTCTCTTCACGATTTCCTACCCGTTTCTAGCGCACGAACGAGCGGCAGCAACTACATCTTCTATGGACGAGTAATACAAGCCTTCCAGAACTCGCGAGGTGGGAGCCGGTGCATCGGGCAGCGTTACTCTAACGCAATTTGCCTTCATTGAGTTGGGAGGGACATGCTCGACCACTTGCGCTAAGATCTCGCTTGAGAGGCCACAAGTCCTCCACCCGCCATCTATGGCCACGAGACGGCCGGTTTTGCTAACCGATCGTATGACCTTCGCCGGATCCAACGGAGCGATAACTCTTAAGTCCAGCACCTCACACGAAATACCTTCTTCAAGCAAGACCTCAGAAGCCTCGAGAGCCAGCTGAGTCGAATAGCCGGACGCTACCAGCGTAATATCAACACCCTCTCGGACGACAACTGGCCCTTGAGCCCTCAAGTCCAGTTCCTTCGGAGCAGGGAGTTCTCCCTTAAGGTCATAGAGCCAACGATCATCAATAAAGACTACGGGATCATCGCATAACACAGATGCGATCAGCAGGTCCCGCGCATCCGCAACCGTCGCAGGCATCACTACTCGCAATCCAGGAATGTGCGCGAACCAAGAGTGAAGAGCTTGAGAATGTTGGGCCCCCTGCTCGCCCCCACGGTTAATGATCCCTCTCACCGTGACTCTGGGGTGAGCCTGACCACCAAACATATGCGACCACTTCGCCGCTTGGTTCACGATTGCGTCGAGGGCGTAGAGCATGAAGTCGATCCGCGGATGCACAACTACCGGCCGCATACCCGCAAGAGAAGCACCAACCCCAGCGCCTGTGCACGCCAGTTCTGACACTGGAGTGTCGATTACGCGATCAGTTCCATAAATCTTGTCGAGGTCGGTCATCGAATTGCCAACATACCAAGGACTCCAAAGTCCCTGCCCCATTACAAAGACCTCAGGATACTCAGATAGCAGATAATCGAACCCGGCTCGGATGGCGCTACCGTAGTCATACTCTTTCATGTGAGGCATCAAGCTCCGCCTTCACTAGAGTAGACGTATTTAAGAAGAGCCTCATCGCTCGGCCATGGGTCATCCATAGCTTGGCTCCAAGCCTCCTCTATGCTTTCACTCAGTTCTCGCTCTAACTCCTTATCTTCTTCCGGAGACCACTGGCCGACCGCTTCAAGAGCTGCGCGAAGACGAGCTATCGGGTCGCGTAGACGCCATTGCTTTAGGTCGGATTCAGATCTAGCTACGCCAACGTCGATATCAGCACGCCAATCTACGTGCCCCAACCATCGGTATGTGACCGCCTCTAGGAAACCTGGGCCTCCTCCTGATCGCGCTTGTTCAATCAGGCGTCCTGCAGCGTCGGCCACCGCCAGTACGTCATTTCCGTCAACCACTTCGAACGGAATCTCATGCGCAACTGCGAAACGGGCCGTAGAATCGCTCGGCTGACGCAGGCTTATGTGCATGTGACTAGAAAAAAGGTTGTTCTCCACCACGAACACAGTGGGCGCATCTAAGACTCGAGCAAGATTCAAGGATTCATGAACTACTCCTTCCTCACATGCTCCGTCTCCTAGATAGCTTACGGAAATAGCATCTGAAGCCTGAAGTTTCGCCGCCAAAGCTGCTCCTACAGCTAGGGGCACAGTTCCACCAACAATAGGAACGGATCCGTAGAATCCTCTTGGCTCATCCCATAGGTGCATCGATCCACCCATGCCCTTAGATAGTCCTGTTTCCTTACCTAAGATTTCCGCGAAAAGGGCCTTAAAGTCCGTTCCCAAAGCTAGAGCATGATAGTGGGATCGGTGAGCGCCAAAGACTCGATCCGAGGACCTAAGAAATTGAGACACCCCTGCAGCTATAGCCTCTTGACCAATCCCGAGATGCACTGGGCCTCCTATAGTGCCCTCTCGTCGCTGATCAGCTAAATGCTCCTCCACCATGCGACTCAACATCATGGTCCTCAGAAGATCGACAAGTAACCCCGGGTCTCTTCCGGAGATTTCGAGCGGCGCTTGATAGGCGCCAGGATCCTTCAGGTCACCGAGCATACTACCAATGCCTCGTTCATTTCCCATAAAAACGTCGCACGCTCGCGATCACGTACGACACGTCCTCGTCGGAGAGAGCCATATTCATCGGAAGCATCAGACACCTTCGAAAGAATTCATCCGTCTTCGGAAGATGATCTGTGAAACCTAGCTCCTTGAACTGGTGGACTGGAGTACCGGCCCACTGGATTATGGTACCAACACCACTTTGAGTCAGGTGTTCTCTGAGTTCGGAACGCCGATCCGCCTCCAATTCGTAGTTCTGGTAAACATCGAAGTGTCTCGGATCCGAATCAGGGGCAGGCGGCAAAATCAGAGCGTCAACATCTCCAAGACCTTCTTGATACAGAGTAGCTATCTTTCGCCTTCGTTCGATGTCTTCTCGGAAAGACTTGAGTTTAAGGTCGAGCACAGCGGCATGGAGATTATCCAATCGTGAGTTCAATCCCCAAGCCACTACAACACCCTCTTCGTTGCGCCCATGGTCCCGCAAGAGTCCAATCTTTTCGGCGACGTTGTCGTCGTTGGTAACGATCGCCCCTCCGTCACCAAAGCAACCGAGTAATTTCGCTGGGTAAAAACTGATCGTACCGAAGACACCAAACGTTCCAGCGCTCTGCCCATCAAACTTCGAACCTAGGGCTTGGGCTGCGTCTTCACACACAAGTAAGCCGTGCTCATCTGCGATTTCCTGCAGAGCCACCATGTCACAAGTACGACCATTGATCTGAACGGGCATGATGGCCTTGGTCTTTGAGGTGATCTTTCTCAGAACATCCTCAGGATCCAGCATATGGTCAGCCCCACACTCGGCTAATACCGGAATCGCCCCCACCATGTGCACTGCAGCAGCGGTAGCAATGTAAGTGTGTGAGGGAAGAATCACTTCGTCACCAGCTTCGATTCCCGCCGCTCTCAGACCAATGATGATCGCATCCGTGCCGTTCGCTACTCCGAATGCGTGTTTTGCACCCATGAAATCGGAGAGGTTCGCTTCAAAGTCGCGGCACTCTTGCTGAAGAATGTACGCGCCTCGGCGGCATACATCCTTCATAACCGAGATGATCTCCTCTTCTCGTGCTAAGAAAAGCTGGGAGTATGGGAAAAAAGGTATCGATCGCTCTGCCACGGTCATCTATTATTTCCTTCGCGGGTGATTGTGATACGAAACACCGGGAATCAAACTAAACACGCCGCACAATAGATCACTTTGTGAGTCGTATCGGGCTTGGTTGGATCAAGTGGAGTCGGAGCTTGGTTTAGGGCTGTTTGATACGTGATTTCAGCGGGCATAGGAACCAACCCACCGAAAACGAACCTCTTCAGCAGCTTCTTCGCCTGCATCGAATTAGGTATAAGGCCTAGTCGTGAGGCAGTTGCCTTTACTGGCCTAAGTATGCGCTGACGAAGCGATACAGTATTCACCGGTGTATCCCCGTATAAATGGACCTCAAATCCGCACTCGCCGAGTTCTGACGAAAGTTCTTGGACTCCAAGATAGCGATAACTGTGCTCGCTTGGATTGAAATCGTAGAGGTCCTTATTAGCCGTTACAATCAGCAACGTGCCGCCAGGTCTTAATACCCGCCTACACTCAGCAAAAAAACGATCCAGATCTGGCACGTAGTATACGGCCTCGAAGATCGCAATTATGTCGAAAGAAGCATCCGGTACTGCCAAATCCAGGGCATCTAGGTGCCTAAAGTCAATCCGGTCACCGTAGTGTGATCGAGCTAAATCAAGCAGTGGAACCGAGACGTCTCCTCCAACGAACGATTTGGCCACAGAAGCAAGAATCCCTGCACCTTGTCCGGCCCCACATCCGATCTCAAGCACGTCCTTCCCAGAGCAAAAGTCCAATGCCCAGTAGTACCTCCTTGCTAAGCGCTGGACCTGCTCTTTGGTTACACCGTCACCTGAGACCTCGGTTACTGAAACGTAGTCGGTTGCCATTAGCTGAGTGGTTTTCTGACCTGGCAATCCGTATTTGACAAGACGGGAGCCATGTTGTGAATCCGGTCGAACGTCGAGTCTCGGGGACAGAGTAAAGCCGAATCTTCCAACTTAGTTTTCAGTCTCTCCTCAACACGAGGTTGAGGGCCCCGATGCCTACATAGGACCTGTAACATTATTAGTTTCGGTGCAGCCTAGGGAGGGGCATACGACACCGAAACCTATTTTTCAACGGACTTTCGCTGCTACCTGGAGCCTGAATCGCCCCGTTAAACTTAAGAAAGCCAATCGCAAGAACACCTTATCAGAGCGCGTTACCAGATGAGAGTTTGGTTAATTCAGACGGGCGAGCCGGTACCTCTTTCGAAATCGGTTAAACGAATAAGAACTGCTCTCCTAGCTAGCGAACTAGCATCGAGGGGACATCACGTCGTGTGGTGGGCTAGTTCTTTCGATCATGGGTCTCGGAAGTTTGTTGCTCCTGGCGGATCCACTCACCGCATGGATGATGGGGTTGAGTTGCGCTTACTACCCGCTCTCGGATACAAAAACAATGTCTCCCTGCAGCGATACATTGACCACCGATACGTAGCGGGACGCTTTCGGAAAGAACTGAAGAAAGATCATTTGACCCCAGACTTGATAGTAGCAGCAACACCCGACTATCACATTGCTGCTGAAGCTGGAGATTACGCGGCCAAGCTAGGAATTCCATACGTCGTTGACCTCCGAGACGTATGGCCCGACTCAGTGGTGGAAGCACTTCCACGCGGTCCGGTCCGGATGCTCGGAAAAATCGCCCTATTGGGTGATTTTCGAAAGCTCCGCAGAACGCTTCAGCGGGCCTCAGGACTCGTGGGCATGATGCAGTCAATGCTTGACTGGGGCCTAGGTTATGCGGACAGGCTTCAAGGCCCTAACGATCGTGTATTCTATCTCGGAACAGAGCCTCTGCCTAAGTCCGACAATCTCTTTTTAGAAGAATTAAAATCCAAGTTAGGCCCCGGAGAATATCCGACAGTCATCTATGTCGGCACCTTTGGTCGGTTCAATCATCCCGAAGTCCTGCTCTCAGCGGTTGAACAGATCTGTGGAGAGACATCACGACGTCCTCCTTTCAATGTGATCATCGGTGGTGAGGGCGATCGGTATGATTCTATCAGAAGGAAATACGCACACCTTCCAGGTGTGCACTTCACTGGCTGGCTTACTGCGCCGAGAATCGCCGCAGTACTATCCACAGCCGATATCGGTGTGGTGCCGTGGGCTTCTGGAATCGCTTTCCCCAACAAGGCCTTTTCGTACCTAGAAGCCGGTCTCCCCCTCATACACTCAGCAGGTGGAGATCTACAACAAATAGGTGAAGAGGAAGGATTTGCAGAATTCTTCGAACCGGGAAACGCAAAGATGCTCGGAGAACATTTGCTGCGCCTGTTAAAGGACCCAGAAACCTTAAGGGCTATGAGTAAGTGTGCCCTTCAGACCTACAGTCTTCGCTTCAGGTCGGAAGCGATCTATCAAGACTACGCTAACTATCTTGAGTCTATAGAAAATATCCGGTAAGCACGCCTCTTTAAAAAAGCGAGAAGCTGCGCGGATTCAACTCACACCAACAAATCGTGAGCTTTGAACCCATCGCTCCGCACGGAAGTCGAACACCGGATTTGTAAGCGATAAGATCGGATTTTTTTGCACGGTACTGGTACCCATGCCTCTCGGTATATCTATCAAGGGCGGCACCACCTTTCCGAGCAGCCTGCGGGGGGTTTACTCAGTAAACCGGTGTGCTTAGCATCCATCGGCTGTGAACGATAGAGTCGCAAACCTGGACCGTCCGACACCGCTTAAGTGGGCGCCAAGGCTCGCAGATTCACCTGCTGCGATTATCTTGACGCCGGCTTCCTCACCGATCCCTATACGGCCACCTAAGTAGCGTTTTGGCATGAAGAACTTTGCCCTCATTGGACTAGCGGGATACATCGCCCCGCGACATTTAGAGGCCATCTCGGCCACTGGGAATCGAGTAGTAGCAGCATTTGACCCTCATGACAGCGTAGGTGTCGCGGACCGATTCTTTCCAGACGCTGATTTCTTCACAGAGTTCGAGCGCTTTGATCGCCATGCTGAAAAACTGAGGAGACTCGGGGAAGGACGGGAACTCCACTACGTGACGATCTGCTCTCCCAATTACCTACACGATTCCCACATCCGATTTGCGCTTCGAAGTGGAGCCCATGCCGTGTGTGAAAAGCCCCTGGTGTTGAATCCGTGGAACCTAGACGCCCTAGAGAAAATTGAGGAGGAGACTGGGAAAAAGGTGTACACCCTGCTCCAGTTGAGATACCAACCAGACCTAATCCAACTAAAAAAACAGATCGCAGGAACTTCGCCCGCAGAAAAGCATGAGGTAGAACTCACATACATCACGGGCCGCGGGAAATGGTATCGATATAGCTGGAAGGGCGACGAAGTTAAGAGTGGGGGAGTAGCTACAAATATTGGCATTCACTTCTTCGACCTTCTGACATGGATCTTTGGAGGCGTTGAATCAGCGGAAGTTCACCTGAACGATCACGACAAAGCATCCGGTTACCTCGAACTGGAGCGTGCGAGAGTTCGCTGGTATCTCAGCACTGACGTGAACGACCTTTCGGAGAAGCAGTTGTCAGAGGGCAACCGAACTTTTCGATCAATCACCGTAGATGGTGATGAAGTCGAGTTCAGCAATTATTTTACCGACCTCCATACGGTGGTGTACGAAAAAGTTCTAGAAGGAATAGGACCAGGGATTGCCGAGGCGCGCTCCAGCATCTCTTTGGCGCATCAAATTCGAATTGCCCCGGTCTGTGAACCACCGCGACCTTCTCATCGGCACCCAATGGTTGGCGCTTGAATAACAGTGCCGTAATCTCGGTCAAGGGCGATACGAGAATGAAGACGCTCCTCCTCGTGATCGGCGCGAGACCCCAGTTCGTCAAAGTAGCGATGCTCGCAAGTGCCCTGAAGCACTCCTTCAGAGTTGTAACAGTCCACACTGGCCAGCACTACGATGCGGACATGTCCGACTCATTTCTTAAGACCTTTGAACTCTCCGTAGACTACAATCTTGGTATCAATCAGTGCTCTAACGATGAGATGCTAGGTAGGATGTTGCCGGCGATATCCGGGGTCATTCGGTCAGTTGAGCCCGACGGAGTTGTAGTTTTCGGCGACACCACGAGCACCCTCGCTGCTGCACTATCAGCTCGATATCTGAAGGTCCCACTGGTACACTACGAAGCGGGCTTGAGAAGCTTCGACCTACACATGCCAGAGGAGGTCAATCGAGTTTGTGCCGACCAGATCTCCGACGTACTGCTATGCGCGAGCCCGTGGGCGCGTGATCGCCTCATTGACGAGAAGGTGTCAGGTAAAATCCATTTCGTTGGAGACATTATGCTCGACACGCTGATCGCCTTCAGCGATGGAAAAGCCCCTTTCGGAATACATGGTGTAAAGCAGGGCGAATTCACGCTCGTCACTATCCATAGGCCTTCCAACACAGACAACCCAGAAAACCTCTTGGCCATTCTGGGTGCCCTAAAAGAGGCCAAGGATGAATTTTTTCTCTTCCCTTTACACCCTCGCACTAGGGCTGCACTAGAGAGATACGGAGCACTGGATGAGTTCAGTTCTGCTCCAAACATTAACATGACCGGGCCACTCCCATATTCCGACTTCATCTTGCTCCTGAAAGGTGCGAAACGTGTAGTAACTGACAGTGGAGGAATTCAAAAAGAGGCACATTTCCTTCGCATCCCGTGTGTCACCTGTCGCACCAGTACAGAGTGGAAAGAGACCCTCGAGAATGAATGGAACGTCCTCACCGGCGCCGATCACCAAGCGATACTGACAGCTCTGAGGCGCCCAACTCCTGACCCGTCAACACATTCATTCCCTTATGGATCGGGAGACACCACCAGTCTCGTCGTGGACATTTTGGAGCGCACATTCCAAGGATCAGATAGCCTCACTGGGGAGGGCTCGAAGTAAGTGGGTAAGGCGCTCAGAATAGGTGTCTTTGCATACAACTTTCCTCATCAGAAGACACAGGAAGGGTTGCTAGGCCTCTTCGTGAATGGGATATCTATGGAGTGCATCCTAGCTCAAGATTGGAGGGCACTTAAGGTTCGTCGATCAGCTAAACGGATAGCACCACGGGGGCTGAAGTTCTCCGAACCTCGGCTGGTCGCAGAAAGTCTCGGTATTCCCTTCCACGTGGTTGACCATGACGGTGCAGCGTGTGTCGATCTGATAGGAGAGTACAACCTGGACCTCGGGGTAGTCCTAGGTGCTAGAATTCTACCCAAGACAGTAATCGACGCCTTCTCTGTCGGGATCCTCAACATTCAC
>MDTE01073509.1_pt1 | contig 11590 bp, 13 predicted proteins | sample 811231 | NCBI WGS metagenome assembly MDTE01 (sample SAMN05326651, study PRJNA326480) | marine metagenome | isolation source: seawater | place: Indian Ocean: Red Sea | collected 2010
CCAATTCTTAAATTCTTCAAAATCCATGCCAGAAGGTCTTTTGATTATTCCCACTACTTTATACATTTTCTGCGGTTCCCTATTTGACGTCAGATTCTTGATTTTACTTACTGAGCAGCGTTCCGCAAAAGAAATTGCGTGATCGCTACATGCGCTCTCTTTTTTGTTGTGCTCTGACTCGGGTATATTGTATTCAATTAATTTTCCATTAAATACGTCGCAGGCCACTGGGCTAGGTATATTTAGCTTAAGCTAGGGCGTTATTTTGATTGCTAAAGTAAATTATTAGGTGAATGCCCATGCGATTCCGTTTAATTATGCCCATTGTCTTGGTGTTCTTTTCTACGACAGGTGTTGCTGACGAGGCATCATCCGTATTGGTCGGTTCAGATTCGGCAAATTGGCTCAGCTATGGCAACGGATTTAGTAATCAGAGATATAGCGAGCTCACCGAAATTAATGCAGAAAACGTCAATCGGCTGCGGCCGGCATGGGTATATCAAACTGGCATTCTCGGTAGTTTTCCAACTAGTCCATTAGTTGTGGATGGAGTGATGTATATCTCGACACCCTACAACCATGTAGTAGCGCTTGACGCACTCAGTGGAGTGGAGAGGTGGAGATATGAGCATGAACGGTCTCAGGAACATCTTTGTTGCGGTTCTCACAATAGAGGACTAGCCTGGGACAACGGCCGCCTGTTTATGATCACAGCTGACGCTCGGATAATTGCCTTAGATGATGCAACCGGACAAGTTGTCTGGGATGTTCCGATAGTCGATCCGATGACCGGTGACCCGGGAGATCTGGATGATATCAGAGTCTACGATGAGTCGACCCGTGCAAACTTTGACAAGTACACCCGGTTCGCTGGAAATATGGCGCCCCTAGTATACGATGGTCGAGTCTATGTGGGAGTAAGTGGCACTGGATATACTGCTGTTCTTGGTGAAGCTGAAGGTGCTGAGGTGTCTCTTCTCAGCCGCCCAGGGGTGCGCAAAGGGTTGCGCGCGTTTTTGACCGCCTATGATGCGGAGACAGGGAATTTAGATTGGAGATGGTATGTGACGGCGTCCAATCGTTGGGAAGGCGGCTACGTCGAGCGTACTCAATTTGGCGACTTTCTGAATAGGAATGTTGTTAGAGAGAAAAAAGATACGGTGCTGTATAGAGATTCTTGGTTGAGGGGAGGCGGGTCCCTTTATTCCTCTCCCTCCGTAGATCCGGAGTTGGGGCTTATATTTGTTGGGACAGGGAACCCCTCTCCTGGTTACGCAGAGCAGCAGCGCCCGGGTGACAATCTCTATACCTCTTCAGTTGTTGCTCTCGAGGTGGATACGGGAAAAATGAGGTGGTACCAACAGATTATCCCTCACGATATATGGGGATATGATGTCGCAGCACCTCCACTGCTTCTAGAGGTGGCAGGCTTAAACGGAAATCAAACACCTGCGGTAGCGGTCGCTGCTAAGACGGGATGGGTGTATTTTTTTGATAGAAGGAATGGAGAGCCCATCAGGCGCTCGGAACCGTTCGTCCCTCAGAGTAGAACAATGTTTTCGTGGCCTACAGAAGAAGGGGTTGAGATAGCCCCTGGCGCCGCTGGTGGGGCAAACTGGCCACCTATGTCGCTAAGTAGAACCACCGGGCTGCTATTTGTCGCCGGCTCCCATAATCCCACGAACTACAAACTCGAGCGATATGCGGATGGTCAAATGCTCATGACTATGGGGAATTTAAATAGTCCGGCACGATGGGGTACGGTTACCGCTATCGATCCTCAAAATGGAAAAATAAAATGGCAGCAGCGGACCGATTTGCCGGTAGTTTCGGGTGCTCTGAGTACTGCAGGAGAAATACTTTTTCATGGCCAATCGAACCGGTTTTTTGTGGCGAGGAACGCGAAAACCGGTGAAAAGCTATGGCAGTTCCAGACGGGAGCAGGGGTGAATGCCCCTCCCATAACTTATTCAGTGAACGGTCGTCAATATGTGGCTGTGGCTTCTGGTGGACACGCTTTGTTCAAATATCCACTAGGAAATGCCGTTATAGCTTTCGAGTTGCCTCAATAGTTCAAAATCCTTCATATCGGCCTTTGCGATTATTTTTGTATGCGGCCAAAGCTTCTTCGTGATCTGGGCCACTTTTAGTTATGGCGATATGAGACGAAATTAAATCGAAGGCGCTCAGCATATCTGTTCGGCTTCCTTGCCTTACAGCTCTTTTAATCAATTTCACAGAAAGTGGCGGATTTTGGGCAATTCTTTTTGCGAGGGCGAGCGTCTTTTCTTCAAACTTTTCCGACGACCAGACGTGATTAACGAGGCCTACTCTCAGAGCACACGTAGCGTCGATGATGTCGCCAGAAAGGAGGAGTTCCATTGCCATGCTATCACCAATTATTCTTGGCAGAAACCATGCGCCACCCCCTCCCGGTAGGAGTCCAAGTTTCACATAGCTTTCTGTAAAACGGGCATTTTCACTTGCTACTCTGATATCGCATGCAAGCGCTAAGTCCATTCCGCCACCAGCGGCCACGCCATTTATCGCCGCAATAATGGGTTTCTCAAACGAGCTAAGACGTTTTGGAAATCGTTGGATTGTGTCCCATATGAATTGTTTGGTGGTATGTGGCCTGTTGTCAGTATTGTCACCAACGAGAGAAATATCTGCTCCGGAACAAAAAGATTTTCCTGATCCTGTCAGAACTACCGCCAAAACGTCTTGTCTGCGTTCGCACTCGTCAATTGCCTCGCACAGCTTCTCAAGTGATTCAGTGGTGAAGGCATTTAATGATTGGGGTCTATTCATCTTAAGAGTAGCGACCCCTTCGCTAACACTGAAAATTAGATCATTTTCCACTTACAACACTCCTTTCAGTTTTAGATTGTAGTTTTGTATCTGTAGGTTGAGTCTCATATAAGTATTTTTTGAAGTGATTGCGTTAGAATTGCTTTATGAATAAACAAGAATTCAACAGAGGCTTAGCCGATTTCATTGACGCGTCGCCCACTCCATTTCATGCCGCTCAGAATCTCTTAAAGATTTTTATAGAGGCAGGTTTCGAAGTTTTACAGGAATCTGACGTTTGGTCTATTCGAAAAGAAGGTTCCTACGTATTGACCCGAAACCAATCGTCTTTGATAGCTTTCCAGATTGGAAAGACTCCCGTTGAAGAAGATGGTTTAAGAATGGTGGGAGCTCATACGGATAGTCCTTGTTTACGTCTGAAACCTAGCCCGATAACTGAAGAACGCGGATATATCCGTCTTGGAGTTGAGGTATATGGGGGAGTCTTATTGAATCCTTGGTTTGACCGAGATTTGTCATTAGCTGGTAGGGTAACTTTGAAAAAAAGTGATGGAACACTTTCGAGCCGTTTGATTAATTTTGTTTCACCTATTGCTTTTATTCCAAGTTTGGCAATTCATTTGGACAGAGAAGCAAATACAAAACGTTCGATAAATGCGCAGACAATGCTCCCGCCGCTCGTGGGGCTAGCGTCCAATAATCCATTGGATATTGTTCAGTTATTGGAAAAAGAGTTGAAGAGGAAAAAACAATTTCGGCGAGGTGATAAGATATTAGACTTTGAGCTTTCTCTGTATGATGTCCAACCGGTTTCGCTGCTTGGTTTGGATGATTGTTTTATTTCTGGTGCGCGGTTGGACAATTTGTTGAGTTGCTATACAGGGGCGATCTCGATGACAGCTAGCAGAACTGGACGGGCGAAATTACTAGTTTGTAACGACCATGAAGAAGTAGGAAGTGGTTCTTTAGCCGGTGCTAGAGGGAACTTCCTGCGGAGCGTAATTGCTCGTTTGAGTGGGAAAGAGGAAACGCAAGCTCGCATGCTGAGTCGTTCCTTGCTGGTTTCTACCGACAACGCGCACGGGGTGCATCCGAATTTTCCCGAAAAGCATGACCAACATCATGGACCAATTTTAAATAAGGGCCCAGTAGTCAAAGTGAACAACAACCAAGCCTATGCTACAAACAGCGAGTCGGCATCTATTCTGCAAGCTATGGCTAGTGGCGCCCGCGTCAAACTGCAATCTTTTGTTTCTAGATCTGACGTTGCTTGTGGGAGCACCATTGGTCCTTTGACTGCTACAGAGTTAGGGGTAAGGACCGTCGATGTGGGTGTTCCCACCTTTGGAATGCACTCTATCCGCGAGATGGCTGGCAGCAACGATGCCTGGGAACTACAAAAACTACTGAAGGTATTTTACCAGACCAACCAATTGCAGGTATCTGCAGAATAATTCAGAGTAGGTCCTTACGGCGCGAAAACATCACTGTATCCAGGTATTCCAAAACAGTTTCTTTTTCTTGGTTGGTAAGTAAAAAGCGAAACCGGACTATGCCGCGATCTGGTTTTGATCGAGATTGTCGCGTTTCGAGGCATTCTATTGAAAGGGTTATTGTGTCTCCGGGATAGACAGGATTGGGAAATCGCACTTCATCAAATCCTAGAGCCCCAATTACAGCGCTTTTCCAGACCGCATCGTTGAGCATAAACTGCTTTATACACAGGGTGTATTGTCCGGAGGCGGTGAGACATTTTAGACCTTTTTCCTTAGCAGCGTTGTCATCTAAATGTATGGGAAGAGGATCCCAACGTGCGTTAAATGCCACTAATTCGTCTCGCCGGACATGGTACGGACCGAAGTGAAAAAGATCTCCTGGATGTATGTCGTCGAACCAGATTGTTTCCATAATTTTTAGAATTGACAGTAGTAAAACGTCTTCCATTAAATTAGAAGGAAATCGCATTGTTTCATAAATTATGTGCACGTCCTAAATAAACATTTTATGATGTTTCATTGAAGAATCTAAAGCACAGGCGAGGTTACGGGATATGCAGTTTCAAGATTTAGAAGGTTTGTTGGCGAGAGAGGCAATTCGTGATTTACCAGTCAAGTACTGTGATTGCGTTTGGCAAGATGACATGGAGGGCCTGGTCGCTCTTTTCACCGAGGATGGAAGGTTTTCCGCCAATGTACAGGGTAAGCAAAGCACCTTTAAAGGGCACGAAGAAATGCTGGCGTTTTACAAAGGCTCGGTTTCCTTTATGCCTCGCCCATACATCCATAACCATGTCGTGACTCTAACTGGGTCGGATAGCGCTACCGGACGATGCTATCTCGATTTGAGATCGGGGAAAAATAACATGGACTGGCTGGGTGCGGGATATTATAACGACAGGTATGTTAAGACAGGTGAGGAATGGAAGTTTCAGTCCCGAGATTTTGTTGTGGTACGCATGGATGAATTACCTGAGGGGATGGAATAGGGAGCTGTTTCTATTTATTGGAACGAGGCAAAGGGTAGCAAAATGTCGAAGATTGAACAAAATAAACGGCGGTAGGTTTTTCGAGTTCTATATTGAAATTACGATTTTGCCTAAAGCTCGGCGCTCTGCAAGCGCTTTAATACCTTCGGCACCTTCGACCAAGGGATAATTCGCTGATACGTAGGGTTGAACTTTACCTGCTGTATAGAGCGCAGCGAGTTCTTCGAGATTTTGGGCATTCAAATCAGGTTCACGGTCACAAAATGCTCCCCAGAAGACTCCTACAATCTGGCATCCTTTGAGTAATGCTAGGTTGAGGGGGATACTCGGGATGCCAGCAGGGAACCCGACTACGAGATATTTGCCTTCCCAGGCAATAGCTCTAAGAGCAGGTTCGGCGTATCCGCCCCCGACTGCGTCGTAGATGACATCTGCGCCATCTCCCCCACAAACGTCCTTAAATTGTTGAGCTAGGGCTTTCGAATCCTTTTTTTCGAAGGGGCCGGGAGGATACACCAGACCATCGTCTGCTCCTCTTTTTCGAGCTAGCGAGACTTTTTCTTCGCTCGATGCTGCAGCGATTACCCGTGCGCCCATTGCTTTCGCAATCTCTACAGCTGCCAGACCTACACCACCGGCAGCCCCTAATACCAGCACAGTCTGATCGCTTTGTAGCCGAGCACGTTGTTTGAGCGCGTGGTACGAGGTCCCGTAAGTAAAGACAAAAGCTGCGGCCTCCTCGTCGGGCATTCCGGTGGGTGCTCGGGTGCATTTTGTTGTCTTGGTCGTGACCTTTTCAGCCATGCCTCCCCAGCCAATCATTCCGATGACCCGATCCCCAACTTTGAAGTCGCTTACGTCCTCTCCGACAACGTCAACAACACCGACAACTTCCCCCCCGGGAGCGAACGGTCTTTGAGGTCGGAATTGGTATTTGTCCTCGATGATCAGAGCATCTGGGTAGTTAATTCCACATGCTCTTACGCTGATTCGAACTTCGTCTCGTTTAGGGTGCGGCGCTTCGAGTTCCGTAATCTGAAGGGTATCGGCTCCCCCGGCTTCATGGCTCATTAAGGCTTTCATCAGTATCTCTCAAAAATACTCGTTTATTGCATCGCGTGGGATACAGAAATTAATGTTATAACTCTAAAAAGATGTTAACCGTTCTTTATCTATATAATCTAGCTGTATCAACTGATTTGGGTAAATAGACAATGAGCCGCTGGCGGCCGCGATTACAAAAAGCCAAACCTTATATCACAGCAGAAGGGTATCGGCGCCTTGAAGCCGAATATAGAGAATTGTGGCGCCGCCGTGACATTGTTGTTCGCCATCTTGCAGCTGCCGCCGCAGAAGGCGATCGTTCTGAGAATGCGGAATACCAATATAGAAAGAAAGAGTTGCGAGAGATTGATCGGCGAGTGCGGTATTTGAAACAGAGAACTGTTGAACTGAAAATAATTGACTCGACTCCGAGCGACCATAGTAAGGTTTTTTTTGGTGCGAGAGTCACGCTAGTTATTTCTGCCGGTTTAGAAAGTACGTATAGAATAGTCGGAAGTGATGAAGCGAACCCGAATCGAGGCGACATAAGCCTCGATAGTCCTATGGCACAATCACTGCTCGGGTGCTCATTGGGGGATGCTGTAGAGCTTCCCGGCGAAACTGAAACCGGTCAGGCTGAGATAGTGTCGATAGAGTATGAATGAAGGTAATTGAATGAGTCGTATCCCAGTTTTTTTTAGATTTTTTTGTTTCACTTTATGCGCGGCATTGGGTATGCATGCTTACTCTAAACAGTTGTATTTTGACTGGCCTGTGCCAACCACACTGTTAGTGACAGCCAAAATTAATAACTTTGGAGAAACCAGCACAGCGAGATATAGGGTAGATCTGGTTTCTGCCGGCGAACAAGAGTTAGAAGTTCGGTTTTCAAATTTTCGATTTGTTTCTCTCGATGGTGTTAATGCAGATGGTGAGAAGTATGCGTCAACAGTAGATGCTCTGGAATCGGTTACATCAAGTTTGCCCGCTATTCGGATTTCGCGTTCTGGCGAGTATCTCGGCACACTCGGACTAGAAGAAATGCGAAAGAATCTGATCGAGTTATTGCCGCAGCGTTCTCTTGAGGAAGGCGTAGGCGCGGTCGAAGAATATTTGAACTCAAGTCGAGTAGAAGAAGCTATGTCTCGGCAATCGGGAGAGACCTGGAACTTATGGGTAGGAGCGTGGAATGGACTAGATCTGCAAGAAGGTGAGAGGGTAAGCGGCACACTGCCGGTTCGTATTTTAGGCAGGGAAATTGAACAAAACCTGCGCATCGAACATTTGGGTGCGACACCTGAACGTTGTGATTCATGTGTGCACTTGAAGATGACCACCGTTGTCGAAGGACCGGAGGTTGTACAGTTAGCTGAAGGATTGATATTTGGCGGTGAACCCGGAGGGCCTCTAGAAGCAGAGAAATTCACGACGGCGAGATCGATTACTGTGACAGAATTATTTGCTGAGGAAGAGACATTACTGCCGAAATACGCGACTACTGTAACAGAAGTGATTTTGAGACAAGAAGATGCCAAGCCTTACAGCCGAAAGTCTAGTAAGCAGTACTGGTTCGCATGGGAATAATGGGTTAGCGAAAATTTTAATGTGGGTTTTTGTAACGAATACAAAATTTGCGAAGGATAATTAAGATAGGAGCGTTAAATGCGTTTAGATAAAGCGAGAGTAGAAACTAAAGAAATGGATGAGTGGACTGAAGAAGATCAGAAGATCATGCAGCCCTTCGTTGACGCGGGTGATGTTCACAATATCTTTAAAACCTTGTTACAACATCCCGACCTAATGCGTCGTTGGTTGGTTTTTGCAAATCACATTTTGTTCAAATCTACACTTCCTCCGCGGGAGCGAGAACTTGTTATTTTGCGAATCGGTTATCTCTGTAACGCCGGCTACGAGTGGGGCCAACACGTTTTGATTAGCAGGAAAATAGGGATGAATGAGGAGACGATAGCTAGCACAAAGATTGGTCCAGGCGCGCCGGGTATTTCTGAAATAGACAGTCTCCTCATGAAAGCGACAGATGAATTACATGAAGATGCATTTGTCACAGACAGTACCTGGAACTCTCTTTTGGAGCACTTTCAACCTAAACAGTTAATGGATTTGGTTTTTACTGTCGGACAATATAACTTAGTGTCGATGGCCTTGAATACGCTAGGTGTTCAGCCGGACGATGGTTTGCCCGACTGGGAACTCAAATAGACGGTTTCTTTCAGTACACACATATCGCAGTAGTGTTGTCACCCTGCGCATTTCTACACAGGGTGACACGCCGTCTGCTACGCTCGCTCTAGGACGACTACAGGGATTTCTCGACCTGTAGCTGCTGTCGCTGCTTTTTGATAATCACCAAAGGGCGCGAACATTGCCACCATTTGGTCCCAAATTTTCTCTCTTTCTGCACCGGTTGCGACTCTAGCGTTAGCTTGGAAAGAGTCATTAGCCACCTGGACCGTCACTTGGTCTTGCGCAATCAGGTTATGATACCAGCCAGGATGCTTAGGATCGCCGCCTTTGGACGCGATGATTGCGTAGCCACTCTCTACATCGCCGTAGAGCAGGGGCATTACCGATTCTTTTCCAGATTTACGGCCTATGGTTGTCAGCAAAAGCGTTGGTAGTGCCCCCGGAGGACCACCGACTTGTGCTGGATCCCACATATGTCCTGCATTTCCATCTTTCAAATACTGTTCTCGATGGTCGGCTATCCAACCGCTTGTACTCGCTTCTATTATCGGATCACTCATGAATTTACTCTCTATTTTCTTAATAGGAGGCAGATTATAGGTAAAAACCATCCCTCTTTCCTCCAAATATCAATACAATGGCCGTATGAAAGGAACATTGCCGCTTGAGAACGAATTCAAGTCCTTCGTCGAGCTCGGAGGAGATGAGATTGAGGGAGCCCAAATTGTCGCTCGTTTGATAGATACGAATATCAATGCTGACGCGAGTCCCTCAATGTTAGATAGGTTAGCAAAAGAGATGCCCCCAGCATGTTCTGTACAAGAATTAATATCCGACCTTAGCGAGCGAGGTTTTAAAGGCTCGGATGATTATTACAATGAGCAAAATAGCTCGCTACCACATGTATTATCAACTCGGCGGGGTATACCCATTACCTTAGCTATCATAATATTGGGAGTGGCACGGAGATTAGGTAAAAAAGCGCACGGAATTAATTCTCCTGGCCATTTTCTTGCTTCCGTAGAAGGAGTTGTCATTGATCCGTTCAGGATGACTATAATCCCCCCCAGCGCGTTGGAAAAGTGGTTGGAAAAGACAAAATTGACAGCCGAAAAAGCTTTTCCAAAGGCTCTTTCCGTCGATGTGGTGATTCGGATGTTGAACAATCTAAAAGGACTGGCTCTTCAGAAAGGAAATCATACTCGCGCCATAGATCTGTGCTCTTACCAACTGGTTTTGGCTCCGCAACCACTCCCTCTTTTGATGGAGAGAGTTGACCTTTGGGTAAGTGTGGGTAACCCCTCTATGGCTTGTTATGATCTGGATCAAGCATTGACGCTTACTAGTAGTGACGTGGTTAGAGAGGAGATTCTCAAGAAAAGGTCAACCCTGGAAGGGGACGCGTCTACGAAACTCCATTAGAGATATAAAACCTTAGTTCTTATTGGCTCCACTAAGGTTCAAGCTTGTAAGTTACAGAGGCAAAAGCAACTTCCATTTCGGCTGGATCGCGAACGGAAACCTCACCGACACAAATAGTCCCTCCTCGGCGCCTAACTTTTGCGAATGCTTTTAAGTTTACTGCGACACTCAAATGCAAGAAGTTTACAGTGAAACTAACGGTCGCACCGCGGGAATTGTCAGTAATCTTTGGATGACTCCAGAAAGCAGAAGTTGCCGCAAGATCTATAAGGGAACTGATTGCTCCACCGTTTACACGGTCCACTCCCAACTTTTTCCGGTATGGGAGCATGAGGACCGCTTGGTCTTGCTTTAATTCTACCAATTCGATTCCGAGGTATCTAGAATACGGTTGCTCGGTAGCTATTTCACGGGCGTGCTCAAACATAACAATATCCTTAACAGAGGATTGAATATTCGGATAAACAGCGGAAATCAACTACAAATTGAGATAACACTGTTTTGGGTCTTCTCGTAGACAGATAATAGAGGTAGTGTTAACACCTATAAACATCTTGAGCGAGAAAACGTTATGACACAACCTTTATACACCGTTCGGCAATTGGCTTATGTCGTCCGCGATATGGATTCAGCACTAAAATATTGGATAGACGTTTTAAAAACGGGCCCTTTCTTTTTGATAGAGCACTGTGCGCTCGAGGATCAGGTCTACCGAGGAAACCCGGCTAATGCAGACGTTACGATCGCGCTGGCCAATTCTGGCGACCTGCAGATTGAATTGATCTATTGCGAAGATGATTCGCCGTCGGTATACAAGGAATTTTTGGACGCGGGAAGAGAAGGCGTTCATCATTTTGGAATGATGCCTGTCAATTATCAGGAAACTTGTGAAGAATACAAGAGGCGGGGTCACGAGGCCGCCTTCGAGTGTAAAGTAGGAGGTTCTCCATTGACTTATTTTGACACCGTAGATTCTATTGGGCATTTCATAGAACTGTGGGACAACAGCGACACTTTTAAAGAAATGTTTCTGATGGTTGAGGATGCGGCGAAAGGTTGGGATGGAAATGATCCGATTCGACCGCTCTCATTTTGAGGATGGGAGTATAGGCCTCTATCCTATGGAGGTATTTAGCGAGAAAGCAGAATGACGCAACCTTTATACACTATCCGCCAGCTGGCTTATGTTGTCCGGGACATGGATTCTGCCTTGAAATATTGGACAGAAGTTTTAAAAACGGGCCCTTTCTTCGTGGTAGAGCATCTGGCCGTCGAGGACCAGATTTATCGGGGGAGTCCAGCAAATGCTGATGTATCGATAGCGCTGGCTAACTCTGGCGATCTGCAGATCGAATTGATCTATTGTGAAGATGATTCGCCTTCGGTGTACAAGGAGTTTTTGGATGCGGGAAGAGAAGGGGTGCATCATTTTGGTATGATGCCGGTTAATTACGAAGAAACCTACGCTGAATATAGAACGTTAGGTCATGAAACCGCATTCGAGGGTAAAGTCGGAGGTTCTCCGTTTGCTTATTTTGACACTGTGGACTCTGTAGGACATTTTATAGAGCTGTGGGATAACTGTGAAACATTTAAAGAAATGTTCCTAATGATTGAAGACGC
>MDTE01193199.1_pt1 | contig 11590 bp, 14 predicted proteins | sample 811231 | NCBI WGS metagenome assembly MDTE01 (sample SAMN05326651, study PRJNA326480) | marine metagenome | isolation source: seawater | place: Indian Ocean: Red Sea | collected 2010
CGTACACCGCGAGTTTGGTGGTGAAGGCGCTGAGGAAAACCGCGCCGGTCACGGTTGCTTGCGGGTAGGCATCCTGCAGCCAGTTGTGCAGGAACGGAAAAGCACACTTGATTCCGAAAGCCGTGAATATCAGCCATACACCGGGGCCGACCGTGCCGAGGTTTCCATCGGGACCGATCAGCTGGTCGAAAGAGAGTGACCCCGAGCTCTGGTAGTGAACCAGGATGCCCGACAGCAGTAGAACCCCAGAGCCGACTTGCACGATGAGGTACCGTATTCCGGCCCGGTACGCTTGTTCGGTGCGGCTGGCAAAAATCAGGAAAGCCGAAGCCAGAGCGGTGATCTCCCAGTAGACAAACAAGGTGACAAGGTCACCTGCAAACACCGCACCAATCGCGCTTCCGACATACAACATTGCCGCAACGTGCTGGGTTGTATCGCGTACATGCAGTGCGTAGAGCGCCGCGATGAAGGCGGCGATGTGAAAGATGTAACCGAAGACAAGGCTCAGGCGGTCCACGCGCACCGGCAACAGACTCAGACCCGCGAGTTCTATTCCGGGGAAGACCCCCTCGGCAAGAAAAAGCAATTGCGCCAGGCCAAGTGCCGGCAGCAGCAGTGCGCCGGCGGCCTGCGCTCTGCGGGGCAGCAACGGCAGCAGCAGAGCCCCCACCAGAATGATGATCCCCGGGGGCAGGCTAGTCATCGTAATAGTGTTCGTCCCGCCTGATCAGACGGCGCAGCTGCTTGCCGAGTATCACGATGGCGAACAGCGAGACGAATCCCCAGAGAGCGTAAAACCCGGGCCATCCTTCCCAGGCGAAGATCATGTGCCGGTGAACGATGATCTCCAGGATCACTAGTGCAATGCACAGGCAAAGGAGCGTTCTGAAGATCATGGTTGCAGTCCGACCCCGGCTTGAATCTGATGATCGCCCATAAGGTCCTTAACGCACCAGTGGCGCGATCAGCTGCAGGATCGGGGCTGGATAGAAGAACAGTACCAGGCACATTGCGGTCGTCACAACGATCGCGATCAGGCAGGCCACAGGGGCTTCGGTGATGCCCGTAGCGGCATTGCGGTCAACGCTGAAGAAGGCGCGTACCGGAATCGGTAGCAGGTAGGCGATATTGAGCAGCGTGCTCAACATGAGCACACCGACCAGCACTCCGTAGCCGGCATCAACTGCTCCGAACGCCAGATACCACTTGCCCCAGACACCGCCCATGGGCGGCAGCCCGGCAATACTGATGCTCGCCAGAAGAAAGGCGCCCATGGTGATTGGCATCTGGCGGCCCAGGCCGTTCATCTCGCTGATCTCGGTCTTGTGGACCGCTACAAGAATCGCCCCGGCACAGAAAAAAAGCGTGATCTTGCCGAATGCATGCATAGCAATGTGCAGGGTCGCACCCGTGATACCGCTGGCGTTGGCCAGCAGGGCTCCCAAGACCACGTACGACAACTGGCTTACTGTTGAGTAAGCGAGTCGACGTTTGAGGTTGTCCTGATGAAGAGCGATCAGTGAGGCGATGACGATCGTTCCGGCCGCAACCCACAGCAGCCAATCGGTGGAACGAGTTGTGTTGATAAGGTCGACCCCAAACACATAGATCGTGATCTTGAGGATGGCGAAAACGCCAGCCTTGACCACTGCAACCGCGTGCAGCAGTGCACTGACCGGAGTCGGTGCGACCATTGCCGCAGGCAACCAGCCGTGGAACGGCATGAGGGCAGCTTTCCCGATGCCGAAGGTGAAAAGAGCAAACAGAATGCCGATGACCAGCGGGGATGCCGTACCGGCCAATATGCCGCCTTCGTGAAAAACCGTCGTACCGGCCAGATGCCACGTCCAGATAACCGCGAGCAGCAGGAACCCCATGGAGGTCGACATTAGGATGCCGAGATAAACCCGAGCGCCGTGTTTGGCCTCGGTTGTGCCTGCGTGAGCGACCAGTGGATAGGTGGACACGGTCAGCAATTCGTAAAAGACAAACAGTGTAAACAGGTTCTGGGCGAAGGCCACCCCGATCGCACTGCCGATGGCAACGGCAAAGAAGGCAAAAAAACGTGTCTGGTGAGGTTCGTCGTGGCCACGCATATAGCCGATCGAGTACACCGTCGTGACAATCCACAGGCTCGCAGCAATCAGAGCGAACAGCATGCCAAGCGGCTCTGCCTGAAACGCGATAGGGATGCCGGGCAGGGGCGTTGCCAACAGCAGGTCCGGTCGATGACCCGCGAGAATGTTCGGCAGCAGGAACAGACCAGCGAACAATGTGACAATACCGGCGACAACACTGACGCTCTCGCGCAGGTTGGGTCGGTTGGCGGTTAACCCAATTAGCACCGCAGCGGCAAAAGGTGCCGCGATAGCCAAGGCGAGGTAAAAGGCCGGACTCATGGATGACCGCCAGTCAGAACTTCAGCAGCGAGCCGGGCCACACTGAGACTCAGGTCCGTCTGGATTCCGAAATAGATGTTGGCACCGATCAGCAACCAGGTGGGGATCAACAGTCCCGGGGGTGCCTCCAGGGAACCCCCGTCACTTTCTGTGGCAGTCCGGAAGTAAGCGGTCTCCACGACCCGCCAGATGTAGACCACCGCCAACAGTGCACCGGCGACGACGACCACGACCAATGGCCACCAGCCGATTTCCAGCACCGCCTGAACCAGAACCCATTTACTGATGAACCCGGCGGTGAGTGGCAGCCCGATAAGACTTAAACCCCCGATGACGAAGGCTGCTACCGTCCAAGGCATACGGAAGCCCATACCGGCCAGGTCAGCCAGCCGGGTATTGCCAAGACGATAGGCCATGCAGCCGAGGGCCAGAAACAGGCCTCCCTTCATCAGGGCGTGGTTGAAAAGGTGAACCAGTGTTGCGGTGAGCCCGGCGGCAGTGGCCAGGCTGAGACCCAGCATCAAATAACCGATCTGGGCCACGCTGGAATAGGCCAGCATACGTTTGACATTGTGCTGGAAAATCGCGATGGTCGATCCGGACAATACGGCGGCCGTGCCAAGGACAACAAGAATCAGCTGCAGCGGCATGCTCTCGAAGGCGAACGCCGTTCCAAACACGCTGAACATGAAACGCACCAGAGCGTAAACAGCGACCTTTGTTGCAGTTGCGGCAAGAAAAGCGGTTACCGCCGAAGGCGCATAGGTATAAGCGTTGGGCAGCCAAAGGTGCAATGGAAACATCGCGAGCTTAATACCCATACCAACGGTCAGAAACGCAAATGCAGTGCGGAGGGTCCGGTTGTCAAAGAGATCCGGAATCCGCCCAGCGAGATCTGCCATGTTCAGCGTACCGGTCACCATGTAGAGCATGCCGACAGCGATCAGGATGAATGTCGCGCCGATGGTACCCATGATGAGGTACTGGTAAGACGCGGTCAGGGCCCTGCGGTCCCGGCTCATCGCGATCAGTACGTAACTCGACAGAGATGAGATCTCGAGAAACACGAAAAGATTGAACGCATCACCGGTGATCGCCATACCCAGCAGTCCAGTCAGGCACAGCAACCAGGCGGTATAGAAGAGGCTGTGGCGGTCTTCATCGATCTCGCTGGCTGCGCTTGTTCTGGCGAAGAGAAGCACAGCAGTGCTGATGCCAGCTACGACCATCAGCACAAAAGCGTTGGCCAAGTCTACGCGGTACTCGATGCCCCACGGTGCAGCCCAACCGCCAAAAGAATAGACGATCAGCCCATTTTCCCAGACCTCTTCGAGCAGACGCAGGGCGATGCCCAGCGCGATGGTGCTGACGATCAGACACAACAGCCAAGCCGCACGACCGGAGCGCAGCAGCAGGCACAAAGGCGCGGCAATCAGGGGCAGTGTGACCTGCAGAGCTGGCAGCTGGCTGAGAATCACAACGACTCGTCCTGCCGGTGAATGTCGGCTTCTTCGGCGGTGCCATAGGCTTCCCGAATACGTACCACCAACGCCAGGCCGAGGGCTGTTGTCGCCACCCCGACTACGATTGCCGTGAGGATCAGGACATGAGGCAGGGGATTTGAGTAGGTCTCGATGCCTTCTCGAAGGATCGGGGCGCCGCCGCCACTGACCTTGCCGGCACTGATGTACAGAATGAAGACCGAAGCCTGGAACAGGTTCAGGCCGATGATCTTTTTCACCAGATTGCCACTGGCGATGACCACGTAAAATCCCGTCATCATGAGAAAGATGACGATCCAGTAGTTGTAAAGACCGAGCGCGCTCAAGACTCGTCCTGTCGTCCGGCAAAGGCCAGGAACAAGGTGATCATGACTGCTGCCACCGTGATTCCGACACCCAATTCGACCAGAAACACCCCGATATGCTGACCCAACAGGGGATCGCCGGCGAGCGCGTCATAGTCCAGATATTGCGAGCCCAGCAGTTGCGATACGATGCCGACACCTGCGAAGAGAATCAGACCGAGCGCTGTGGCTGCGCGCAGCACGGTAGGCGGCACAACTCTGCGGGCCGCCGGGGTCCCGAAGACCAACGCGTAAAGGATGAACGCCGCGGCGAATATCACGCCGGCCTGAAACCCGCCTCCGGGACCATAGTCACCATGGAACTGAACGTAGAGGGCGAACAGCAGGATTAAAGGGATGGTGATTTTGGTTACTACGCGGAGTACGGGATTGTCTCTCACGACTGCTCCCGTTCCCTGGGCGCTGTGCTTGGCCTGCGCCGACGCAGACCCAGCAAGGCCAGAATACCGACTCCGGCAGTAAAGATTACGGTCAGTTCCCCCAGGGTGTCATAACCTCTGTAGCTCGCCAGAACCACGGTGACCACATTGGGAATTCCGATCTCCTCGGGAGACTGTTCCAGGTAACGGGGCGCCACGTGCTGCTGAACCGGAGCATCCGGATCGCCGAAACCGGGCATGTCCAGCGTTCCATAGACCAGTGCCGCGCCCGTCACGACGACAACCACCAGGGGCAGCACCGGGCGATGCGGTGGACGCCGTTCCTGCCGGCCGACCAGACCTATGGTCGCGAGCATCAGAATGGTGGAAATCCCGACCCCGACCGCGGCCTCCGTAAAGGCCACATCAACGGCGTCTAATACAATGAATACGACGGCCGCCAGCAGGCTGTAGATGCCGAACATCATCGTCACTGCAAAAAGATCGTGCAGTCGGATGGCCGCCAGGGCCGTCACCGCCAGCAGGCCTAGTAACACGACATTAACCAGTTCGATCACTTGCCGTCTCCGGGTCCTCCCAACCAGGGTCGGCGTGTTCCGTGTATGGTGGCCCTGGCCAGGGCGTGTGAGGCGGTCGGGCTGAGCATCAGCAGGGAAACCAGGAGGACGGCCAGCTTCACAAGAAGCAGGCTCCAGCCAGCAATAATCATCAGTCCGGCGATCGTTGTGCCGGCCCCGATGGTGTCGGTGATGCCGGCCGCATGCATACGGGTAATGACATCTGGCATGCGCAAAATTCCAATACCCCCGATGACCGTGAACAGGGCACCGGCCAGCAGCAGAAGGCCGCTGACGATGGCCAGCGCGGGACTCACGGGTTCTTCTCCTGCGGATCCGGACGCGGTTGGCCAAGGTTTCCGAATTCAGAGACCTTGAGTACCGCAACGGTGCCGATGAATCCGATCAACACGTACATCAGGGCGATGTCCAGATAGAATTCGGCTTCGCCGTTGAGGAATCCGAGTACCGATATCAACAATACGGTCTTGGTGCTGAAGGTATTCGAAGCCAGAATTCGATCGTACACGGTCGGACCCTTGACAGCCCTGATCAACGCCAGGCCCATCGTTGCCAGCAGCGCAAGCGCAGCGACGGTGAGCATCATGATGTTTCCAGGCGCCTGTTGCGTGCGCCCATCTCACCGGTTTGCAGTTCGCTGGCCGATTCTGCACTCAAAGCATGTACCTCGATCTCGTCTTCCAGCACCTCCAGCGAGATCGTGCCTGGTGTAAGCGTGATCGAATTGGCGTAAGCCACCAGCCCCGGTGCGGTCTTTGGCTCAGCCGGCACGCGGATAGTAGACGGTTCAATGGGCAGTCCGGGCCGGACAATACGCAGAGCCACGTCCAGGCACGAGTTGATGATTTCCTTCGCAAGCCATGGTGCGTAGCGCGCCAGGCCCGGCACAAGTGCGAGCGGTTGTCCCTCGGCGTCAACGATGCCCATGCGCCGGCTGATCAGCGTGACGCCTGCAGCCGACAGCAGACCCAGAAAAATCAGAAGCGGATCGTAGTGCCCGGAAAGCATCAGCCAGAGGGTAAGAAGCAGAAAAAACAAGATCAGTGCACGTGCCACTGGGGTAATCCTGGCCATATGATTCGGGCTCCGAGATCAATACGTTTCGGGGCTTTCACAGCCGCCTGAACCATCTTAAACGATGGCAAGAAGCAGGAGAAATTCCCCATCTTTTCCGGCGTGCGTTGACGGGCCGTCAGCTTGTAGCCATGCCCTCTGCCCGGCGACTCGCCCTGGCTTCGCGTTGGCGCTGCGTATCCATTTTAAGTAACGTTGTTTCAACAAAATCGATGTGTTTGTCCGAGGCCGTGCGGGCCGCTTCCGGGTCACCATGAATAATAGCGCTCATCAGATAGTAGTGCTGATCTCGAATATGTTCGAAGCGACCCGATTGGGTGTAGAGGCTCTCGAGGTTGTAGCGGATGCTCTTTCGCAGCAGGGAGAACAGGCTGCGCATGACGTGCACCAGCACCACGTTGTGAGATGCCTCTGCAATAGCCAGGTGGAAATCCGCATCAGCTTTGGCTTCCAGTGATGCGTCCTTGTTCTGGTGCGAGACGATCAGCCTTTTGTATGCTTCTCTCAGGTTGCTAATATCCGAGTCCGTTCGTCGCTCGGCCGCGTAATAGGCCGCCAATGACTCGATGGCATGCCGAAGCTCCAGAACATCCGCGTGGCTGTCAGGTGAGCTACTGATCAGCTCCAGCAGGGGGTCCTCCAGGGTCGGGTTAAGCCTTTCGGTGACTGTGGTCCCGCCGCCGCGCTTAGAAACCAACATGCCCCGGGCGGAAAGCTTCTGTAATGCCTCGCGCAGAGAGGGCCGGGATACCCCCATCTGTTCGGCAAATTTTCGCTCAGCCGGCAATCGCTGACCGGGTTTGAGTGTGCCTTCGAGGATCAGTCGCTGGATCTTCTCGACCACTAAGTCAGAAACGCGCGGGCTGTCCATAGACCTCCTGGTCACCTGGTAAGACCAATGGAAATCCAGACCATAACACCGGTGACGATCAGGGTAAATGGGCCTTCGGGGTACGCCGTCCTTTTGCAGGTACTGCGGCGGGGATATTGATTTGCAGCTGCAGGCCGCAGGGGCGGGTTACGATTCAGCCGGGCCTTCGAAGCTACGGGTCATTAAAGCCGCAACACTCTGCGGTCGCTCCTGCGGGTCCAGAGACAGCGCCGCGTCGACCGCTTTGAGAAGTTCGAATGGGTATTTGCCTGCCCATTTGACAGTCAAGGGCTCCAGTGCGACGCCGTCCTTTCGGCGCAGAGCAGGCGGGGGCGGTCGTCCGGTAATACAGTTGTACATGGTCGCACCCAGGCCGTAGATGTCCGTCCATGGCCCAAGCGGGTCGTCCAGATACTGTTCGGGCGGCGCAAATCCATGGGTCACGGTCAGGAACGAACTGAACCGGTCTTCACTGTCGACCGCCATAGCGGCCCCGAAGTCCAGCAGCAGAGGCTCGCCGCTCTTTCGCAGCAGGATATTTGCCGGTTTGACGTCGAGATGCACCAAGCCGAGTTCGTGAACTCGGTGTAATCCATGACCGATTTTCTGAAATACCTGTTTTAGGAAGGCAAAATCGAGGTTGTCCCTCAACTTGGTGATAAACCAATGCAGGTCCTTTCCCTCTTCACGTGCCATGACGATATACACGGTGTTGTTGGCTTTGAAGGAGTCACTCACGCTAACCATATTCGGATGGTTCAGTTCCTTTAAAGCAGTGGCTTCGGTGATGAATTTCTGCAGACCATCATTGAATGCCCCCTGATTCATCGTGGAACTGATTGAAATGCTGCCATCGGCATTTCGGGTGACAAGGCCCTGTGGGCAGTATTCCTTGATGACGAAATTCTTGCGTGACAACTCCTGCGAGGCGAGGTACACCAGGCTGAATCCGCCGCCTCCCAACACCTCACCAAGGGAATAGCCCTTGAGCACATACCCTTTTTTGAGCGGTAATCTGGTGGACACTTGTCGAACCCTGTCTATCTTTCGCCTCGGCCGTTCCCCGAGGACAGCACTTTAGGCAAATTAAAGTATAGTCGTTCACAGGGCGACATGCAGTTCAAACGGCCCCTTTGGTCAATTATGGAGAAGCGAACTTGGTCTGCAGTATGACAGCGTTTGTGCGGCGAGAGGCCCGGGGAGAACTGGCAAACCTGAGTTGGGATGTGCGCAGTGTCAATCATCGGTATCTGGAAATTTCGATGCGTCTACCCGAGGAGATGCGAGACGCCGAGACGCTGTTCCGGGGTACCCTGCAGACCGCCCTCGGTCGAGGAAGGATTGATGCCACTTTGCGGCACCAGATCCCGGATAACGACTCGCACCAGCCCGTGCTGAATCAGGAGATGGTTAGCCGCCTGGACCACTGGTCGAAAACCGTCCAGTCAATGTTGCCCGAGGCTGCCCGGCTGACTACTGCAGATGTTCTCAGGTGGCCCGGGGTACTGGTGCCACAGGATTCGGACGAGAGAAAACTCTCCACACTGGCAAACGAGCTGCTGAAATCAACAGTCACCGAACTGATTGACCAGAGGCAGAGAGAAGGCGGGCAGCTCGCTCGGGTGATCGGGGAAAAAATCGCTGAGGCACGCGCCATTATCGACACCATTGTAGACAAGGTTCCGGAACTCGAGGCGATTCAACGTCAGAGGCTCTCGGACCGCGTGGCCGAGTTTCGGGACAACCTGGAGCTCGGTCGTTTTGAACAAGAGCTAGTCATGCTGCTGGCCCGTTCCGACTTTACCGAGGAAATCGATCGGCTCCGGGTGCACCTTGACGAGGTGGAGCAGGTGCTGGGTCAGTCAGGGCCTGTAGGTCGAAGGCTTGATTTTCTGATGCAGGAACTCAACCGCGAAGCCAATACCCTGGGTTCAAAATCGAATCACACTGCGACTACCAACACCTCGGTTGACCTTAAAGTCCTGATAGAACAGATGCGTGAGCAGGTCCAGAACATCGAGTAGATGGACCCTATGCTCGAACAGTCTAAAGCGACGGCAGGCCTTTACATATTCTCAGCACCGTCCGGCGGCGGCAAGACAAGCCTCGCCCGGGCACTGGCAAGAGATTGTGCGGACGTCTCGGTCTCTGTTTCACACACCACCCGAAACCGCCGCTCCGGAGAGAAGGATGGCAAGGATTATTTTTTTGTCGATTGTGCAACCTTCGAGCTGATGATCGAGCAGGGCGATTTCCTCGAGCATGCGCGGGTATTCGATCATTATTACGGTACATCGCGTTCACCTGTGGACAAGGCCTTGGCGGCGGGGCAGAAAGTCATTCTGGATATCGACTGGCAGGGGGCCAGAAAAGTACGGCAGGCTGCCCCTGGGAGCGTCACTGTTTTTTTCCTGCCGCCATCCGTCGAGGTGCTGGCAGAACGGCTGTCCAGCCGAGGTCGGGATAGCGCAGATGAGATCCACTACCGGATGGAAAGGGCAATCAGTGAAATGGGTCATTTCGAGGAATATGACCATGTTCTGGTCAACGACCGGTTCGAAGACACGGTCGCGCAGCTCAAGGAGCTAGTACTCGAGGGACGGTTGCCCACATCGATCAACCGGCAGGATGCGGCCACCCTTGTGAAATCAGCAGAAAACGTTAGACTAAAAAGTTAGATTCGGCATACAGTTAGCGGAACCTTCGGTAATGTGGCTTCGCTGGGTGGAAGGCCGGTTTTCGCCGAAGGGCTCGAATTGTTTCGGGCCTCATCCCCCGCAAGATTTGATGGAGAAACACCTATGGCAAGAATTACCGTCGAGGATTGTCTCGAACACGTCGACAACCGTTTTCAGCTGGTCCTGGTTGCGGCCAAACGGGCTCGGCAGCTCGGGTTCGGGGCAGATCCGCTGGTTCCCGAAGATCGGGACAAACCGACAGTGATTGCCTTACGCGAGATTGCCGAGGGTCTAGTGACACCCGAGATCCTCGAAGAACCAGAAAGAGATCTTGAGAAAGAACTGTTCGGTGAAAGTGAGCAAATCGATGACGATCAGCTAGTCGGCGCTGATGACCCGGACGACAACAAAACGGACGCAACGGCTGACGATACGGAAGACAGTGATGCCGACAACAGCGGCGAAGAGGAGGAACAGCCCCCAAGCTGAACACCCACGTGTTCCGGATATACCTGCCGGACGCGTTCTGATCAGCGATCTCCTTCAGGTTCTTGAACAGTATCTGGATCCGGAGGAAGTAAAGGGGGTATATCAGGCGTATCTGTTTGGCGCCCAGGCTCATGATGGCCAGCTGCGGCGCAGCGGAGAAGCCTACATTTACCACCCCCTGTCCGTCGCAGCCATTCTGGCCGATATGCGACTGGACAGTCCAAGCATATCCGCCGCCATTCTGCACGATGTCATTGAAGACACACCGACCGGCCGTGAGCAGTTAGCCACAGCGTTCGGTGATGACATCGCTCGTCTGGTCGATGGTGTCAGCAAAATTGACCAGATCGAGTTCGAATCCCAGGAGCATGCAGAGGCGGAAAACTTCCGCAAGATGCTGCTGGCGATGGCTCAGGACATCCGCGTCATTCTTATCAAGCTGGCTGACCGCATCCACAATATGCGGACACTGGATTCACTGAAAGCGGACAAACGCAAGAGAATTGCCCGCCAGACGCTGGACATCTTTGCACCAATCGCCAACCGGCTGGGCATGTATACCTGGACCCAGGAACTCGAGGACTTAAGCCTCAAACATCTGTACCCCAAGCGGTACGAGGCAATACGCAAGGAACTCGCGAAACGCCGTGGTAACCGGCGAAAAATCATCGAGAAAACACGGAACAAGATCGCCGAAGAAGTCGAGCAGGCCGCAATCGAAGCAACCGTTGTCGGCAGGGAAAAGAATATTTACAGCGTCTACCGAAAGATGCAGGAGAGACGGGTTCCGTTGGTCGAGATGGGGGATATCTTCGCGATCAGGATCATCGTCAGAACGGTGGATGAATGCTACCGAGTACTGGGACTGATTCACAATCTGTACAAGCCCCTACCCGGTAGGTTCAAGGACTACATCGCAATCCCGAAGGCAAACGGTTACCAGTCTCTGCACACGCTGCTTTTTGGGACGTTCGGTCAGAGCATTGAGGTGCAGATCCGTACCGCCGAAATGCACCGGGTGGCCGAGACTGGCGTTGCTTCTCACTGGCGGTACAAGTCAAAGTCAGACGACGAGCCCACCGGAATTTCTGCTCACCGTTGGCTGGTCGACCTGATCGAAATCCAACAGGGGGCCGGTAACCCCTCGGAATTCCTCGAGCACCTAAAAACGGATCTTTTCCCTGATGAGATTTATGTGTTTACCCCCAAAGGGGACATCAAGAAACTTCCTAAGGGAGCCAGCGCGCTCGA
>MDTE01058323.1_pt1 | contig 11589 bp, 6 predicted proteins | sample 811231 | NCBI WGS metagenome assembly MDTE01 (sample SAMN05326651, study PRJNA326480) | marine metagenome | isolation source: seawater | place: Indian Ocean: Red Sea | collected 2010
TGTTGTTCCAAGAACCATCCCCCCAATTATCCCCAAGGCCATCACCATCGGCATCGCCCCACTGAGTAGGCTGACCTGGGAACCTATCATTCATTACTGATTGGCCATCACCATCTAGATCAAGGCAACCAAACTGATCACGCCATGAGTTACCCCACATCATGGGGCAACCATCAGGATCAGTGCCATTTAGGTTATTTCCAAACCCATCGCCATCTGTATCTTCCCACTGAGTAGGGTCATCTGGTAAGTGATCTACCGAATCAGGCCAACCATCACCATCAGAATCAATACAACCGAAGAAACCTGCCCCAGTTGAATTACCGGGAATATCTGGACAATCATCGCCTTGGAAACCCGTGATGTTATCACCAAAACCATCACCATCACGATCTGACCATTGGCTTGAGTCATTAGGGAAGGCATCTGCCCCATCACCTACACCATCACCATCAGAATCTATCCCATAAGAAACAATCCAACCATCTGCTCCACCATAACTACTCATAGTAATGGAACTCTGATCATCATATGCAGTACTATGGAAATAACCACCATAAACAATAGTGCCATTATGAATTGCAACCCCGTAAGCGTAGTCGCTACTGGTGCCGCCAAATGTATGAGAAGAATTAATTGAATATGAACCACCTTGAACTGCTAATGTTACAAAGAATGCATCATGACCACCATGACTTGACAGAGTCAAACCACCAGCCCAAGCAGCATTGTAAAATTCACCTCCGACAACTAATTCATCGGTGACATCATCTTGATCAACCGTCCAACAATAATCTGTGCTTGAACCACCAATTGAAAGAAATGACATTTCATTTAGCCCCGAAGCATATGTAGCAACGAAACAATCCCAACCGGAACCGCCATTGGAATATTTCCATTGATTTTGGAAGTACAAACGATAATACATTCTTCCAACAATAGTAACAACCCCTTGATCATCAATCACCACATCCTCGCCATAACTTTCGTAACTAGTTTGGCTTTCAAGATATTTACCTGACATGAAATTACCTGAACTTGATAATAAAGCGACAAAAATATGCCTATAACTACTTGAACGATAATTGGGATAAATCCAACCTATACCATCTAAATAAATATCATAAGAAGAAGCACCAACAACAGCAATATCTCCATTGTCGTTAACATCAATCCCATAACCATAATCGTAGTAGTTACCATAGATTCTCTTAGACCAAACCCAATTCCCATTGGTATCTAACTTAGCAACAAACCAATCATCCCAACTATAATGAGATAATGTGTTACCACCAAAATAGCATGTGCCATAGTAATGACCAGTAATATACACATTACCATTACCATCCATTGCAACACCCTTACCATAGTCAGAACTACTTGATCCTGCTCTCATAGCCCAAAGCCAAGACCCGTTAGTATCTAATTTGGCTACAAAAATATCTTGGTTACCATAACTTGAAAGATAAGTTGACGATCCAAAATTAGCTGAATTGTAGAAACTTCCAGTAATTGAGATATTACCGCCATCATCCACATCTATATCATAACAGTAATCGGATGAACTTGAACCACCTAACCTTTCAGCCCATAGCCAATTACCACCAGGCCCAATCTTGCCCACGAAGCCATCAGTACTGCCTTGTGAATGTAAATTAAAATTACCAAAAGAAGCAGTCCCATAAAAAGAACCACAAACATATGTATTTCCATTTGCATCTAAATCAACTGATTCTACACGATCTGTGCTTTGAGTCCCTGTAACAGTTTCACCCCACAAAACAGTATTCTGAACTGATGAATTGAATGAACCCTTTTCTGAATCTAATTCTGCTGGTGGAGCCATAAATGAAAACAACGAAAAAATGAACAAGGAGACTAAAATCAACGATTTAAATGTCCTTGCGCCCCGGTTACTTAGTCCTATACACATACTATCCCTCGCACGCACGCGAGGTGATATAAATAGAACCTTTCTATGAAATTATTACACTATTAGTTACCTGGATTCATTGTCAAATAAGATTCTAGGCGTGTCAAAAGCCTCTCATCACCATAATTTTCAATCATCGCTCGTACTGCTTCTTCAACCAAAGCATGCTCATCAGCCTGCAAACCCATTGCTTTTCTTAAGCAATTAAGAATTGACATTTCATCTTCACTAATTACTTCATCATCCAATGCCGCAATTAAAGCTGACTGGTAACAAGTAGCATCACCAATTCTTCTAGTAGACCAATCTTCTTCCTGGGCAGTAGTAATTGGAGAAACTTCAACCCCATCTAATACAGACTGAGCAAACTTCTGTGATTCTGGCCCCAAGCCAATACAATTTGCTACGATTTTTAAGATTCTATTTTCATCATCGGTGACAACCCCATCATCTAATGCAACACTGAGTGTCTTCAAGTATATCATCAATCCACGACTAGCAACCTCTACCATGATGAGGGCCAAAATACCTCGTGTATTTGATTATGACCACTTACAAGTAACCATCAATTGACTAATGACTTGTTTCTCTGAAATCCATATAACGCAGTAGCCTATGGGAGTCATTAAGGTGGAGTAAACTTGGAAAGAACAATACCCCCTGATATTCTTTCTGCAGCAGGGGAACCTAATAGCGTAGCTCAAGTAATATCATCTCTATCAAATAATCAAGCTCAAACTGTAAAACAATTATCTGTAAATTCTAATCTACCCCTAAGCAAAGTTGCTAGTGGTTTGAAACTATGTCGTAATCGTGGCTGGGTTTCTTCTACGCAAAGTCAAACTAGGAACAAAGGAAGGCCACAACATCTTTGGAGATTACACGCTACACCTATAGAAATTATCACAGAATTAGAAGATGAGACACGATCAAAACTAAACTTATTATCAAATGCCGTCGAGATACTACAAAATGAACTAATTCAATAATATAAAAATTAATTATTTTGTCAAATGGCAATTTTGCTATTTTTTGTAATACAGCACTGGTTACAGATCATAAACGCTGTACTGCTAAGTATTACAACACAATAAAACTTGTATTACATTGTATTAATAACGTAAGACAAGATAATATACCCTACCCCCTGTGGCTAAGTCGGAGAGAAGCAGATGAGTAGCCCAAGTCAGATGGTTTCAGTTCGCTTTACCGAAGAAGAAGTCCACGAGATTGATAGGCTAGTTGGCTTTGATGGAAGGCGTAATCGCAGCGACGTCATACGCCGCAGCGTACACAAGTTGCTAGAAGAATCCGCTTCTGGAGATTCCAAATCAAGAGCAAGTATTCGCATGGGCAAAGCTACAAGACAACAAGTAGAAATTCTTGAGGAATTAACAGGGATGGACATTAGTTCAATTGCAGCACAAGGAATTGGCTTATTCTTGGAACAACAAAACAAGAAGATCAAGGCTAGTTTAGATGATGGAATGTCTGTTCTTGATGAAATTAAAATTCGCGGTTCCCATGAGGACCATGTTGAATAAAAGGGTGAGAAAAGTGAGCGATGGGATGCACACGAAGAACACACAGGGGGGGTGTAACAACCCCCCCGCCCCCACCCTTGGAATTTTTAATCTACGTTTACGCGCTCGCAAATCAATTACAAATGATGCACACTCAAACAATACCCCCGTTCCCACTTATGTGGGAACACCCCTTCACGACGAACTTTGAATCGTCACCCCCCCGCCCCTTTTGGGGCACCCCTAACAGACAATAGCCGATAGGCTACAGATCAAACTCAATCCCAACCTTATTGAGCGTTGGAATCACGGAGCAATATTCGTGGCAGAGACAGAACCCCGAACCCCCGGATTTCTCGCCCACGACAATTTACGTCCTGGGCAATCAGAAATGATTGAAAATTCGTATAATTCTTTATCACATAGAGGATGCCATTTAGCCAGTGCGCCAACTGGAATAGGAAAAACTGCAGCAGCACTTTCAGCAGCACTAGATGCTGCCTTTGAACATAATGACAAGCGCACTATTTTTTTCCTTACTGGCAGACAATCACAACACCGCATAGTCGTAGATACTGTACGAAAGATAAACGACAGATTACAACAACCGCACCCTAAAGTTAAGTTGGTTGATTTAGTTGGACAACAATCCATGTGTATTGATGAAATTCGGCATGAATTCTCATCTCTTTTTTCAAGATTATGTGCGGATAAACGAAAGAATCGTCATTGCTTACCCTATTTACAAGAAACTGAAGGTCTGCGTCTAAAAGTATTTCAAAAACCATTACATGTAGACGAATTAGTAAATATATCCAGAAAACACCAAGAAGATGGGCGAGGAAAATCTATCTGCCCTTGGAAAGTTGCTAGAGAATTCGCAAGCGAGGCAGACATTGTGGTTTGTGACTATAATCATCTATTCAATGAACGTGTTAGAGCGGCCTCATTAGATGCAATGGAAATTGACTTAGAGAATGTCATAATCATTGTTGATGAGGCTCATAATCTACCAAACAGAATTACTCAAGGAATGAAAAGAATCCTAAATGACGATTTATTATTATCTGCTAGACTTGAATTAGAAGAACATATTGAAACACTTGAACAACATGAAAAAAGTGGGATGATTAGTGTATCATCTGAAACATTCAATTCCCTTAGGAGAACGAAAGCATCTCTTGAAAGGATTAAAAATGACTTAATGGGCTTTTTCCGAGTCCAATCTCAATCACTATACAAAGATGGTTCAGAAGAAGCAAGAGTTGGAAATAAGGAACTAATTGATGTAATAAACAACGCCATTTCTTCAGACATTAGTGGAAACCACGTTTCTTTGCCTGAAATTGCAACCAATCTAGCAACTGTTGAAGTGGAACTTGATACAGAATTGGATGACGAAAAACAAACTGCTAGTGAAAGACTATCAGAATTGTTCTTCATCATCAACCAACTAGGTGATAACTCTGCATTGGCCTTTGTTTATTCACACGGCAAAGGTGACGCACCTAGAATCACCACCCACTTACTAGACCCCGGCGTTGTTTCTGGCCCAATATTTGAACAATCTGCTGGTGCTCTCTTAATGTCAGGAACTCTTACACCGCCTGAAATGTATGGTGAGTTACTCGATTTACCAAAATCTCGCCCCATCAGCCAAGAAGAATATCCTTCACCATTTCTTTCTGATAAAAGACCAGTTGCTATTGCTACCGGCGTGACATCAAAATACGACAAAAGAGGAGAAAATAATACAGAAAAAATTAGAGCACATATTAGAGCAATCGCATCTGAAACCCCAGGGCACGTGGCAGTATTCACACCCTCATACGCACTACTAGATGAGATAGTTGGCCAAGAATTATGGCACGGAAGAAGAGTGATGATGGAAGAGTCTGGTTGGTCTAAACAACGAATTGATTCTTTACTTCGTGACCTTGAGATGTCCCGCTCAGCTGGTGAAAAAATATTACTCGGGGGGGTTTTTTCAGCCAAATTAGGAGAAGGTGTTGATTACAAACACAATTTACTAGATGCTGTCATTTGCATTGGAATCCCATTGCCACCCCCATCATCTGAATTAAGTGCACGCAAAGAATACTACGAAGAACGGTTTGGAAAGTCAAAGTCATATCGCTGGGCTGTTCAGCAACCAGCGGTAAATGCCCTAATGCAAGCGATGGGGAGACCAATAAGGAAAATGGGTGATAGAGCATTCATTCTACTACTAGAAGAAAGACTATTCATGCCACAATTCAAACGATTATTACCAAAAAATTTGAACATTTTAACAGTAACAAACGAAGAAACAACAAAAAGACATGTGCGTCGCTTCTTCAAACGCCACCCTGAACCTGCTATAGGAGATGAATAGACGAAGGTTTCAATGAGGGCAGGCATCACGGAAGGACGGGTGAAAGGATGGAGTGGCAACCAATCAACATCGATTTAGGCAAAGTAAACAATACAGAAGTTGAAAGGAAATTAACTACTGAAGGATTAAGCGCAAGCCCAGAAGCATTGCACCAGAACTTTCTATCAGACCTAAGCCATCTTCAAGAAATTCACGATAGTCACAAAAATGTCATGGATTCAAATTTCTCAACTATTGAAGGTAATTTTGAAAGAATTGCTGGAGTAATTAGTACTGAAGCAATGCTAGATCGCTACGATGGTAAATCTAATGGAAATTACATTTCATTACCATTACACGGATGTGAATTGTCTGGAATTCAAATTAATACAAGTGAATTTAACGGACATGAAATAGTAAAACTAAACGTAACTAGCCAAAATGCGGGGGAATTAGAGCAACTGTTCAACTTGCCCAAAGGTAGTAGACTAGCTAGTGCCACTTGGGATTGCGGAGAGTTACACCTCAACCTATCTCGTAAATGAAATATTTTGATGTATTTCAGCGCATCGGAACTTCAGCAAGATTCTCAATCTCACCAAGTACACGCCCTAGGGCATCTTGTGCTTGCGACTTATGTGCTTCACCCATTTCGTGACGAGAATATCTCGCTTCTTCAAAGACGCTGTCCAGCGCAACCAAAGCATCTTCATTTACGGGTAATGCTTTACGGATTGCCATTTCAAACTCACGCACTGTTTCAAAGTCACGCCTTAGGAAACGATGTCTCATCAATATTGCACATAGGCTTTCATAACAGTTGAAAATTGCTTCTCTTGTTTCATCACCTGCTGCCAAAAGTTCAGCAGTATAAGCAAACACATCAGCTAATTCTGAAAGGGCGGTTTGCTTTCTACGTCGCCAATAAACCGCAAAAGCAAATATTGAAAGTATCGCTGCAATAGACCCTGCATAAATCCAATTCTTGGTCCCATCATCTAAGACCGTTGCTGAAAGAACTTTGACGTCCATCGTAACTTCCAATCTAGCCCTATCATCCTCTGCAACTTTTTGATCTGTAGAATTAATCTGAAAATACAAGTCACCATAAGTCACACCATCACCATATGGCGCCATTGGAGGCACTGAAACAAACTCAAACCAGAATGAACCATTGTCACCAGTCCTACCTGTTAATGTGCGGCTCAAACCTAATGAGTCATTGTAAAGAACAGCAGTTACTGCAATATCAGAAGCTGGTAATTGCGTGTCCTTAGCAGTAGCCTTAACCCATGCCACTACTCTATCGCCGTTGTATGGCACTGTTTCAACACCAGTTTCAAAATCTACTGGAATTACAACGAATATCGAGGTATTTATTTGACCGCCATTAAAGTATCTTGATTCATTTTCTAATGCCCTAACAGTCAGAGTTATTTCACCTGAATCCATAAATTGTGGGGCTGTAAATTGTAGGGTGAAACTACCATCTGGCAACCATACAACACGATCAGAAACAGATAAGTCACTTTGATTCCAATATACAATCATATCAAGTAAATCAACGGGGTTTTCACTACCCCCCACCTCTAAAATTCTACCTTCTATAATTATTGGATGGGACGAAGATGAGCGAATTATAATGTTCTCATTTTCAACTAATTCCCATTCAATATCAGACAATGTGGTCAAAGTATGTGTAGCATTGGTCGCAATCCACGAAGATTCACCAGCATAATGAGCAGTCAAAGTGTGTTCCCCGCGTGCCGACATCATGCTAACTGGAATCAATAATTCGAACTCACCAAATGCATCTGTTGAAACTGTATCAACAAATACACCATCGAGCAATATGTCGACGCTACGCCCTGCTATCCCTGGAAGACCAGGAGCATCAGAATCATACAACCTTCCACTTACATTCCAGAATGTGCCACGTGTTGCCTCCCCATAATCGTCACTTGAAATAATCAACTCTGCATGGTGGGCAACCCAAATCGTACCATTAGCACCTGATTCCCTATACCATCCTTGAGCAGGCGAATAAATCTCAATTGGATGAGATCCAAGGCCAATATTTTCAGGGATGGTCCAATCAATAAACCATTCACCATTTGCATCAGAATACACCGTCCCAAGTAGAGTACCATTGAAACGAACTTCCAGTGAGTGATTGAATATCCAACCTTCTGGTAAATTATCACGTACAGTACCATGGATGGTCAATTCATCATTGATGGCGATTTCCAAAGGCAAAATCAAATCAATGTTTACTGCACTATATACATCCCAAGTTGTATTTGCTTCTGAAGGTAAATAGAACGTGGAACCTGTGAACCTAACATCCATCGTTTGAGTACCTAAAGGTGAATCCGTAGGCACCGGGAAGAAAATTTGGAAGGCACCGAGGCTATCGGTACTAACATTGGTCAAGAAATTATTATCAAACCACACTTCCAATGTTTGATTTCCAAGAGGGTTGTCTACAACATCAAACAACACACCATCAATAACCAACAAACCTTCGCGGTCAACATCAGTCCCACCGCCAATTAGAACTATCTTTGTTGGTACACTAATGTTAACTAAATAATCAGAAGATGAATTTAGATAATATTCAGGATTTGTAGAATCTCCTTGACCTATTGGATCAACCCACATGAAACCACCACGGAAAAAGACCGTAGCCATATGAGAACCAGCGCTAGTATCACTTGGCATTGTATACATTATGCTATAGGCTCCTGTAGTTGCATTTGATTCAATGTAAGCACCTGTATCATTACCATCGATTGAAAGTCGTAAAATTCCGGAACTTGGCACCCCATTTGTTTGTAATACTGATCCCCATTCATCAAGAAGGGTACCATTTATCCAAATGTCTTGGCCTGCAACTAAATCTCCCTCAACAGAATCAATTGTAATCACAGTAGGTGCTAATATTACTACTAATACCGAATCTTCATCACCTAGAACTCCGGTTGTCCCCGCCATCCCCAGATAACTGGCATTAATTGATAATGGACCTGGCATGGTATTAGATGGAACACCCAATACTGCCCAAGCAGAACCGTTACTATCGGTAGTCACTGATGTTGAAATATTCAATGTAGGGAATTCAATTGTTACTGTAGCATTAGGAATTGTAGCTAATGTATTATCTTGTAGTAAAATCTCCACACTAACATTATCTCCTCTTACAGTCCTAAAATCTGGATCAAGGTTAATTGGATTTTGTATAGTTATTACAGAATAACCGCGGCTATCAAATGTATTATTCCCATTAGAACCAAGATAATAATTTACACTAGGATTGTAAACAGCAGTCAGTAGGTGACTACCACGAGGGAAATCAGTATCTAGAGTAATGACTGCTGTCCAATTGCCATTCGGTTGAGCAATTGCATTGGATACCTGGAAATTATTTGTAAAGCCATCAATACTAATTTGTAATTGTGGAAGTAATCCAACACCATTACGATCAATAATTCCAGAAGTGTTATCAGATTCTAATCTACCATTTACATTGAAGGCACCACCCGACAAAGGATTTTCAGTTATATTATCAACAACTAATATTGTAATAGAACGGACACTAATTGTATTTGTTTGATGAACCGTAGGATGTAATTCCCAGACATTCGTTGCATTGTAAAATAATGTAACTGTAATTGGGCCCAATGGTTGGGTATTTGGAACGTTATATGTCCAACTACAACTACCATTCACATCTGTCATTGTTTCAGGCATCCAAGTTGCATCAAAACGAGCTGCAACTGGAGTCATATTCAATATTCTTGGTATCCCATTAACTGTGGTGTCAGAGGCCTCAATAAGAGACGCACCAAATGTAACATTATCTCCCCTAGTAACGACTAATGGAATCAAGGGATCTTGATTTTCAAAATCAGTAACTCCAATGATTAGCATGCCAGAACTTGCGCTACCAGTCAAATAAAATGGGTTAGAACCATTTAGAACTGAAACCACTAAAGTTTTGTTACCACTAGTAATTCCATCACCCAATGGATCAGTTGGCACTGATAAATTGAAAGAACCATTTTGTGTAGTGGTGTAACTAGTAACCAGAGTCTCGGAAGGATCTGCAAGGAAAAATACCTCTATAGAAATAGGACCATCAAATGGGCGAGAGGGGACATTAGAATCACTAATATTTCCCCTTAATTGGAAATTAGTACCAGCAGTAACATTAACAGGGACAAAGTCTATTGTTACATCTGATGGAACTTGGACTGTAATATTCATGAAAGTCTCATTACCCCACCTTCTTTCAGAACCTGTTACAAGTGGATCTGTTGTGTCGTTACCTATCCAAATACGAACATCATAGTATCCTGGAGCCATTGATGAAGGGACAACCCAGTTTAGATTAGCTTGCCCGCTAGGCCCTGATATCGCTTGCCCAATTGAAGTATTAGTACCACCCCAATCCCAAACAAAATCAATAGACTCGCTTGGTAATCCTGATGAATCAGCCACATCTGTGACAGATATGTTGAAGGCAATAGAATTCCCTGCTTCGACAATTACGGAAGTGGCGTTACTTGTAAGCACATATTCGCTTTCTAATCCTATTAATGCAGCAGGGGGGCTCATCATTGAATAATATGCACCATTAGGGCCTGCGAACGAAGCGAAATCCAGATCAGAAGTTAAATTATAGGCGCCAGAGGGAATATGTGTTGGCATAGTAACATTAACTGAATATTGTCCATTAGTCTGATTTGACCACACATTGCCTAAGAAAATAAATTCAGGCAGAGGAGGTTCCCCATTGGGACCTGAAGGACCGGAACCCGGCAAGGCAATATTGAAAATCACATCAGAAGTATTCCACAAAATCGTAGTACCAAGAACATCATCGGTAAGTGTGCCAGAAATAATATTGCTGCCACCAAGATGTGTCCAATCATTTTGTAAATTGATTGATAGTGTTGCTGTACCTTGTACTAACAATTGCCCTGCTGCTGATGACGGCTTATACCATTCACTTCCTGCATTACCACCAAGATAGCCATCATAGGTAATATTCCACCAATAATCACCCGCTGCCAAAGTGCCAGAAGGTGTGAACTCACTAGTAATCCAATCACCTTCAGGATCAGATGTAGTGTTAACCACTGTACCATCAAATGTCATTACATAAGTACCATTGAATGGCAAATTGTTTGAACCAGTATGGTCGGATAAACTGACCATCACAGATGTCAACTCACCTCTAGGAGCCATCCCTAAATTAAAACTCATAATTACCTCGCTTCTTAGACCATATCCTGTATAATCATCTTGATCAGTTGCACCTGGAATTCCTTGACCAAATAATAATTGAACATCCAAAAACCCTGGACCAATAGGTACTGAAGACCCACTCATATTCCATACAATATTGAATGTACCATTGGATACAGCCCAAGTCGTAATATTTGTATGACTAGTATTTGAACCATTAGTGCGCAAAAATAATGATACAAATCCATCCATCGGTGCTGGTGTAATTCCTCTAGTTAATACTGTACCATTAATGTAGATATTTTCATTAATTACTAACAACGAATTATTTGCACCTGGACCTTCAATAATTGCAGTCATATTAGGTGCCGCTGAAACATTAAGAACAATTGGTAACGTACTTGGACGGGCATGATAAATTGGGGAGGCACCCAAATGCAAATCACCCTCATGCCAACCAGCAAATGAAATATTAGCACTTCTCAAACCAGATGTTTCAAGTTCTGATAAATTCAAATCAAAAGAGAAAA
>MDTE01011063.1_pt1 | contig 11588 bp, 10 predicted proteins | sample 811231 | NCBI WGS metagenome assembly MDTE01 (sample SAMN05326651, study PRJNA326480) | marine metagenome | isolation source: seawater | place: Indian Ocean: Red Sea | collected 2010
AAAATAGATTGAGAACATCCTTAGAAATTGTGTTAAAACTTTTAAATCCTTCAAGAGGATCTAGGCTGCAAAATTCAATTATCAAAGCCAATACAGTAATATAGAAATTACTGACGTTATTAAAGAAATCTTTTAATAGGTTGATATGAAGAACGTTTAGGGAAAAGGGGCCATAGCTCAGCTGGTAGAGCACCTGCATGGCATGCAGGGGGTCAGCGGTTCGAGTCCGCTTGGCTCCACTTGATTTTTAAGTTATAGTAATTGATTATAGGGATTCTCTTATTTCCAATGATTAGAATAATATAGGTTGACAGTTGACGATATAGCTAAATTTCGCAATAATTCTCGCTATAGGATTATTAATTAAAGTTAATTCAAGGAAAAGACTCTTGATGGGGGTAAAACTTTAAGAGCCGATATTCGCGGCTACTATAAAAACTAATAAAGAAGCAAATTATAAAAATGAATTAGCATAGGATTATTAATTAAATATTCTAGATAGAATCAATTTGAATAAATTTATAAATAATAAGTAAATTTTTATTTAAAGGGAGGATAAAACAGGATTTTATGGTTTACAGCACCATCAAGGGGAATTTTAACTTTAGGTATTGGTATCAAACCTCTTCTTAACCTATAGTAATTTATATTCCATGGGGAGCCTTCATCTAATATTTTCTGTGTAAATCCTTCCCATGGAAAATCTTTTAACTTAATTATCGTTCCATCAGGAAGTCTTTTTTCTTCTCTATTACATGAATAAAGATATGCTCCATTCAATGTAGATTTAATAATTTTAAAGTAATTCGAAACTGTATCTAAAGTCATTTCTCCAAAACTTGCAATATTAACAAATAAATCAATTGGCTCTTTATAAAGAATATCGACATTATTTGCTTCAATCATGCCAAAAGAAGAAACGTCATTTTTATAAAAATCTCTAAGTTGTTTCTTAGTATTTATTAAATTAATTTTTTTCGTGGGAAATCCCATTTTTTTTATTAATATGAAATCATTTAAAAGGACTTCTGGTAGATTTATACTTAGAATTTTTTTAAATTTATTACTTTCTAAAGCAATTGCAACAAAGTTAGATTGTCCATCTCCAATAACGCAAATGTTATCTAAATATTCAACATTTAATTTTTTGTCTAGTAAGTTCATTGTCAAAACTTGCCTTAATACGCATGAATCTACTATGCGAGACTGTTTATTCATTGCTGAAAGGGCAACTTTATACCAATAACTATTAAATGAAAAATCGACATTACTGTAGTTTAATTTTTGAAGAAATCTATGATAAATATCTAAAAAAGGAAATTTCTTTGTGGCATAACTAAATCCTGAAATACCAGTTATTTTTTCATTCTCGAAATTAAAGTTTTGAGTATATTTAAGCCAATGGCTTGATTTTTGTTTTTCATTTGTGCCTAAATTGATATGCTTTAGAAGTTTTTTAGTTATTTGATCCATTATTTTCTAGGGTATATTAAATTTAAATATTAAATAAATTTATAATCATAAATCCCTTCGATATTTTTTAAAACAGTTCCTGTAAAATTTCTTAAAGTTAATCCAATAATTTTCTTTTCTTCATATAGTCTTTTAAGTTTTAAATTTGTACTTATTTAATTTAAAAGGGGAATAACGAAATTATCTTCCATAGTACTTTGCCAGAGGTTATTTATTTTGTTAAACCATAGTTATAAAATAAAACTTAAATATTAAAGTTTAAAGAAAAATCCTAGAGAATTTAGTTATGAATAATGATGTTGTTTTAGTTGTTGTAGCGCACTCAGATGATGAGACCATAGGAATGGGTGGAACTATAAAAAGGCATGTTAATAAAGGTGATAAAGTAATAATTATGTCAATGACAAATGGAGTTGGTTCAAGAGAAAATAGCAATCCTAATGAAATTAATAAAAGATTAATAGCTTCTGAAAAAGCAAGTAAAATTTTAGGTTTTAGTTGGATAGAAAGATATAATTATCCAGATAATGAAATGGATACCTGTTCGACTTTGGATATAGTCAAAAATATTGAAAAAGCAAAAATCAAATATAGGCCTTCGATTGTTTACTTTCATAGCGAAGCTGATCTGAATGTAGATCATAGAATTTTGTCTTCAGCAGTTCTGACAGCATTTAGGCCCCAACCAGGAGAGCATTGTAGAGAATTAAGAGTATTTGAAGTGCCCTCAGCTACAGATTATGGAGATGAATCTATAACCGGAAAATTTGCACCTAATTTATATATTGATATCTCCGTCACATGGCCATATAAATTATCTGCTCTTAAAGCCTATTCAAAAGAGATAAGAGATTATCCTCATTCTAGATCTTTGGAAGCTATTAAAAATTTAGCTAAAATAAGAGGTAATCAAAATGGGTTAAACATGGCTGAGGCTTTCCAAATTATAAGAAAAATAGAATTCCCATAATGAAAATAGTAATAGCTTGTTCTAAATCATGGTTCGTGATCTCTAATTATTTAAGAAAAAATAATCAAATTTCATACATCACAAAAAAAAATGACCTTACAATTGAAAATATAAGAAAAATTAATCCAAACTTAATTTTTTTCCCTCATTGGAGTTGGAAAGTACCCAGTGAAATTCATAAACAATACAAATGTATTTTATTCCATACAGCACCCTTACCTTTTGGCAGGGGTGGTAGTCCGATACAGAATCTTATTTTACTTGGATATAAAAAATCCCCTGTTTGTGCCTTAAAAATGGTTGAAGAATTAGATTCAGGACCGATTTATAGTAAAGGGGAATTATCCCTTGAGGGGCCTCTATCAATTATTTTTAAAAGGCTAAATATAATTGTTAATGATTTAATAAAAGATTTAGTTGAATTTCTCCCTGAACCAAAATCACAAAAAGGTAATCATTTTTATTTTAAGAGACTTAATGAAGCCCAAAATAAAATTTCTCAACAAGGGTCACTAGATGATTTCTACGATAGAGTAAGAATGCTTGATGACCCAACATACCCTAATGCATATATAAATTATGGAGATTATATTATCGAATTTAGCAAGGCTGAATTTGCTGATGGAAAAATAAATTGTGAAGCCCAAATAAAATTTAATAGTAATTAGTGAAATGTATAAATTTGCTCTTCTATTTGATAGAAAAAATGATTGGTTAAGGCAATATTTATCTGATGATTTTAATTTTAGAGAAGATATTAATGTATCTAACTTTTATGAAGAAAAAGAAATCAAAGAATTTGATGTAGTTTTTGTTTTAGGTTTTACAAGAATTCTTAAAAAAGATTTTTTACAAGCAAATGATCTGGTTTTGTTAGTCCATGAAAGTAATTTACCTCTTGGAAAGGGATTCTCACCATTACAATGGCAAATCCTGGAAGGAAAAAATAAGATAGTTTTTTCTTTATTGGAAGCTTCAGAGGAAGTTGATAGTGGAGATATTATTGAGCAAATGGAATGTAATTTAGATGGAACAGAACTATATGATGAAATCCGAAGCAAGCAAGCTAAGTTAACCTTCGAATTGATAAGTAGATTCATTAGGAACTACCCTAACTATAAAAAAAAGAAGCAGTTTGGTAAAAGTACTTATTATAGAAGAAGAAAAATTACAGATTCTGAATTAGATATTAATTTGCCTATTAAAGACTTGTTCCCTTTACTTAGAATCGTGAATAATAAAGATTGGCCTGGTTTCTTTAGAATTAACGGAGTCAAATACATTATAAAAATCTATAGAGAAGACCAAAATAAATGATAAAAAAAATAAATTTTGAAAAAATTTGTGGTAGCGATAGGCAGAAATCTATTCTTTTTAAACTACTAAAAAAAAGACAATATAAAATTAGTCACTCGCGATTGCCTGATATTAACTTACATAATAAGTTTGTAGAAAATCATCCATATAGAGCATGGTTTATTGTTTTTGATGACCAAGAAGAGATTGGAACTTTTTATATAAAATTTGATAATTCAATCGGAATAAATTTGTTAATGCAAACTAAAGAAAATATTGAAGCTATTTTGAGTTTTGTAAAAAATAATTTTTCACCGCAAAGTGAGGTCTCATCGTTGATTCCTCCATACTTTTATTTAAATATTGCAGGTGATAATTGCCAACTTCAATGTATGTTAGAGGATATGGGATTTTATAAACTTCAAATTTCATATAAGATTTAACCAAAAAAATGTTTATTAATGGAAAACAAATTGGTATTAATAACGAACCATATATTATTGCTGAATTATCTGCTAATCATTGTGGATCAATTGAATTAGCTAAAGAGACTATAAAGTTAGCCAAAACCAATGGAGCAGATGCAATTAAAATTCAAACTTATACTGCTAACTCAATGACACTAGATTGCGATAAGGAAGACTTTATAGTTAAAGAAGGTACTTGGAAAGGTTATAAATTATACGATTTATATAAGGAGGCATCTACCCCATATGAATGGCATAAAGAACTTTTTGAATTTGCTAAAGAGCAAGACATAACCATTTTTTCAACACCTTTTGATGAAGAAGCAGTTGATTTATTGAATGAATTAGATACACCTGCATTTAAAATCGCTTCATTTGAAATAATTGATTTGCCATTAATTGAATATGTAGCGAAGCAAAATAAACCTATATTATTATCTACTGGTATGGCTTCTAAAGATGAGATAGATGATGCTGTTAATGTAGTTAAAAAATATGGTTCTGGTGATTTACTTCTTTTTCATTGTATAAGTGATTACCCTGCTGCAACGGAAGAGTCAAATATAAATTTAATTAGGACCCTCAAGAATAAATACGAAATTGAAGTAGGTTTATCTGATCATACACTCAATAATACTGCAGCATTAGCAGCTGTTTCTCTTGGAGCAGTTGCTATTGAAAAACACTTCATAAAAAGTAGAAAAAATAAAGGACCTGATAGCTCTTTTTCAATTGAGCCTAGTGAATTGAAAGAATTAAAGTTAAGTACTAAGCAGTGTTGGAAAGCATTAGGTTCTGGAGATTTTGAAAGAGCAACTTCAGAAAATAAAAATACAGTTTTTAGAAGATCATTATATTTTGTTGAAGATATGAAATCTGGAGATGTGATAACAAGCAATCATGTAAAAAGATTAAGGCCTGGATATGGAATATCTCCTAAATTTTTAGAACAAATAATAAATAAAAAAGTAAAAAAATCTATCAAAAGAGGAGATAGGGTAACTTGGGAATGTATTGAATAATATAAAAATGAAGGAAATTTTAAAGAAAACCTTGAGAATTTATTTATAGCCTATAATAAATATAGGAATTGGAAAGAATTTGAGAAAGCTTATAGGATAAGGATAATCTTCGAAGATCATACAAGATCTTTATAGAACTTAGCCCCCTTTTTCACGAAATAGTTCTTATGCCTGTCTATCACAAATTATTTCAGCAGAATTAGTAATCCTTAATTAAGTTTTTTATTTATATAAATTCCTGAAACTAAAGTTTAATTATTATTGTTTGAATAAAAAGGGTTATTTAATGGATCTCTTAATGTAAAACTATAAATTGTTTTTGATCCCATGGATATGGGAGATTCTAAAAGAAAACCTCTTGTATCTTTCATTTGATTATATTCTTTGATGGCTTTCTGTTCTCCTAAATTAGGATGATTACCATTAGCCCATATATCATCAAATATGTATATTGCCATTGGAAGTGAAATTTTATCTAACCATTCCAAGACCTCAATAGTGCTACTATATAAATCAACATCAATATGAATGATAGAGGGTGGGTTTTCTAACATTCTTTCTTGTAAATTTTGAGTTAATGAATCTTTATAAAAACCTTTAATGTATTCAAAGTTTATTCCATAAGAGGAAACATTTTTAATGACTTCTTTGAGTGTCCCACAAAATTCGTTTTCTCTCCAAACAGGATCATTATGATCTAAATTATTTTTAGGAAGTCCTTCGAAAGAATCAAAAGAAAATATTTTTTGTTTCTTTAATTCAGGATTAAATATCGATAAAAACCTTTTGATAAGGCTAAAAAGTATTAGGGAATCCCCTTTAAATGAGCCAAACTCGTAAAAATGTCCAAGTTTTCTTAAACGAAGCTTTTTTCTAAATAATTCTAATTGTATATTTAATGCCATTCTAAAAGACCATGATTTATTAATCGCAAATATTGGCCTGGTAAAAAAAATTGTAGGGTAAGGGAACCAAAAGTTTGGGGAACAAACAGTTTTTACTATTTTTAGCGAGGATTTGATTTTTCGTAAAATCAATGTAAATTTTATATTTCTAACACTTTAAAATATGATTGAAAATTATACAATAAGTTTTAAATTTCTAAGCTCCTTTTAAAGTATCCATAAATGAATATAAAAATGCATAAATGGATAATGGATCCGTTTCCATATTGCGTAATAGATAATTTTTTATCCGAGGAAGAGTTTAATCAATTAACTATTGAACTCGATATCACAAATAATAGTGTTCAAAAAGTATTCAATAGCTCTTTAGAGAATAAGTTAATTCTTAAAGATACTGCTATGAAAAGGAACGTTAAAAAATTAGTTAAAAAAATGGGATCATTAAAAATAAAAAATGTAATTTCTGAAATAATAGAAAATAAAAATATAGTAAGTATGCGAGATTTTGATGATTATGCAGGTTATTCCCCATACCATATAACTGAAAACAATGGTTTTTTAGGATCCCATGTAGATCACTCTTCAATAAAAGGGGGTGAACTTTGTCATATTGCTAATACGATTTTTTATGCAAGTAATAGATGGGAAAAAGGGTGGGGTGGACAAACAATATTATTTTCAAAAAATGGTTTTTCACAAGAAGTGAAAATTGATCCTTTACCAAATAGATTAATATTTTTCATTCATACTGCAAATTCATTTCATGGAGTATCCAGATATTATTCTCATTCAAAGGTCCAAAGAAGAACCTTTTACCATGATTTTTATGTAAGTAAAAATGAAATAAAAGAGGTAATGAATAAAGTTAATTTCGATAGAAAGCACGAACTAAAATACTCCATACATGGGACTACTTTTATACCATTTGTACCATTTGGAATAAAATATATAAAATTAAAAAATTTTTTAAGTCTTAAAAATTTTAAATACTTACCTTCTTATTTTCTTTACTATTTGAATAGATTAACAAACTCTAAGTATCCAAAATTAAAATCAGTTATTTCTTTTGAAAACATTTTATTTTTGTTTAATCTAATAAGAAGAAAATAAAGTTTTTTAAAATTTGAAAAAAAATTATTTAACTCTAGGCTAAATCTCATTAATTTTAGAAAAATTATTACTAATAAATAAACTAAATTTTTCTAATGTTACTATATTGATTTGGTTTATCGTATCTTGATGTATCAGTCATCTTTTGAAAAGAAGTTGTATTTTTAATTTTTTGATTGATTTCATCAATAAATGCATTAGAAGAATTAGCTGATTTTCTATAAATAAGACGAAGAGAATAACATGCTTTTGTAGTCTTATTAGTCTTATTTCCATGTAACAAGGATCCATTCCATAACCAAGAATCAGATGAATTTCCTTCTAATGCATAAGGAATAAAGAAATAGATTTTTTATTAGGCGTAGAATATTTATTAATTTTAATTTATATACAAGGTTACTTGAAAAATATAAAAATAATTCAATTCGTTTATAAATAATTTATTAAAATTTCTGTGCTTAATAGAATTTTATATACGAGAATATGCTGAAATTATCTTTTTTTATTACTAAGCATATTTAAAAAGGTATTAAACGATTTATAAGAATCACATTGTAAAATTAATTTCCAACTATTTCAAAAATGAATTTATTTAACCTTGTAAAAATATAGTAGTGAAGAAATATAATATTTATTAAATACTTTTAACTTGTTCTAAGATAAATAAATGGAAGTTATAAATAATCAAAAATTTAAATTAGATCTGCATCTATTAAGAGTCACTGCTGTAATTTCAGTTATTCTTTACCACTATGGAGAAACTATAAATATTTTTCCAAATGGATTTTTAGGTGTGGATTTATTTTTTTTTATTTCTGGTTTTATTATTCCTTTTTCTTTAAAAGATAAACCAATTAAAGGTTTTAAAAAGGATATTGCTGAATTTTTTAAAAAAAGAATAGTCAGATTAATACCTGCACTAATAATTTGCATATTTTTTATAGGCATTTTTTTGGCTTTATTCATACCTACAGCAGGTTATTCTATTAGGGTTGGTATTACTTCTTTATTTGGATTTTCGAATTTATATTTATTGTATTCTCAATCTGACTATTTTGCTAACACATCAAGATTAAATGCTTTTCTACATACCTGGTCACTTGGAATTGAAGAACAATTTTATTTTATATTTGCAATTTTTTATTTTAGTGTATTTCAAAAATATAAAAAACAAATAAAACTAATCTTTTTTATATCCGGCTCTATATTTTTATCATCTTTTATTTTTTCTACTTATTCTCTAAATAATAATTTTGATATGTTCTTCTACTCCCCTTTATCAAGGGCTTGGGAGTTTATACTAGGATGGATTACTTTCTTGATATTTGAATTTACAGAATTTAAATCTAATAAGTTTTTTTCTTTATTAGGTTTTTTAATAATTTTAATTAGTTTTAATTTAAACATCAGTACAAATTATATTTTTAAAATACTAATTCTTTATTTAGGGTTTTTTCTAATAATCTTATCTAAAGATAATTTTTTCAAAGATAACAGAAACTCAAAAATAATGAAAAAGTTAATAGATATTGGCGATATGTCATATTCTCTTTATTTATGGCATTGGCCTATATTAATTTCATTAATTCTTTTTACCGGTAAAGAAGATATCTTCGTTAGTTTGATTGCTATTTTATTAACATCATTATTTTCTGGAATTTGCTTTAAATATATTGAAACTCCATTAAGAAAATCTAAAAAACTTATAAAATTTACTTTAAAAAAAATCATGCTTTACTTGGGCATTACCTTGACTTTTTTTACAATAATACTTGCTTATTCAGCAAGAAATTTAAAAGGATTATTTTATAAAAATGAATATAATCTTATATCAGGATATTCAGAATTTATATCATGTTCAGATAAAGGTATTTATGAAATGGATGATATTTGTATTAGAAAAGCTAACAAGTTATCCAAGAAAAATTTATATCTTCTTGGAGATAGTCATGCTTTACATTATGTTCATGCGATTATAAATTCTTTTCAAGATTTTAATATCATTATTAATACACAATCTGGTACACCATTTCCAGGAATACTAATCTCTAAGAAAAAAAATAAACCTGAAATATTCAACAAAGAATTTTTTGAAAAACAATTAAATCTTGAGAAATATCTTAAGCTTAGAATCAAAGAAAATGATCTTTTAATTGTAAGTAATTATTATCAAAGGTATTTTGGTGATTCAAATACATATAATAAAACTACAGATTTTTATCATTTTGATGAGGAACAAATTCCAATAACTAAAGATAAAAATTTACAAAATTGGGAGAAAAAATGGAATAATTTAATAGAAATTATAAAAGCAAAAAGAGCTAAGTTATTAATTATAAAGGCATCTCCAGAACTGAATAATTCTTTTACGCTTCCTCAGCATTGTTTACCTAATTTTTTTAATAAAGAAGGAGGATCCCATTCTGGTTGTGATATTAACATTCTTGAATATAAAGAGTCTTATAGGAAAGTTGATAAATTACTTATGAAATTAAAAATAAAATTTCCAGATACTGTTTTCTTTATAGATCCACTTAATTATTTTTGTAGTGAAGATATCTGTAAAATTTATAGTAAAGAAATAGATAACTCCATTCTTTTTGATGCCCATCATATAACTAAAGAAGCTTCTTTACTAATTAAACCAGCACTGATTAAATTTAAATATCAAAACTTTAATTGAAGATTATTTTATTTGAATTTTTAGAAAATATTAATCTATCTTAGAAATAGATATTTTCTGGTTTTTTATTTAAAGTTAGTATTCCTATTTTATTAGTCTAAGTTTTTATGAAACTACTATATATTTTCTCTTATATCGAGTAATTATTTAAATAGTATCAAATTTAAAAAATATAAAGACTTCTAACGTTTAGAATTGATAATGGAGCAATAGAATTAAAACATCTAAGAATCAAATTATGAATAAAAATGACTTTAATTTATTTAAGGGTAAGAAAGTTCTTATTACAGGAGGAACTGGATCTTTTGGTAAAACTATTTGTAAACATTTTCTTAAACAAGATGATATTGAATTAAGAATTTTTAGTCGAGATGAGAAAAAACAAGATGAAATGAGACAATATTTTTCTGATCGAAGATTAAGCTTTTATATTGGTGATATTAGGAACTTCGATAGTATTTATGAGGCTTGCTATGAAGTGGATTATGTTTTTCACGCAGCAGCACTAAAACAAGTACCATCTTGTGAATTTTATCCAATTGAAGCAGTTAAAACAAATGTTTTAGGTACAGAAAATCTACTAAAAGCATCTATATCTCAACAAATAAAAAAGGTTGTCTTATTAAGCACTGATAAGGCTGTTTATCCTATTAATAGTATGGGATTAACAAAATCTATGATGGAGAAAATAATGCTTTCAAAATCTTTATTTTTTAAAGATTCTAAAACAATTTTTTGTGCTACTAGATATGGGAATGTTATGGGATCTAGAGGTTCAGTTATACCTTTATTCGTTAATCAAATAAAAAATAATAAATCCATCACAATTACAAACCCTTTTATGACAAGGTTCATGATGACTCTTGATGATGCAGTTGATCTAGTTATGCATGCTTTTAATGAGGCTTCTCAAGGTAATATTTTTGTTCAAAAAGCACCAGCTTGCACTTTAATTGACTTGGTAAAAGCATTAAAGCAAATATTTTCATATTCGAGGGCCGATACAATAATGGGTACACGTCATGGTGAGAAATTATATGAATCATTAATTTCAAAGGAGGAAATGGCAAGATCAAGTGAAGAGGGTAAATTCTTCAGAATTCCACCCGATAATAGAGATCTAAATTATGATAAATATTTCAATAAAGGAAATAAGGAAATAGCAAATTATGAGGACTATAATTCACACAATACTGAGCAATTAACTGTAAATGAAATAATTGAATTATTAATGAAACTTGAAATTATAAAGGATGCACTAAATGGATAAGTTAAAAGTAATTACTGTAGTTGGAACTAGACCAGAAATAATAAGACTTTCTAGAATAATTCCTGAGTTAGATAAATGCTTTAACCATAATTTAATTCATACAGGACAGAATTATGATTATGAACTGAATGAGATTTTCTTTAAGGAACTTAATATAAGGAAGCCAGATATTTTCCTTAATGCTGGGGGAGGTTCTTCATCTGAGATAATAGGAAAAGTGATATCAACAATGGATAAAGTAATAATAGATTTGGAACCTGATGCTCTTTTAATACTAGGTGATACTAATAGCTGTATGGCAGCAATAGCATCAAAAAGAAGAAAGGTTCCTATATTTCATATGGAGGCCGGGAATAGATGTTTTGACGAAAGGGTTCCTGAAGAAGTCATAA
>MDTE01113492.1_pt1 | contig 11588 bp, 9 predicted proteins | sample 811231 | NCBI WGS metagenome assembly MDTE01 (sample SAMN05326651, study PRJNA326480) | marine metagenome | isolation source: seawater | place: Indian Ocean: Red Sea | collected 2010
TAGTATTTCTTTTTGCCATGTTTTCTCCTAACCTAATATTCCTTTTCTTTCACTTGGCTCTAAGTTGTCATAGTTCCAAAGTTTTTTACCAGCAACATACTTTTTAAACTTGCTAACCGGTGTTTTAGGATTAATTTCTGCATTGTTAAGTTTTTGTTCAAGCCATCTTACTTCATACTCGTTCATTTCACCTTCAACACAATCACTACCTAATGATTTAACCTCACCGCCAACAAAGATCATACCGTCATACATTGAGTCTCCCATATTGGCACTAACGTCTCCGCAGACAATAATTCTTCCTCTTTGCATCATAAAACCAGTAAAAGCACCAGCGTTACCTCCTATTAGAATAGTTCCGCCTTTCATATCAATACCAGATCTTGCACCTGCATTGCCTTTAACAATTAAATCTCCACCTCTTAGTGCAGCTCCAAAACAAGAACCAGCGTTATTTTCAACAAGCACTTTTCCTGCCATCATGTTTTCAGCACAAGACCATCCTACTCTGCCTTTGACTCTAACAGTAGGACCGTCGATACATCCAATACCAAAATAACCAAGACTACCCTCAAAAATGATATTTAATTTATTTAAAATACCAACACCTAGAGAGTGTTTTGCACCAGGGTTTTTTATTACCACAGTACCGTAACCCTTTTTCATAGCATCTCTTATTTTTTGATTTAAATCTCTTGCTTCTAAATCAGTACAGTCAATTGAAGTTCTTTTATTAAAATCAACATCAACATTACCGTAATAAGTATAATTTTCTTCTTCTGTAGGATTAAAATATAACTGTTGAGTTCTACCAGTTAAATTTTCGTCAGAAAAAGCCGTATTTTCTCTTTTTGTTATACCTGCCATACTTTTACCTCCGCTTCATATGGGTCATAAGTTTTAATTTCATGTGGGAAGATATTTCTAATTGCTACTTCCTCAGATGCACAAGCTACAATGTCTTTGCTTTCGAATATAACCATAGGTTTTGCAGCCATATAATCCTTAGCCATACCTAGTTTATTTTTTGTTGCTACAACGTAAGTAAAAACACCATCTAGTTCATCTAAACTATCATGCATCGCTTTTTCTAACTCAATGCCGTTAGCCATTTTATCAGCTATATAAACAGCAATAATTTCAGAATCACAATTTGAGTTAAAACGATACCCTTTTCTTTCCAATACTCTTCTATTGCCCCAATAGTTAGTTAACTGGCCATTATGAACAACTGAAACATCTTCAAATGGAAATGCCCAATATGGGTGAGCTGATTTAATATCAACATCAGACTCTGTAGCCATACGTGTATGACCAATTCCATGAGTTCCCATAAACTTTCCTAGACCATATTGGTCAGAAACAGTAGTAGCATCTCCTAAATCTTTAATAAGCTCTAGACCTTTACCGATAGATAAAATTTCTGCTTTCTCTACTGTTTCAATCTCAGTGGCTAGATCTGTTAGATCGCCTTTAAAGTCAAATTCATATCTAAAAGCATAGGGAGTGCTGGAGTTTTGTTTAGTAACCTTAGCGCCGTGTTTTTTCATAATTGCATCTACTTGATTTTTTCTATCTTTCAATTGCTCTGGTGAATCAATCACAGCATTTACTTTTTCAGCTTCGTTTTCTGAAATCTTAAATCTCATAACAAAACCTTTTTTCTTAGGTGTACCGTACATAGCATATCCAGTTGAGTCTGGACCTCTATGTTTCAAACCCTGTAACATCGATTGCATTTGTTCTCCGACATTAACAGTTTTTTTTCTATTAATTACTCCAGCTATTCCACACATAATTTTCTCCTTTTTTATCTTATGGTAAGCAATCCAAGTACTTATCAAGATCCCATTGAGTAGGAGTGGCTAAGAATTCTTCCCACTCATCTCTTTTGTACTCCATAAATACTTTCATCATATCTCCAGGTAGAGCGTCTTGTATAACCTTATCGGTCTCTAGTCTATCTAGAGCTTCCCCTAATGTCATAGGAAGCTTTTCAACTTGCTTACCTGCCTTCATCTGTTCATACATATTGTTTTGTTCAGGCTTTCCAGGATTCATTTTCTTTGAAATACCATGATCAAAAGCCTTAAGGAGTCCAGAACCCATCAAATAAGGATTATGAGCTGAGTCAACAGAACGGTACTCAAATCTACCAGGGGCTGAAACTCTTAATCCACAAGTTCTATTTTGATAACCCCAGTCCGCGTAAACAGGAGCCCAGAAGCCTGTATCCCATAATCTTCTATAGGAGTTAACAGTTGATGAACCTAATGCAGTTAACGCAGGAAGGTGTTCCATCACACCACCAATTGCCTGAAGGCCAATTTTACCAGGAATTCTTCTATCTTTTCCATCAGGCATAAATACGTTTGTCCCACCTCTTCTATGATGGAAAACACTTTCCATACCTGGAATTTCTTTATTACCGCATCTAATGATTTCGTCTTTTCCACCCTTCCAAAGAGAAACATTAGTATGGCAACCTGAAGCTGAGACTCCAACAAATGGTTTACTCAAGAAACACGCAATAAGATTAAATTCTCTTGCAACTTGAGCACAAATTTGACGATACGTTGATAATCGATCAGCATTTCTTACAACATCATCATAATTAAAGTTAAGTTCTAATTGACCAGGTGCATCTTCATGATCACCTTGAATGATATCAAGACCCATCGCTCGAGAGTATTCAATAACTTTCATATAAACAGGTCTTAATGATTCAAATTGGTCGATGTGATAACAATAAGGCTTAGAGAAGCCAGAACCAGTAGGGGTTCCATCTTCATTTTTTGTCAACCACATCATCTCAGGCTCTGTGCCTGCTCTTAACTCTAATTTGTGTTTCTTTTTAAAATCTTCGTGAGCTCTTTTTAAGTTACCGCGACAGTCAGAAGTTAAATAACCACCTGGATCTTTTTCCTCTTCTCTGTTTCTAAAACATGTACAAAAAACTCTTGCTATTCTTTTATCCCATGGAATTTGAACAAAAGTTTCTGGGTCAGGGATACCAACAAGCTCATGAGCCTCTGGTCCATAACCGATATAATCTCCATGTCTGTTTGTAAAAAGATTAGCTGTAGCTCCGTAAACTAATTGGAAACCTTTGTTTGCAACGCTCTCCCAGTGATCAGCTGGAACACCTTTACCAACAATTCGTCCGGTTACAGAAATAAACTGGTAATAAATATATTCAATACCAAGTTTATTTATTTTAGCTCTTACTTTTTTTATGTACTCTTGTCTTTTTTTATCCTTAACGTACGTTTCTAGTGCTGTCATTTTATATTCCTCCTTTACATCAGCTCCAAGGGAACGGGCTATTTGAGACCGGATGTAATTTCCCTTCTTCGTATCGAGAAAATCTGAAAGGTTCTAGAATATCAGACTTACTCCCTAGTACTTCATCAGATACTAAATCGCCGACGCCTGCCATTTTGTAACCATGGTTGGCATCAGCTATAATATATACATTTTCCCTGTATTGGTCGAATACTGGGAAACGATCTGGAGTAACACAACCAATACCGCCAGCTTTTTGCTTCTTATATTGTGTGTGACATCCATCAAACTGCTTTTGGCAAAAAGCCAATGCAGAGGTAAATTTATCTTCAAATGCAGGCCTAGGCTGAAATTCTTCAGATTTATGACCATAAGGATCTATTTTTACTTCGCTGGCGGGCTTAGCTACTTCATATGGTGAAGAGCCACCTTGAATTCCATTTCTATAAACATCAGGTTTGTAATAAAAACCCCACATTTCATTTTCATGGATTATTTCTCCACTTTTGTTTGAAACAAGAGTTGACTCAGTATCAACATGAATGACAGGATACTCTTTTCCTTGAGCTGTTCTATAACTGTTTGGATTTACTTCTAACTCCCCTTCTTCGAGTGCCATATAAGACCACATAGGAATTTCATCTGTAAATGATCCATCAGGTTGTTTAATTTTAACAGAATTTGGTAATTCTAAATTTTCCCAAAATTTTCTAACCCAAGGTCCAGCTGCTACAACAAGTTGGGTGCATTCGATTTTACCTTGACTTGTTTCAACAGCAGATACAGCTCCACTACCATTGGATGAAATTAAGTTTGTTGCTTCAACCCCTTCAAAAATTTTTGCACCAGCTGACTCTGCTAGATTTTTAAAGCCTAAGTTTGCTCCTAAGTTAGCACCATAACCAGAATTTTCTTCATGAAGAATGGAAGTAATTCCTTGAGCTTGCCAATCTGGAAGTATTTCTTTCATGTATTTATCACAATCTGCTGAACCTTCAATAAAAGTAGATTTGTAACCAATTTCTTTTTGCTGATGATAAACTTCTGACATCCCTTCGTGCATTAATTGAGAGTTAATTTGCATATAACCAACTTTTCTAAAAGTTAATACTTCTGCATTCTCATTCCAAATATTTACAGAATGAGCCATTAGTCTTCTCATTGCTGGTTGATAATAATTATTTCTTACAATACCACATGCAACGCTCGTAGCACCTTCTCCAACTTTTGTTTTTTCGAGAACAACTACTGAATTTTCTTTTAACTGACCTTTATTAGATAATTTTTTACATAAATGCCAAGCTGTGCTAAGGCCATGAATACCTCCTCCTATAATTAAGTATTCACAATTCGATGGTAAGCTCATTATATTAACCTCCGATTTCGGAATTTCATTTTGATCTTGGTTTTTAGAAAAAACACTTTGTGTTTCAAATTATGAAACAAAATTTAGAAAAAAAACCTTTAATTATCAATAATTAACTTAGAAATTTTAATTGATGCATTTTGGAGCAGTTTTACATAGGTCATCATTTTGTTTGGGCTCATCATGTTACGACTTCCAGATAAAGAGATTCCAGCAAATGATCTTTTTTCTTTATCTAATATTGCAACGCCTATTCCATAAACATTGTTAAAGGCTTCACCATGATTGAGGGCATAACCTTGACCTCTAATTTGGGTTAAATGTTTTTTTAAATCAACTGTGTTTATTATTGTATTATTAGTATGAGGATAAAAGTTATAACTTTTGTAAATTGAAGCGATTTCATTCTCTGGTCTATAAGCAAGCATTACTTTTCCAAGCGCGCAACAATGAGCGTCAAGTCTCATTCGAAAAGTTCTATGTGATACGTCATTGTTATTACTAGAAATCTTATCTGAGTGAACTACTTGAGAACCTTCAAGCATCGCAAGGTATGTAATCAGATTTGTTTCATTTGAAATTTCTTCAAGTATTTCTTTTGACGTTTCTGAAATTGACTGTAAATAATCTGACGTTTCACCAAATTGAAAAGCTTTGTGTCCAACTATATAAGTATTTGTTTTTAAATTTTTATGAATATAACCTAAGCTACATAATACAGATAATAATCTAAATGTAGTCGTTCTTGATATATCTGCCTTTCTAGAAATGTTTGCAGCTTTTAGTGGAAATATGGATCTTGAAAGTATTTCTAATATTTTAAAGGACTTTTCTAAGGATTTATTAATATATTTTAAATCATTAGCCATTTAATCATTCCACATTGTGAAATGGTATTAAATATTTTTTAATTTATTAAATCAAGTATAGAAAATTTTTTAAATCTAGTTACCTGGTATCCAATTAGTCCCTGCCAATGGAACTCTTGCCATTGCAGCTGCCTCTACTGTTAGAGCACAAAGATCCTCAGGTTCAAGATTATGCAGGCTATTTTTTCCACAAGCCCTAGCTATAGTTTGAGCTTCTAAAGTCATTACTTTAAGGTAATTTGAGAGTCTTTTTCCACCTTTGATGGGGTCTAATCTTTTCATTAATTCAGGATCTTGTGTATTAATACCAGAAGGGTCTTTCCCTTCATGCCAATCATCAAAAGCACCAGCGGTTGTCCCAAGTTTATTATAATCTTTTTCCCATTTCGGATCGTTATCACCTAGGGCTATTAAAGCTGATGAGCCTATGGAAACTGCATCTGCACCTAAAGCCATAGCTTTAGCCACATCAGCACCATTTCTAATTCCTCCAGAAATAATTAGTTGAACTTTCCTATGCATATCAAGATCTAATAATGCATCAACTGCTGGTCTAATACACGCTAATGTAGGTTGACCAACATTTTCAATAAATACTTCTTGAGTAGCTGCAGTACCACCTTGCATTCCATCTAACACAACAACATCTGCACCAGCTTTCACCGCCAGTGCTGTATCATAATAAGGTCTAGCTCCTGCAATTTTTACAAAAATTGGCACTTTCCATCCAGTTATCTCTCTTAGCTCTGAAATCTTAATTTCTAAATCGTCTGGCCCTGTCCAATCTGGGTGACGACAAGCAGACCTTTGATCTATTCCTTTTGGGAGGGTTCTCATTTCTGCTACCCTGTCGCTAATTTTCTGACCAAGCAACATTCCACCTCCACCTGGCTTAGCGCCTTGGCCAATCACAACTTCTATTGCGTCTGCTTTTCTTAAATCGTCTGGATTCATTCCATATCTGGATGGCAGTAATTGGTAAACTAGGTGTTTAGACTGCCCTCTCTCCTCAGGGGTCATTCCTCCGTCACCAGTGGTAGTTGACGTGCCTGCTATACTAGCACCTCTTCCAAGGGCTTCTTTAGCTGGGCCTGATAAGGCACCAAAACTCATCCCAGCAATAGTAATTGGTATATCTAATTGAAGTGGGTTTTTTGCAAATCTCGATCCCAATATAACATTAGTAGTACATTTTTCTCTGTATCCTTCTAAAGGATATCGAGACATTGATGCTCCTAAAAAAAGTAGATCATCAAAATGAGGTAACTTTTTTTTAGAACCACCACCTCTTATATCATAAATTCCTGTTTCAGCAGCTCTTCTAATCTCTGAATTGGTATAATCATCAAATGTCCAGGATTTTCTTGGTGTTGTTTTATATTTTTCGCTCATTAGTACTCCGATACATTATCTATGTTAAAGTTGTAAAGTTTTCTAGCAGATCCGTACATTCTGAAGTTCTTCATTTTATCAGAACTTATTTCAGCTTTATCCAATAGAGATTTTAAAATTTTTTTATCTTTATCTTTAATTTTTTTTTCTTCACAATCTGCACCAAGGGATCTTACCTTTCCACTAATAAATATTCTAGCTTCATAGATGCTATCACCAAGTGCATCTCCAGCATTACCACAAATTAATAAATTTCCAGATTGCGCCATAAATGCTGACATATGTCCAACTGAACCTTTCACAATTATATCAACTCCTTTCATTGATATTCCACAACGTGAGCTTGTATTTCCATCGATAATTAAAGTACCACCATGTGCGGTTGCTCCAGCAGATTGTGATGCATTACCTTTGACATGAACTACTCCTGACATCATATTTTCTGCAACACCAGTTCCAACGTTACCATTTATAATTATTTGAGCATTCATATTCATTCCAGCACAATAATATCCAGCGTGGCCCTCAACAGTCACCTCAATATCATCTTTTAAACCAGCGCATATTGCGTGATTACCATTAGGATTAATTATTTCAAAGGATCTATTATTGGATTTTTTATCAAAGTTTTGAAGATAATCATTTACTGTTCTTAGAGTATCTTTTTGAAGATTAAATTTCACTAATTACCCCAGCTATAAACCAGACCAGGATCAGGTTCAAAAATTTTTGCATTATTAACATTTGGTAAGTGAGCCATTGCCTGAAACTCTGAAGCAATGGCAACATAGTCATCTGTTTCTGCAACAACTGCAGGTTTACAAGCTATTTCATCTCGAACTATTGCCATTCCATTTTTAGTACCCGAGATAAATGTATAAAATCCATCTAGATCTTTTAAACCATCAATTAATGTTTCTTTAAGAGACTTATTCCTTAGAAGTCCATCAGATATATATCCTGCAGCAACCTCCGTATCATTCAGTGACTTAATCTCAATACCTCTTTTTTTGAGAGATCTTCTTAGATTATTGTGATTTGATAGAGAGCCGTTGTGAACTAAACACTCATCTTTACCTGTAGAATAAGGATGAGAGCCATCAGTTGTAATAGCACTCTCTGTAGCCATTCTAGTGTGGCCAATTGCATGGGTACCAGATAACTTTTCAAGATTAAAATTTCTTACAACATCTTTTGGATTTCCTACTTGTTTAAATATTTCTATTGATTTTCCATATCCAACTAAACTTAATTCTTTATGTTTCTTAATTATTTTTAAAACTTTAAATGAATCAAGTGATGTCTCAATAACCAAATAGTCAGAAATAATTTTTATTTTAGCGTCTTTAATTTCTTTAATTAATTTATTCTTTAATTGTTTGGAATTAGCGTTATTGAAACATACAGAGTATTTAAATTTATTTTTCTTTTCGGGAGAGTAAATAGCAAAACCTGCACTATCAGGGCCCCTAGTGGCCATGTTATTCATCATACCAGTAAGTAGCTTTCCTAAGTCTTTGTGATACTTTTTATTTTTTAAATAAATTCCGACAATACCGCACATAAAGCTTTATAACCCTTCATACCCATATTCCAAAGCGGAGTCTGTAATACTATGATAAAAAGAGCCACCAAAACTTCTTAAAGCGTATATTTCAAAAGTTTTTGGACTATCATTAACATAATCAATGAGAATATTTATTCCGTTATAAGTTGTGCTAGCACAATTATTTTTATTAAAAGAATTTTCATTAAAATTTAATGGAGATCCTTTTTTAAGTACATTGATTGAATGATCGCCCATAATTTGAATAGCGGCACGAGAATGTGAAAGATCAGTAATAGCGAAATCAGCTTCGTTGCAAGAAGAGGATATTAAATCATAAAGGTTTTTATTCTTTGAGATACAAATCCAAGTATCTGGGCCAGTCCACAATATTCTTGTTTCACTATTGGATGAAACTTGAGGATTTGATTTAGGAAGAACTAAACCTTCTATCTTAATTTGCTCTTGGTTGACTTGACTTTTCTTAAATTTAGCTATCTGAACGATATTCATATTTTTTAACTCTGTGATCTTAAGAATATTACTTTTACCCTCATAGTCGCCAAATAGACCAATTTTATGGTCAAAATGTAATGCAGAAATTTTTTCACTCATTTTTTTATGACCTCACCCTCTCACCTTTTGGGTCAACGTAATGAGATGAAACTACCTCAACAGGTATTGAAATATCTTTTAGAGGTGAGACTGCATAAAAAGTTTTTCCAATTTGTTTTTTTCCGTCTTTCATAATGGCTATTGAAAATGGATTATTATATTCAACACTCCAACAAGATGAGGATACATGACCTAGCTTAGGATTAGGAGCTGGAGCCTTGTCATTTGCTACTAAATGAGAACCTTCAGGTATCTTACTTTTCTTATCGATTGGAACTAAACCAACAATTGTTTGTCGATCATCAGAAACAAAAGCCTCTTTTGACAAAGATCTTTTTCCAATAAAATCCTTTTTCTGACTTACCATTCCATTTAATCCAACATCAAAAGGTATAGTTCGGCCATCTAACTCTGGTCCAGCAACGTGCCCCATTTCTATTCTTAGAGTAGATAGAGCTTCTGTTCCATAAGGCTGAACTTTAAACTCAGATCCTATTTCTATAATTTTTTTCCATAAGTAAAGTCCATAGTCTGAATTAACATTAACTTCATAAGCAAGTTCACCAGAAAAAGATATTCTGTAAATTCTTACAGGAATATCATCAAGTTTAGTATCAACAAGGCCCATGAAAGGAAGTCCATCATTGGATAAATCAACTGAGGGGAAAAGTTTACTCAACAACTCTCTTGATTTAGGACCTGCGACTGCAACTCCTGCCCATTGTTCTGTTGTAGATAAAACATTTACCTCTAGTTCTGGCCAGACAACTTGTAAATAATATTCTAAGTGAGCTAAAACATTTGCTGCTTGTGCAGTAGTGGTTGTCATATGAAAGTGATTTTCAGATAAACGAGAGGTTGTTCCATCATCAAAAACCATTCCATCTTCTCTTAGCATCACCCCATAGCGTGCTTTTCCGATAGGTAATTTTAACCATGCATTTGTGTATACTCGATTCAAAAACTCCGGGGCATCTGGTCCTTTGATATCAATTTTTCCTAAAGTCGTAACATCACAAATTCCAACATTTTTTCTGACATTAGCTGCTTCTCTATTTACAGCGTCATTCATGGTTTCAGTACCACGGGGATAATACCTAGGTCTTAACCATAGACCAGCTGCAACAAATACAGCTTTATTTTCTTCGTGCCATTGATGAATAGGAGATTTCCTTGTTGGTAAAAAATGATTTCCAACCTCTCTACCAACTATTGTTCCAATGGTAACTGGAGTGTAAGGTGGTCTAAAAGTAGTGTGTCCAACTTCAGGGACAATTTTCTTTTCAATTTTGGAGACATATTGAAGGCCATTAAGATTACTGGTTTTACCTTGATCTCCTGCCATTCCCAAAGTTGTGTATCTTTTTACATGTTCAATTGATCTAAATCCCTCCCTTAATGCTAATTCAACATCTGAAACAGCTACATCATTTTGAAAATCTATAAATCTTTTTGGTTTTTTCCCATTAGGAAGAGGCATGCACCATAACTTTTCATGACTATTTTGATCAGGTTCTTTAGAGTTTGGTGTATCAGTTTTTGTATTATTAGATGTAAATTTATTAGAGAGCTCAAAACCAATTTGAAATCCCTCTGCTAGTGATTGATTTAAAGTATAAGAACCATTAGCTGCACCTATGGCAGTTTCTTTTTGTCTTTTTTTATCAGGAATGAATGCATCAATATCTTCATTAAACTTTAATTTATTTCCAGCCTGAGAAGACAAATGAACAGTTGGTGTCCATCCACCTGACATACAAATTGAGTCACATTCAACTTCTTCAAGAGATACAAAATTTTCTTTGTCGGGGTCTAATTTACCAATAATTGCTGATTTGATTTTTAAATGACCTTTGGTATCTGCTATTCCAGAATTAAATCTTATTTTAATTCCTAAATTTTGAACTTCATTTACAAGCTCTCCTTCCGAGTTATTTCTAGTATCAACTATAATAGGAGTAATATTGTTTTTTAGAAATTCTAAAGCTGTAGAATAAGCAGTATCATTATTAGTAAAAATTATTGGTTTTTTTCCAACAAGAGTTTCATAAACTTTCATATATTCTCTTGCAGCTGAAGCTAATAAAATTCCAGGTCTATCGTTATTTCCAAAAGATATAGGTCTTTCAATTGAACCTGTTGAAACGATAACCTCGCCAGCTCTTATATAATGAAGTCTCTGTCTTGGTGAATATTTACTTGGATTTTCAATATGATCACTTACTCTTTCAAACATGACCGTCATGTTATGGTCATAGTAGCCAAATACTTGAGATCTATTTTTAACGATAACATTAGGCATATTTTTTAATTGAGAGATAGCATCGCTTGCCCATTCTCTCCCCGACATATTACCTATAGTTACCTCATCATTTAATAGAGAGCCTCCAAAATGAGCTTTATCTTCAGCTAGTATCACTCGAGCACCATTCTTTGCAGCTGCCAAGGCACTAGCTAAACCTGAGGGTCCAGAACCAACAACAAGAACATCACAATGTTCATAGTTATGTTCATA
>MDTE01157496.1_pt1 | contig 11588 bp, 9 predicted proteins | sample 811231 | NCBI WGS metagenome assembly MDTE01 (sample SAMN05326651, study PRJNA326480) | marine metagenome | isolation source: seawater | place: Indian Ocean: Red Sea | collected 2010
AAATTTAAATCTAAAATATGAAAGCGCTTTCGCAACCATATCTTCTTAATTTTCTATTAACCAACTTCTATAGTAAATTTAAAATTATATCAATTATTTTTTTGTAAATATAAAAAAAATTAAAGCTAAACAGACTTTAAAAAATTGAACAGAAATGGAAAATCATTAATAATAAAACTATATTATTCCAATTTAATTAATGAGGACAAATGGAAATGAAAGCATATATTATTGGAAGAGCCAATATTAATAGTCAAGAAAAAGCTAATGCTTATATGCCTTTGGCCGCTGAAGCTAATAAAAAATTCGGTGGTAAATATCTGGCGAGAGGAGGAAAGTTCATTAATAAGGAAGGCAAGGCATATGAGAGGAATGTGATTATTGAATTTCCATCATATGAAAAAGCTAAAGCTGCCTATGAAAGTGAAGAGTATAAAAAAGCTCTAAAAGTTCTTGGAGACGGAATGGATAGATTGTTAGTTATTGTTGAAGGTCAAAAATAAAAGAAAAGTGAAAATGAATTTAGATAACATTTATGAGGAAAAGGTTTATTCAGGTGTTTTAGGAAAGATCATTGGTGTTTATCTGGGAAGACCCTTTGAGCAGTGGACTTACAATAGGATACTTAAGGAGCTTGGTTATATAAATTATTATGTAAATACTAAACTAAATATTCCTTTGCATGTCACTGACGACGATATTACTGGGACCTTTACATTTTTAAGATCATTAAAAGACTTTAATTATAATAAAAACATAACTCCAAAACAAATTGGTCAAACCTGGATAAATAACCTTATTGAAGGCCAGACAATATTATGGTGGGGAGGGAAAGGGCATTCAACTGAACACACAGCATATCAAAATTTAAAAGAAAATATTCAAGCACCATTGAGTGGTTCAATTAAAATAAATGGGAAGGCAGTTGCTGAACAAATAGGAGCACAGATATTTATTGATGGATGGGCACTAATTTCCCCTGGAGATCCAGAACAAGCTGTATACATGGCTAAAAAAGCGGCTAGTGTTAGTCATGATGGAGAAGCTATTTACGGAGCTCAAATTATTGCTGCCATTGAGGCGTTAGCATTTATAGAAAAAGACATTTCAAAAATCATTGAAGACGCTAAAAAGTTTATTCCAAAAAGCTCCACAATTTTTCAACTCATTTCTGATATACAAGAATGGAGATCAAAAAACTGTGATTGGGAAGTTGCAAGAAAAAAAATTGAAAAAAAATATGGATATGACCAATACCCAGGCGAATGCCACATAATACCAAATCACGCTCTTATTATAATGTCTTTATTATTTGGCGATGATAGTTTTCAAAAAACACTAATGATTGTAAACACTTCAGGCTGGGATACTGATTGCAACTCTGGAAATGTAGGATGCATCCTTGGCATAAAAAATGGTCTAGATTCTCTTAAAGAAAAGCCTAATTATCTATCTCCTGTTAATGATATCATTTACTGCCCCACAGCAGTTGGAGGTGATACGATCACTGACGCCCTTAGGGAAACTTTTAAAATTATTAACATAGCAAGAAATATCAATGGAATGGGAGACAAACCCCTTAAAAATGGAGCAAGATACCATTTTGAGATGCCATATTCAACCCAAGGATGGAAAGTTAAATCTCATAAAAAAGAAAATACATTAAAAATAAGTAACGTAATTTATGAATCTAAAATTGGCAAACGAGCTTTAAAACTGGAATTTAACCATGTAAAAAAACATTATAGATCTGAAGTATATGTTGACACGTTTCTTCCTGAACATGCTATTAGCTTAAAAGGTTTAGCAAGAAAAAAATTTTTCGGTTACAAGTTTATTTCATGCCCTATAATATACTCTGGTCAAGAAATAAAATTAGAAATTGTTTCTAAATCTGTACACAACCTTAATGTAAATTTATTCATAAAATATTGGGGAAAAGATGATAAATTAGTTGAAATAATGACATCTAATTATACTCTAGAGAAATCCGAGACAAAGACAATCAGTTGGATAATTCCTTCTACATCTTCAAATCCCATTGGCCAACTAGGTTTGATGATTTCTTCTAATTCAGAATGCAAAGGCAATGTTCTTTTAAACTATCTAAAAATCTCAGGTGAACCCAAACAAAAATTTATTAAACCAGATCATCTTCCTAAATATCAAAAAGGTGTTTTGATTAACGAAAAATTCTACGGGGAAATGTGGAAAAATTCTTGGGTTAATGCCGTTGATAGTTGGGATAGTAAATATAAAAATTTTAGAATTACGAAAAATAGTGGAAGAGGATTAATTTCAATTGGTACTGATATTTGGAAAAATTATACGGTCAATGCAAAAATTATTTTTCAATTAGTTACTAGCGGGGGACTTATTGTACGATACCAAGGTCTTAGTCGTTATTATTCACTGGAATTAACTTCTAATAGAAAATTAAGGTTAATAAAGATATTTTATGAAAAAATAATTTTAGAAGAAATAGATTTTAAATTTGATTTTTTTAAAGAATTTAATTTATCACTTAAGGTAGAGGAAAACAACTTACAAGGTTTTATAGATGGTAAATTAGTCATTCAAACAACTGATAGAGACAATATCTTAGAAAGAGGAGGTATTGGTTTATTGGTTGAAAATGGCACTTTAAGTTCAAACGAAATTAAAATTAACTAGAGTGTATTTGATATTATGAATTTCAGAAAAAAAATAAACCAAAAATATAATTTAAACCGACAAAGCAAATCTCTAAATCAAACTTGGATGAAAGACGTAGGGTATGATGAATCTCCAAATTATAAGGAAAATTTAGGATTGCCTCATCTAGAAGATTTTTTGCAAGTAACATCAAAAAGTATAGATTTTGTAAAAATTTGTACTGATCAAGTTTTGAAATATCCGGAAAACTGGATAAAGAAAAAAGTATTAAAATACAAAAAATATAATATTAAAACTTACCTAGATCACACTTATTTTTTAGAAGCATATAATTTAAACTCCGTTGAAGAGGCAATAATATATGGCAGCCAATTAGGATTTGATTATTTTGAATTTATGAGCACATACAATGACATCCCAGACAAAGATTTACTCAATTGGATTAATATTTGTAAAAGAAATAATTTAAAAATCCTATATGAACACCACCCTGAAAAAAACTGGTCTTCAAAAAATAATAATTTCACTAATTCTGATAAAATAATCTCAATGTTAAAAATATTTTTTGAGAATGATGCAGAAAAATTAGTTCTAGATCATGATGAATTTGAACTTCAATCAAATCATGAGGTAAACAATTATGATGAAATAATTTCATACTTGAGTTTAGATAAAATATGTTTTGAGGTCACATCCCCTAAAGAAGGAGAAACAATCTGGATCAAAAATTTAGAAGATTATTTTAAGTTATTTGGCTTTAATATTAATGTCTCTAACATTATGCCAAGCCAAGTTTTGTATGTTAACAAACTTAGACTAAACAGCAAAAATTGTTAAATTGATTAATTATGAAATTTACTCCAAAAAGTTATGCTCCCTTAAAAGGAGTAGTTGTTATTGATTTATCCAGATTGGTTTCAGGCAACATGTTAAGCCTACAGTTGGCTGACATGGGAGCCGAAATTATAAAGGTTGAATCACTTAAGCAGGGCGACCCCCTTAGATCTTGGAAATTAAACAATATCGAAGTATTTTGGAAAATTTATTCTAGAAACAAGAAGAGTATTGCACTTGATTACAGGTCACCTGAATTTAAAAAAATCATTTATAAAATGGTTAAAAAAGCAGATGTTTTTATTGAAAATTTTAGACCTGGTGTTCTAAAAAAAATTGGTATTTCTATTCCTGAATTACAAAAAATTAATAGAAAACTAATCATAGTACAAATTTCTGGTTTTGGTAAAACTGGAAATTATAAAAATGAACCTGCATTTGGAACTATAGTTGAAGCAATGTCTGGTTTTGCCAGTAGAAATGGATATAGTGACAAACCCCCTCTTTTACCTCCACTAGCCCTGGCTGACATGATGGCAGGGCTACAAGGAGCGTATGCTGTTTTGGTGGCTTTGAGAGAGGTTGAAGTCAAAAATAAAAATGGACAAATTATAGACCTATCATTATTTGAACCAATATTTTCTACTTTAGGACCAGAAGCTTACTCCTATAAAATACTAGGAGAAGTTAAGAAAAGACAAGGAAACAGATCAAACACAGCAGCACCTAGAGATATATATATCACCAAAGATTCTAAATATATTGCACTGTCCTCATCAACACAAAACATGACCATAAAACTTTTTAATCTAATGGGCACAAAAAACCTGATTAATAATAAAAAGTTTAATTCAAATGAAAATAGAATAAAAAACAGAGATGAAGTAAATGATATTGTGGCGAATTGGTTTAAAAAATATGATGAGAAAACTATACTCAAAAAATTCAAAAATGCAGGGATAACTGCAAGTCCAATATACTCGATTAAAGATATTTATAATGATGAAAATCTTAAATCAAGAAATGTCATTGTTCAACTCCCAGATGATGACACCCATTTTTCTTATCACCATAACATTCATCCCAGATTATCGACGACACCAGGAAAATTTCGTTATAAAGCTCCAAAGTTAGGTGAACATTCAGAAGAAATACTTCATAGTTTTGGCTTTGATAAAAATACAATTAAAGAATTTAAGAACAATAATATTATATGAAAATAACTAAAGATAAAAATAATATCTGGCGATCCCAACTGTATGTGCCAGCAAATAATTCGAAATTTATAAAAAAAGCACATATGCGAGGTTCTGACGCAATTATCTTAGATCTTGAGGATAGTCTTACTGAAAGAGAAAAGAAAAGTGTTTTGAAAAATTTAACGGATATCATACCAACAGTTTCGCAATCTGGATCAGATGTTCTGATAAGAATAAATTCAACTAAGTCATTTTATGAAGAAGAGCTGGAATACTGTATTCATCCAATGATTAAAGCCATTATTGTTCCTAAATTATCAAAAATTAAACAAATTAATAATGTTGTTAAAATTGTTGATAAGTTAGAAAAAGATCAAAAAATTAAAAAAAATCAGATTAAGTTAATCGGATTAATCGAAAATTCTGCAGGTTTTTTTAATGCAAAAAAATTATCAAAATCCAGTGTCAGGCTTATTTCCTTAGTCTTAGGAGTTGAAGACTTTAGCTTAAATAATAGGTTTATAGCAAAAAGTGAATTTTTGATGTTTCCCAAACAGTTTCTACTTTTAATATGTAGAAATGCGAATTTAATTCCTTATGGATTGTTAGACAGCATTGCCGACTTCTCAAATTTAAATAAATTGAAAAGAATAGCAAAAAAATCATATGAATTTGGTTTTGAGGGTTCTTCTTGCATCCACCCTTCTGTAGTTCCTGTTTTAAATTCAGCCTTTACCCCCACAAAAGAAGAAAAAGAAGAAGCTAAAAACATTATTGAAATATTTGAAGAAGCTTTGTCAAAAAATTTAAGTGTCGTAAAATATAATAACAAAATGATTGATTTACCTATTTATAAAAGGGCGCAAAAGCTTTTAGAAAAAGTAGAGTATTTTAATAAGAAGTAAATTTCTACTCCTTAATGCCTCCAAGATTTATTCCTTTAGTGAAATATCTTAAAATAAATGGAAATAATAAAAGAATTGGGAATAAAGTTATAAATATAATAGCGGCCCGCATTCTTCTTATATCAATCTGCGTTGCGTCCCCCCATTCAATAATATTCTTGTAACTGACCATTGATCCTCTATCTCCAACAATTGCAAATTCCCTGAGCAGAACTTGCAAAGGCCATTTATTTGTATCGTTTAAATATATCATGGCATGAAAATATTCATTCCAATGTGCAACAGTATAAAACAGTCCTATTACCATCAAAGCAGGAATACTTAAAGGAATTACAATATGAATGAATACCTGAAAATGATTGGCTCCATCTATCTCTGCAGCTTCAAAATACTCTTTAGGTAATTCCTTATAAAATCTTATCATTAAAATTAAATAATATACATTAACCATTTTATATAAAATGACAGACCAATAAGAATCGAAAAGACCTATGTTATTTATAACTATAAACTCAGGCACAATTGAAGGTTCGAATACCATTGTGAAAATTATTAAGGTTAGAAATAAATTTCTTCCTGGCAAGTAATCTTTTGACAAGGCATAAGCTGCTATTGAAGTAAAAAACATATTTAAACATAAGCCAACTGTTGTAATCAAAATGCTATTTGTAAATGAAATTAATACCCTGGGATTTGACAACATTAACTTAAAAACATCAAAGTCCAAACCTTTTGGAAAAATATCTAGGCCGTCCAACATATGAACGTTTTTAGTTGGCGTAAGAGACCATGCAAGAATATTTAGCAAAGGCCAAACAACTAAAAAAACTCCCAATATTAAAGACGAGTAAATAAATATGTCACCTAAAGAGAATTTACTTTTGTTCACCACAGACCTCTTCCACTAATTCTTTTTGCAATGAAATGCGTTGACATAATCATTATAAATCCGATTAACCCTTTGAATAATCCAGCTGCAATTGATAATGAAAAATTTCCTTGAAGAAGACCAACTCTATAAACATAGGTATCAATAATATCTAATTTACTAATTGTTGTTGTATTCATTAAATTAAAAACTTGGTCAAAGCCTGCGGAAAGGAAAAACCCTAAATTTAGAATAAAGACCGTTATTATCATTGGAACAATCATTGGAAGCGTTATAAAAATTGTTTGTTGCCACCTACTAGCCCCATCTATCTCTGCTGATTCATAAAGCTCTGGGTTGATACTATAAATTGCAGCAATGTATAAAACTGAATCCCAACCGGCACTTCTCCAAATCTCACTGATTACCAAGATCCATCTTACATAATTTGCATTGGTTAAAAAATTGATTGGCTCAAAATTCATTATCACCAGTATATTATTAACCGCGCCATTGTTTAAAGATAGCATTGAAATAAAGATACCTGCGATAATTACCCAAGATAAAAAATGAGGTATATAAAGGATACTTTGAAAAAATTTTCTATGAGAAACTTTTCTAACTTCATTTAAAGTCAAAGCTAAAATTATTGGTATAGGAAAGGTAAAAGCTATTTTCATAGCGCTAATAATAATAGTATTGGTTAATGCTTGATAGAACCCACTATGAGAAAAAAGCATTCGGAAATATTTTAAACCAACCCACTCATTATCTCCAATTAATTTATATTTCTGAAACGCAAGTTTTGATTCAAAAAGTGGGGCGTAATGGAATACAAAAAGAAAAATCAAAGTGGGTAGAATAAAAAGATATAACAAATAATTTTTTTTAATTCTGTTAACATAGTTCTTTATTCTATTATTATCCATATCTAGCATTATCACATTCTAAAATATTAAAGTTCAATCAATAATCTTAAAACTTGGTTAATTAATAAAAATCATTTGGTAAAATTGATTTGATATCATAAGAGCGATAAAATTATACACAATAAATAATTTTTCTTTAGCAAACACCATGAAATACCTTTTTATTTAAAAACATCTCTAATGTTTTTTTAAAAAACAATTATTAAGATTAAAATATATGCAAACCATTGCACAAACATATTGACAGATTTTTTAGAAAATGCGTCAATACTAATATATGATATATCATATTTATATTTGGCACTAATATTTAATTATAATATTAGAAAATAATCGTACTTAAAAATTAAAATTTATCGGAGGAATTATGTTTAGAAAAATTTTTAGCATTTTATCTTTTATGAGTATTATTTTATTTTCAGTCAGTTTGTTGGCTGATCCAGTAAAAGTAAGAATAGTCTCAAAAGACTTGAGCGCTGACAATGAAGATCAGGTAAGATATATGAACTTGGGTGTTGAGGCATTAAAAAAACAAGGTATCGACATAGAATTAGAAATAGTAAGTTTGACAGGCGGTCAAAGTTACAGAGAAAAACTGCCTTTGGCTATAATGTCAGGAAATATTCCTGATATAATATATGACCAATATGGTTATGATAAAGTTATGGCTGATCAAGGTATTCTTGAAGACCTTAGTAGCTATGTAGCTAATTCTGATGCTTTGCAAAAAGCAATGTGGAAACACAATAAGGAGAGATTGAAAAATTATCCTTTTTTAATCAGGGCACATCCACCCAAAATTAGAATAGGTACTGTTCGCGCTGATTGGCTTGAGAATGCAGGTTTAAGTGAACCAAAAAATATTGATGATTATTATGAGATGTTAAAATCATTTGCTAATTCTGATTATGACGGAAATGGATCAAAAGATACTTTTGGGTTAACAATGACCGGAAGCACAAAAAGATGTGATTGGATATTTGATCCTGCGTTTGGAATTGGTCTTACCTGGGAAAAAAGTTCATCAGGGTATTCTCATAAGTTTATAAGTCCAAAGCAAAAAGAAAAATTAGCGTTCTACAAAAAACTCTATGATGATGGCATTTTAGATCCTGAGTTTATTACCGATAAATGGGATGTTATGGAGGACAAGTACTATTCAGGCAAAGTCGGTATGATTTGTGGAAGTATTGGAATTGTTTTAAATATTTATCAAGGTAAAATGGATAATGTGCAAGGAAAGCATACGCCAATCATTGCCCTAAAACCACCTGCTGATGCTTTTGCTCCTATTGACGTATCAAAAGAGCCAAGAGGTTACATGATTTCAGCACTATCAAAGGTAAAAAATGAAGCTTTTGCTTTTCTTGAGTACTGGGCAACTACCGAAGGTCTCATCACAGAAAAACTCGGCCTTGAAGGAATTCATCATAATAAAAATGGAAGTTCTTACAGTTTAACAGATAAACATGCTACGTGGGAACCTCTCTTTTGGGAGCCTAATATTCCTGCACCTGTAAAGACATTTGTTCCAGCGGCACAGCAATCTTTTGATTATGCTTCTGATCTAGTAACTTATGATAATAAATTTGCTTTTCCAGAAGAATTACAGGCACAAGCTGATAGTGCCAATAATACATATTGGGAACATTCATACAAATTTATTACTGGTGAAATTTCATTAGATGATTTTGATAATTATGTTTCAACATGGTTAAAGAATGGAGGTCAAGATATTACAGATTATGCAAATAAAATTCTTAATTAATTCTGTAAAATTTTGATGAAATTCAAAAATAAAATCAAAGGAATGTTATGGGGGGGCGCCTATGGTGATGCTCTAGGCGCCCCCATTGAAAAATTAACCTATAAAGAGAAAAATAAAAAATACGGCTATGTTAATTCATTATCAGTCAAATGGTGGAAATCAAAAAGTATTTCAAATGGACGAGTAAGAGGTAATGGCATCTTTACTGATGATACTTTGTTTACTCTATGTTTATTATCAGTTTACAACAAACTAAAAAGAAATCTAGACGCATGGGACTTAAATAAATATTTAGTTGAGGAAATATTTTTAAAGAAAATTTATATTCCTGAATTAAAAAAAAAATCAATCCTATTAGAGCGTGCGTTCTATCCAGAAAAAAATATACTTTTAAGAAATGCTCTTGCTAACGCCGACCCAAGATCTGCAGGAATTGGAAATGCAGTTAATTGTGGAGCCGCTATGTATGCCGCCCCAGTCGGAGCAGTCAATGCATGTGATCCAGAGAAGGCATATGCAGAAGCAATAAACTTTTTTTCAGCGCATCAGCATAGTTATGGTTTAGAAGCAGCAGGCGTAATGGCCGCATGTGTAGCGTCTTCATTCATCGATGGAATTAAAGAAAATAAGATAATCGAAATGTCTATTGATATTGCAAAAGATGGGACAAAAGCAGCATTATCAGATATTTATAATACAGCTCTGAAAGAAAGGAAGAATAAAGACGATAAAGATCATATTGTAGAAAGATTTCATAAAATCATGAGTCGGTACTCAACTGTCAAAGATAATTTTAATATTACTCGAGATAACATCGGCAAAATAAATGATAATTATGTACCAAGCAGAACTAAATCTATTGAAGAACTTCCTATGGCAATCGGATATTTGGCTCTTCATCAAAATAACTATCAAAATGCAATTTTTGATGCAGTAAACTCTGGTCGAGATGTTGATAGTATTGGATCAATGTTGGGATCAATATATGGTGCTATTTATGGCGACATAATTGTTTCTGAAGCAGATAGAAAGTTAATCAAGAAAAACAACAAGTACGATTTTGATATTATTGGAGAGAAATTTTCAAAAACCTGCCAACTAATTCAAAAGTCAAATGAAATTAAAAGTCTAAATATAAGAGACCTGAGAAAAAAACTTTTCTAATTTTTCTTTCATTTAATCCTTCAAGATAATCCAATTAATGTAAATTAGAAGACATCTCTAATCATCACCAACATGAATTGGTTAAAAAATTAATACTCTAAAACAACCATCTCATGCATTGAAAGTTTATCTATTTTAAAACTTATTTTTTCCTTATCATTAAAATTGATTGTCTTTTTAAGGTTTATAATTTTAGCGGATTTGATTTTTATATCAAGATGAAGAGAAACTTCTATATTATAGATGTCTGGAATATCCTCAATAACCATACATCTTCCCCTTTTTAATGGCGGCGCATACAATAAGTGCAAAATAAAACGTTGTTTTTCTTTCTGATGGAGAAAACTAATTCTTCCTGAGCTTGGCAAACCTTTTGTTTGAATCATTAAGTTTGAAAGAAAAAGTCTAATAGCATTTCCAAAAAGTTGTCTATGAACTCTTGATCCATACTCTGCATAAATTCGATCTATATCATGAGCAAAAAATAAAATATTATTATATTCAATAACCGCTGGATAATTTTCTTTATAAAGCTTATTTGGTGCATAAAGATGACCATTATATTTGTCCAAAGTTCGGCTAAAGTAAGGTGCTTTAAGGTCAGCTAGAATTTTGGCACCATTATGTGGCTGGGATTTTAATGCTGGATAATAAGAGATGAATGGGGATGAAACCAAGTCTTTTGATAATGCCGTTCGAGCTTGAATATAATCCATATCATAATCAGATTTACCAAGATATTTTGCACCAATATCAAAAACAAAATCATCTTCATTCGTTGTTAAGGCTCCTTGACCAATAAATACTAATTTTCTGTTCTTGTTTACAAACTTTTTTAATTTGGCTATCTCACCAACATTTAAAACATTTGAAGAAGGAACAATTATCAAATCAAATCTGTTGATAGTCTCTTGACGAGTATTTGAGCTTACAACTTCATACTCTATATGTTCTTCGTGAAGCATTTTTGTAACGCCATCATCAGCCTCAAAAGAACCTGTTAAATATAACGCAATATTTGAAAATGGCTTGCCACCTATTCCAAACTCTTCAATTTTTTTGATGTATTCAAAAGCAAATCCAATGTTTTGATAAGTATTAATATCCATTTCACCACTTGGGTGCAGATGATCACCAAAATTACATCTAGCACCATGAGAAATCATTGATGCAGCTTCATACTTTAAAGCATAAGGATATTTAAAACCTCCAAACTCTCCCCAAGTGGTATGAAATTTTCCGCTCATTGCAACAATAGGTTTATCA
>MDTE01196298.1_pt1 | contig 11588 bp, 10 predicted proteins | sample 811231 | NCBI WGS metagenome assembly MDTE01 (sample SAMN05326651, study PRJNA326480) | marine metagenome | isolation source: seawater | place: Indian Ocean: Red Sea | collected 2010
CGTTGATTGGTGTTCTCGATAACCAAGATGAAATCAAGTCGACTAGGGTCGGTTCTATAGAAATGCGTTGAAGTGTTTCAAACGCTTCTTTGCTAATCTTTCCTTCCTCTGAAAGCTTCTTCATGTGGGCCATTGGATCCATATCTGCGACTCTTGATTCTTGTTTGAGTCCGAGCCGCATCTCCATAGCTCGCATTTGCCAGGATTCGAAACCAGACGATGTTCCCAATCGGTCACGGAATGCAAGGAATCCTTGTGGGCTCAATGTTTCCATAACCTTCCATTGGTTGGCAAGAAGACGGAAAATTTCGATGACTCGCTCCAAATGATGAACAATTTGTGGTAGATGTTTCTCATCCACCGAATCTTTTGCGAGATAGTCATGCACTGCATCAAGCTCTGCACGTACCTGTTTGAACCACAATTCAAACGCTTGATGTGTGATGATAAAATGCATCTCATCGTTCGATGGAGAAGGTGTATGACCTTCAGGACCAGCTTGCAATTGAAGCAATTCATCAAGGCGGAGATAGCCCGAATAGGTCATTCGAGTCGTTGGTGAACCTGAACCTGCCATGAACCTTGATGGGGATTCGGCACTTGAACTCTTCACCCATTTTTCTCAAAATCAAGCAACCCTATTGAGAAGTAAGGGATAACAGTCATAGAGTGCATACGAAACCCCTCGACATGGGCGTAGACCACTCCACACTCCTCTCTTGGCTCGCCGACTACGATAAAGACAGTATCACCATCGGTGTTGTCGCTTCTCATTCATCCCTCCAAATCCTTCACGGAGCACGTATGGAAGGTTTTCGAACATTAGGTATTGCAGTCGGTGAAAATCGACGTCGCTTCTACAAAGCCTTCCCAGGAGCAGAGCCGGATGAATGGTTAATGCTTGAAGACTATCGTGAAATGTTGGATTATGCGGAATGGTTCCGAAGTAAGAATGTCATCATCGTTCCACACGGATCACTGGTTGAATATCTTGGAAGTGAGAATTTCCGTAATTTGGAAGTACCTACGTTTGGAAATCGTGGAATTCTACGATGGGAAAGCAGCCGTGCCAAACAACGCGATTGGCTCGTTGCTGGCGGATGTACAATGCCAAAGGTGCTTGAAGACCCTCACGACATCGACGGTCCAGTTATCGTCAAATACGCAGGTGCAAAAGGAGGACGAGGATATTTTATCGCTCGAGATTATCGAGATTTCCGTCGAAACGTCGACATTGAAGAAGAGTTTACGATACAGGAATATGTCCTTGGTTGCCGTTATTATCTTCATTTCTTCTTCGATCCACTCGCAACTGATGGTTACCAAGTTCAAGGTCGAGGAAAACACGCTGGAAAGAACCTTGGCCGACTGGAACTCCTTTCAATGGACCGAAGAGACGAGGCCAACGTCGATGAATTCTACAAGTTGGGTTCACTTCGAGATTTGAGAGAGGCAGGAATGGAACCATCGTTTGTTGTTACGGGGAACCAACCGGTCGTCATCCGAGAATCATTGTTACCTCGAGCCTTTGAAATGGCAGAGGGGACCGTTGCTGCTTCATTTGAATTGGAAGAAGAATCAAGAGGAATGATTGGACCCTTCTGTTTGGAAACAATTGTGACCGATTCGTTGGAATTCAAGGTCTTTGAAATCAGTGCACGTATCGTTGCAGGATCAAATCCTTTCGTTGGAGGTTCACCGTATTCAGACATCAACGAAACTCGTATGTCGACTGGACGACGCATCGCCCGAAGTGTTCGAAATGCGTTGAAAAACGATCGGCTTGACGACATTCTTTCCTGAATTGGAACGTTTCAGTACGAAATTCAAGTTGGTATCATTATGGAATTTTGGCATAATCGCTGGTTCAGCAACCAAACTGGATGGCACAAGTCAGATTTCAACGAATTGCTTGTCAAACATTGGCCACAAATCAATGCACCAAATCATTGCAACGTCTTGGTTCCTTTGTGTGGAAAATCACTCGATATGGTATGGTTGGCCGAGCAAGGGCACACCATTTCGGGATTGGAGTTGGTACAACAAGCGGTCAAGGAATTTTATTCTGACAATCAATTGCAATACACCACCCAAGATTATGAAACGCACGTCCTTTACAACGGCGGTCCTTTCACAATTTACAATGGAAATATGTTGGAGATTGAATCCGGTCAAATTCAAGCCGATGCTTGGTACGATCGAGCTGCCATGATTGCAATTGACCCTTCAATGAGACGAAGATATGTTGATCAGATTCGTCATCAAACAAAACCAGGAGCGGTTGGACTGTTGATTACATTCGCCTATCCTCAGGATGAAATGCAAGGACCTCCTTTTGCATTGCACGATGAGAATGTCATGGAATTGTATTCAGATGGATTCACTGTTGAGTGTTTGGAACGGATAGAACTTGAAGATGAAAAGGGCAGAGGATTGTCAAGTCTGACTTCTTCAGTTTTCAAAATTACTCGTGTTGAGTGATGAAGTAGTTCTTCATCCTGAGCAAATTTCAACCTAAATCTGGTGCTGGCGGAACGCCAGATCCGTCATCCTCTGGCTCATCTCCAAGTTCACTTTCGATTTCATCGACGAGGTCTCCAAATTCGACTTGCTTCGGTGTCGATTCCTCTGCAAGGATTTGATCGGCGGAAATTTCACCGCTTTCAGAGCGTCGAATTTGTTCCTCCAAATCTCGCCTAATTCGCTCGCGCTCTTCCATTGTTGGAACATTGAAGGTACATACAAGTTGGATCTCCTCACCAAAGGTCAATTCACCTGTATATTCCATCAAATCGCCGTATGCATTTGCAATAACTTGGAATTTTGTTGGGTCTTTCGAGCGTCGCTTCTTGTGCTTCTTGTAATAATGGACGAAGACTTGGTAGGTTCCTGCAGGTGCTTCCCCTTCAGGCCATACGACATTTTCAATTGGTTTACGTGAGTCAGGTCGAACGTTGGCATCAACGTCAAGTTCACCACCACACGCAGATTTTCGGTTACCGCCGTGGATTCGCTCCCCAGATGGACAAACGACGTGAAGATCGAGATCGTTGTAATTGTTCCACATCAGTGAAACTTGAACATCCGATGAACGAGCACCTTCTCGCTCAAGACGAGCCCGTAGCTCATCAAGTGCACGTGATGCCGCCTTTCGACGTTCAAGTGCTTCTTTTTCTGCTGCAGCCCGAATCTCAGCAAGGCGTTGTTCTTCTGCAGCTGCCAGTTCTGCTTGCCGTGCTGCTTCTTCAGCATCGCGTTCCGCTTGGGCTGCTGCTTCACGTTCAGCGGCAAGCCGTGCTTCTTCTGCAGCCTTTTCAGCTTCAATACGATCTTTTTCGGCTTGTGCTTCTTGTTCTTTCTTGAGACGTTCTTGTTGTTCTGCAAGGGCAGCTTCCTCTTCTTCGAGACGTCGACGTTCTTCTTCTTCCTCGCGCCGAGCCCACTCCTCGTCACGAAGACGACGACGTTCAAGCATGTCTTCTTCGGATTCTTCATCAGTCTCTTCTTCGGTCTCTTCCTCAACAGGAGGTTCTTCCTGAACTGGTGGCTCTTCCCAGAACGGTTCCTCTGCAGGTTCGACTGGTTGCTGCTCCTGTTGAATTAATGAGATGCTTCCACCTGATAGATTTCGGCGGCGGCGCTCCGACTCAATCATCATGAGTTTTCGTTCAAATTCAGAGCGGGCGCTCGAAAAACTGGACCCTTTCACAGGCGCCCTTAGTCCATCCGCCACCATTCCTTGTCGCATTTCCAATGCAGCATCGCGACGTATCAAAATGAACCAAACTCCAAGAGCAAAACCTCCGCCAAGGATGCTCAAAATGAGTATGGAGCCTGTTTCCATGATTGTCGGAAAGCATACTGTGTCTTTTATCATTTGCTTACTCGATTTGTTGAGAACCTGTATGCAAAGCATTGAATGTGTCGAGTATCTCGTCATGTCATGAACAAGTCAAACCGGCTTGACCTCCTTCTCCCAAACGGGCGAGGCGTATGGATTCCTATCGATCATGGAATGTCTGATTATCCATCTCAAGGTTTGGAGGACACCGAATTGCTCATCCGCCAGTTGGTTTCTGCAGGAGTTGATGTAATTGTTGCTCAAAAAGGGGTGGTGAGTCATTACAATCATCTCTGTGATGGTAGTAATACGAATATGGTGATTCATTTCTCAGCCTCAACACGTCACGGTGGACATGATGCTTCACGAAAAGTGTCTGTAGGGCAAGCCTCTGAAGTCGAATCAAGAGGAGGTCTTGGAGCATCAGCTCAGGTGAACATAGGCTCAGAAGGCGAAGCAGCGATGTTGGAAGCGATGGGTCAACTTACGACGGAGTGTCACCATCTTGAATTGCCCGTCCTTGGAATGGTGTATGCTCGTGGACCAAATCTCAACCCTGTTGATGGAGATTCAACAAATGGCGTTGCACATGCAGCACGCGTAGCATTCGAAATAGGCTGTGATGTTGGAAAGACTACCTGGACTGGTGATGAGGCATCTTTTGCTCAAGTCACCTCTGCAGTTCCAATTCCATTGCTTGTTGCAGGAGGGGCGAAAACGAACACGCAAGATATGCTTGCAATGGTCGAGAAAGCCATGCGGAATGGGGCAGCAGGTGTTTGTATGGGTCGCCAAGTCTTTGCTCATGACTCACCAGAATCAATCGCCAAGGCTCTGGTGATGATCGTTCATCAAGGAGCAACTGCAGAGGATGCAATGAAAGCCGTTGGCCTGTGAGGGGAGAGGCATGGAAGTTTGGCTCGATTCGTCAAAGAAGTCTGGCCACCAGGGTGTTGATGCGCTTTTTTCGAGGAAAGACGGTGAAGATATTTACTCGAAAGACGGAGTCTTGTACCGTCAAGGGGAGATGATTGGTGGCCATGTTCACATCGATTCCGAAACAGCGCAAACCAAAGCTCGCAGCCTTGCTGGGACCGTTGAATGGATTCTTCTCACGTTCGAAGATTGGTCGATGATTCCGATTGAAAATATCCTCGCTGCAGTCGAATCGACACCAACAAAAATTGCTGCACAAATCACCCAACCAATCGAAGCACAAGGTGCTGGTTTTGCGTTGGACATTGGTGTTGATGCATTACTCTGTACGGAGGAATGCCTTGAAGCCGCATTGATCGTAAAATCACAACGTTTGGAGGAATCATCGGTCACAATGGCCGACCCAGAAACGATTCAAAACGTGACTGAACTTTCAACGATGACAATTGTTGAGATCCAAGAAGGACATACTGGTGACAGAGTTTGTGTTGATTTGTTATCCTTGTTGGAGAAAGGTGAGGGTCTATTGGTCGGTTCCACATCGAAATCATTTGTCATCATTCACGGAGAAACTATCCCCTCAAAGTATGTCCCAACTCGACCGTTTCGAATCAATGCTGGAAGTGTTGATGCCTATACCTACCTTGCTGACGGTTCGACAAAATATCTCTGTGAATTGAGGTCAGGTGATGAAGTTTGCATTATCGGAAAGGATGGTGCAACACGAGCAGCCACCATAGGGCGGATGAAAATAGAAACAAGGCCATTCATTCTATTGAGATTCCAAGATGAAAATGCTAATGAAGGTCATGTATTCATTCAACAAGCGGAGACGGTGCGCTTGGTTTTAGAGAATAGTGAAGTCTGTTCTGTCACCAACCTTTCAGTTGGTGATTGCATTCTTGGATTTTCATCTACATCGACACGCCACGTTGGAATTAGTATCTCAGCACCGTCCGAGGAGCGTTGACGTATGGCAGTTTTAGGAAAAGGCACAGCCCACGGAGCTTGTAGCCTTCTTCACGCAGCCGGAACTGGTTATGGCGCGAGTATGGCACTTGACCTACCTATTCTTGTTCGGGTCCTCGATCGAAAAAGCAAACGTGATCTTCACGATGATGATGGCTTGTTGCCTCACGTCGTCGAAGCATGGAAAAATGCAGGTCATGAATTACCGATTGATGAAGAAGATTTGCACTGGTCTGTGCAATCAAGGATACCACCTCGTGAAGGTTTGAAATCGTCATCCGCACTTTGTGTTGCAGCAGTACGTGCACTCTGCGATGCTATGGATATATCACTCGAATTGCATGAGATTGTAGCCATTGCTGTCGATGCTCAACTTCGGGCTGAAATCACATTAACTGGCAGTATTGACGATACTTGGGCATGCGCAACTGGTGGTTGGAAATTGATCAATGCAAATGAGGCAGATGTTGCACAAGGAGTACTTCTTGAAGGTGATGGGCCAAATCGAGATGAATGGAAAGTGCTTATCGTTTCTCGAGGACCTCGTGAAGCACGACCTACACTCGAGGATTTTCTGCCACATCAACAGCAATTCATTCAAGCACTCAATGCCATACAAGATGGAAACGAACTGGTTGCCTTGACGCTCAATGGCCGTGGTGTTATCGGGGCGACAAAAGATCATCGCTCTCGAATTCTTGCAAACGATGCTCTTGTCAATGGCGCCCGTGCAGCAGGCATCACTGGATCAGGAACTGCAATTGTGATCGTCATTCCAATCCAATTGGAAGGTGTAATCAACCGAATAAAATCGTGGTATGCTAGGAAGCATCCCGATTTTGATATCCTTGAGACACAGTTCATTAATCCAGACAAGAACGAGGCTGAGGAGTAAGGCTCAACTTCTTGAACGCGGGTTGTGTGGAAGGTCTGAGCCCAATGAAGATGCGCCTTGGGGAATCCCTGTCCATCACCCTGTTCGGTGAAAGTCATGGCCAATTGGTAGGAGCATTGCTAGAAGGCGTTCCTGCTGGTCTTCAAATCGATGAAAAACGTATCGAAGAACGAATGGCGAGTCGACGACCCGGCGGTCATTTTGCAAGCAAACGGAGGGAAGATGATGTCGTCGAACTTTTGACTGGAGTTCACGAAGGTTTTGCAACAGGTCAACCGATTTTGATTCAAATTCGAAACAAAGACGCTCGATCAAGCGATTACAGCTTCATCCCAAACCATCCGCGACCTGGGCATCAAGATTTGCTTATGCACATGCGGAGCGGGGGATTTGCTGATTTGCGAGGCGGTGGATCTTCATCTGCTCGGTTAACAGCTGGAATCGTTGCTGCAGCCGCTCTTATTGAGCCCCTTCTTGGCGAAATTCAGATCGACGCCCATGTTGGAGCAATCGGTTCTATCGAAGCAGCACGGATTGATGAATGTCCGCTGGAATGGGCCAACGAACTTTGTGAACAACTCCGTTGCAGGGATCCTAACGTCGTTGAAATGATGAAGAATCAGATTGAAGAGGTACGTAAAGGAAGGAATTCAATAGGAAGCCGTGTTGATGTACTTATTTCGAATCTACCTCATGGGCTCGGCGAACCATGGTTCGATGGTCTTGAACCCGCTCTTGGTAGAGCTTATCTTTCCATACCTGCATCGCGAGGCGTCGCCTTTGGACGTGGATTTGATTCCGTAAAAATGACCGGATTGGACCATAACAATCCATGGAGTGGTACGCCGGAGATGCCATTGCAAAAGGGAGAGAAGCCCGATGGAAGCATTGCAGGTCTTTCCTCAGGTTCACCCCTCTATGCACAAATAGCCTTGAAGCCACCATCAAGCATCGCTCATGAGCAAACGACACTGGATTTGGATGACGGTCAACAGAAACCACTTGTCGTCAAAGGCCGGCATGACCCCGTGCTCGGCCCAAGAGCCGTAAGTGTTGCTCGGGCGATGACCACGTTGGTTTTATGCGACCTCATCCTTAGGAAACGTGATGCACTTTGAATGCTCGAATTGTTCACAAGTTTGGAGGCTCATGCCTTCGAGAGCCGGATGATATCGAAAAAATTGCAGAAGTAATTCGTGGAGACAATCAGGCCATCCTTGTGGTATCGGCATTATGGGGGACCACAGATCGATTGTATCGTGCAGCACGAGATCCTGGTTATGCAAGTCGGTTGGTTCAAGATCTATCGAAACAGCATCTCAGATTCGCTCCAGGGCTTGATTCTTCAAAAAATGCTCACTTGTTTTCAATGGTACTTCACAATCTCAAAGAAGCACTCAGCATGCTAGCACAAGACCCTCAAGATCGATCTGCACTGAACAACCTCCTTGCCTCAGGGGAGCGTCTAAGTGCACTTGTCGTCGCACACCGTTTGCAAGAATATGGGTACGATGCATATCCGCTTGGAGCTGAAGACATTGGTATAACTCTCGATGGAAATTATCAAGCAAATCACGTTGACCTGCAAGCATCAAGTACGAAACTCAATCGAGATACCCTCCACGGCACACCAGTCATTACGGGATGGTTTGGCGAAGGTCAAAACAAAGACATTGCTATACTCAGCCGAGGCGGTTCAGATCATTCTGCGACTGCAATTGCTCATCTCATTGAGGCCGAACGAGTCATCCTTTGGAAAGACGTACCAGGCATTTTTCGAATCAATCCTCGTTGGGGTATTCGTTCGAATACAATGCCGTACCTTACTTATCAGGAAGCGATTGAACTCTCTTTGATGGATACCCCCGTATTGCATCCATCGACGATTGAACCGCTAATCGAGCCAGAAATCCAGTTGGAAGTACGCCATCTCTACCATGCAAATGTTGATCAAAAAACTGTCATTGGACCTGCAACGCTGCAAAAACAATTGAAAGCAGTCGGTTGCCTTCCAAACGTGATTAGTCTTGGTTTTTCACATCACCACGTTGACTCTCATCAGCGTCAACTCGTCAAAATTCTTGGTGAACTTGCACAAAATGAAGTTCATTGGTGGGGTTTGGAATCGAGATTAGGAGATTCCCGACTTATCGTTTCGCAACACGACATCCATCGAGCAGCCTCAATATTTGATCGATTTGACATCAAAGCAAACCATCATCACCATCTTGGTCTTCTATCACTCATTGGCTGTAAGGAAAGTGATATGAGTGCAATTGATGCACTTTTCAAATCTACAGAATACGAACTCACCTGGCTCAACAATACAAATTCAGCTGCTAGAGTAGCCATTGATGGAGAAGACCTAAGCCAAGCCTTGCACATCTTGCACGAGTTCATTCTAGAGAGATCGCGAAGTATAGTTCAGAAGAACTAGAATCATTCGTCGTTGCCTTCACGACGCTTCTGAATGTAAGTTGGAAGGTCCAAAGCAAACAAACCACCAACAACGAGGAAGACGAAGAGGGTTCCAAGAGCGACTCCATAGACGGAACCAAGTTCAACCGACTCGCTGAGTCGTGTTGCAGTATCTTCTGAAAGAATACCGACAATCCAGGGCAAAATGGTGTTCGCAGAGAGCACAAGCGTTGCCAAGACTGTTGCTACAATTGGGTTAACAATAAGTGAACGGTGATATTTTCCTACAATCTTCTTTGGGTTCATGACATACACTTCATTGGTACGAATACTGGTATCCAACATCGAATAACGGAGTACACCGTTTGACAATTCAAAGTACATAATCAAAAGAACGGAATATATCACGACCAATGATGCGAGGACTGTTGGACTATCTGCGAGACCAAACAAATCATTGACACTGGTTTTTGAGGATGCGAAACGCATGATAGCGAGAATGAACAACAGATACGATCCAAGCATGTAGCGCGCATCACGTTGGTAAGCACCCCAGAAACCAAGTCCAGTAGCACCGATGATGATTCCAATTTGGAATAGTAAAGCAAGGTCTGCACTTCCAAGGAGCATGAACCAAATGGTACCTTCTGGAGGTGAAATGATGTAGGTTAGTAGAGCAAGTCCGACAAGAATAACATAGACACCCAATTGCATGTTCTGAACGAATTTATCTGGCGGGAGGAACTTCATCTTGGGAACAATGGGTCCACCAATGAGGCTTTCAATGAAGGAAGGCATTTCCAGTTCAGGAATTGCATCCTTTGGAATTTCTGAGCCAATACCAGCCTGTCCTGCTATTTTCTTTCGGCTTGGAGCAGAAGATCGAACAACCTTACCGTCGTACAGGTGAGCCGTATCTGAAGATGGTTTTCGCATTGTCATCGTCTCACCTCAGAATCCTCTTGCACCTGCAAGTGCTGTTGATAGGAGCATATCTGGCTCCCAATCCATAATGTTCACACCAAGTCCACGCAATTCACCAATCAGAACGTCACGTTCGGTCTTCATGACTTCATAGCCGGTTCGATCAAGACGCTTTGCATCGAATTCGAACTCAAGTGATGATGGTGAGAGAACCGTAACGTCAAAGTCACGTGCACGGAAGTCTCGAAGAGCGTTCACAATGGTCGGATCGTCTTCCAAATTCGAGAGGAAGATGATTGGGCTACCCTTGTTAATATGCGGTAGGATTCGGTTGACGACAACCTGTAGTGGGATGTTTCCTCGTGCTACAGCTCCTGCAAGCTTTGTGAGAATCACGTACAATTGTTTCTTACCTGTATCACGGTCAACACTTACGACTTCATCACCGTAAACGACAACACCAACTGAGTCACGTCGTCCAAGGAAGTATTTTGCCAATGATGCGGCTGCACGGGTCGAATAAACCAATGCGTTTCGACTCACTGGCCCTGTTTCGCTAACGGCTCGAGAATCGATGATGATGATGACATCGGAAACTGCGTCACGCTCACGTTCGTTGACCATCAGTTTACCTGATCGTGCATACGCACTCCAGTTGATGGCACGGAACGAATCACCTTCGAAGTACTCCCTCAGTGAGTAAAACTCAGAACCAGGACCTGGTTGTCGAATGTTAACGGCTCCAGTGAAAATCTTTGGAACACGAGACTTAACGAAGGTGTCTTTGAGGTCCTCCATCTTCGGGAACACAAGGAAATCGTTGTAGACATGCATTTCCTTTTCCTTGTGGAACAATCCGAATGGGTCTTGGACTCGAACAGCAACTGGTCCTACGCTGTAGAACCCGCGAAGAGGACACTCGAGCGTGTATTCGATGTAGGTTTCACGGCGTGGTCCAAGTTCCATCAAAATGTAGTTTGAACCTTCCTTAATTCGCATGACTTCTGGAACTCGATCTCGAACTTCGAGAATCTTTGCAAGCCCAGAATTATTTTGCATACGTAACGTTACAGTCAGTTCGCCATCCTCGAAGATTCGTGAACCTGAGAGTTTTCGCATGGCAAGGACACTACCCAAAGCAACGCCTTCTTCGCCAGTCCACTCTTCAGCTCGTCGTCCGCTGGAAGCAACGTCAGCATGACCGCCAAACAAGGCAGCCCACGTCAGGAAGACAAAGATCACAACAGCGATTGTGACCAGTTGGGAATTCCTGAGCGTAAGGCCAAGAAGATACATGGCAATGGCCATGCTTCCTAGCATTGCTGATTTACGACTCCACATCCGAGAACACCTCTATTCAAGTATGATTCAACGATCTCAAACGGTAGGTACAGGTACTTCTCGTAGAATGCTTTGCATAACTTCGCCAGCTTCAAGACCCTTGATTTGATGTTCAGGCTTGAGAATGATTCTGTGCGCAATTGCAAGTTCTGCAATCGACTTGACATCATCAGGCGTTACAAAGTCACGACCACGCATAGCTGCTGCTGCACGAGCAGTCTTGAGCAATGCTTGGGAACCACGAGGCGAGGAACCGACGAGAAC
>MDTE01119850.1_pt1 | contig 11587 bp, 6 predicted proteins | sample 811231 | NCBI WGS metagenome assembly MDTE01 (sample SAMN05326651, study PRJNA326480) | marine metagenome | isolation source: seawater | place: Indian Ocean: Red Sea | collected 2010
TGTCGAAACATTGCGTCCATTAAAATTTTCTACACCAGAAGTTAACTGGGAAAATTCAGAGCCTTATCCACACTTAAACTTAAATTATGTCGAATATTATTTTGATGTGTATTTTGATGATGAAATAAGCGATGAAATAACTTGTCGTTTAGATCCGACAAATGAAAAGCTAGGAGTGTTCGCTGATCCTAGGACTAGAGAGTGTCAAGACATTATTAATAGAGATAAAAAGAAAGTGTTTGATATTTATGAGGCAGAGTCAGATGACTCAGGGGAGATTTGTTAATGTCTGCAGTACTAGATTTAATAACAGGTGGCGACTTTTTACCCCATGTATACTGCAAAAATATTTATTTAAATACTCATGAGAGTGATGATTTTGGTATTAAAACAAAAGTAACTTTAAATTTGCAAATGTACCAGAATAAAAACTCTTTATCTGAATCTTCTTGGCTATCAGCTTTAAACGTTGATGGCGCTAATATACTAGATTATTTATACATTCAATTATTTTGTACAACAAAAGGTTTTAAAATAGATAAACTTAAAAAATCTTACAAGCCAAGCGAGCCTGAAGCCGGCAATGTTTATTTAGCACACCAAAACAATGAGTTGTCTGGTGATAGGGTTATGTTACCAATTGGGTATAGGCCTGGTAACCCCGGTGGACAAATAATGCAAACAAGAGGATTATGGGGCAGTCAACATTTTAATGTGAATTTCGATGATGTTGTTACGGATCCTCTTCATAATGGAGCTGGCGCTGACCCGAATACTGTTTATAATTTATTCCGTCCAATTAATGTGCGTCTAAGCTCATTACTAGGAGATATTGTACAGGCATATCAATCGACTGATGATGGGCAGACTGTTTTATCTGGTGAATTTGAGGGTAAAATAACTGAAGAAATAAAGAATGGAATTCCATATTATGTTATTCCATTTGAATATAGTTTTTTTGTTGATCCGGGCAAATCTCTAGCAGTTGGTTTCTATACTTTTTTACACACAATTAGCTTTTTAGCTGATGTTGGCATATCTGATGATTACAGTACTGATGATGATGTGCAAAAATATATCCTGCAAGGACCAATCAATACAGAAATTATCTTGCAAGGTGGTGAGCCACTACAAGAAAGAGAAGTGTTTTTAACACCTGATAACAAGGTCTGGGATGGCTCTGTTCATATGCACATTACAGATGTTAATCCAGATGAGAATGGGTATCAGGGCAATGGAGAAGCCAGTGACATACCAACTGGGTGGATGGCTGGTAAAAAACATATCCCAGGCGCCGATCAGCCAAAACTGAGATTGAATATAGCACCAAACACTAAAATACAAGATTCTAGATCGCCTCTTGTAACAAAACTCCCTACACTGCAAGGCACTGGCTATTTTGAACCAGCTGACAATTCATCTAATAGTTTATATATCCCTAGCTTAAATCAAGAAGTAGGTGGCATGGCAGCTGAACTTATAAGTCCTTTTCAAAAGAAGACAAAAAAATATATTGATAAGTTTGCCCAAGAGGGCCCTGGAAGAGCACAGCTAGCTGCAAGAGTCTCAATGTATGATAGTGAAAGTGAATTTTCTAAGCTTTACTTATCACGTGATAGGCTAGGCACAGCTCGTGGTTTATTTTTTATTGATTTAAAAGAGTTTTTGATAAATAATTCAGAATTATTTTACTTGATAAGCAACAGCGTAATCGCTGAAGAAATAATATTTAACCACTCAAGAATTTTAGAAATGAACTTGACTAGGCGTAGAATAAAAAAACAAAAGTATCAAATAGGTAATAGAAATGAAGCGTATGTAAATGATACTTTATATGAAGAAGCTCCTCAGCTTGTAGGTAGGTACGCAGATGCTTCCGGCGTCATCCCTAAACAACAAAATTTCTTATATAATTTATCTATTGATACATCATTTGTCATGACTGGTGCTGGCACAATGCCAGCTGATTCCGCAACTGGTCCAGAACAGATGTATTTTGTGTTTAATGATTTTAAAATGCGCAAAAATATAGCTGGAGAATATGAATATAGTTTAAGTGTGAAATATAAAGATGGTACTTTTGAATATTTGTATAATCATTTGAACAACCTAGCACGCAAAAAAGTACTGCTAGACGCTTACTATGACATATCAATGTCTGGATTTAATTCAAATGTTAGCGATCCAGTAGTTTATAGAAATTCACTAAACCCGGATAAAGAAGACGGCACAATGAGAAAATTTAGGCCATATTTTGAAAACGGTAGTTTTAATGCACAGTTTGCAATTGATGTACTCAACACCTTTGGGTCAGATTTATTTGATGAATTAGGACTAATTTATCAACTACTTGACAAACATGCTAAAATATTTGGATTAGATATTGATTTTAATCAATCATCGGTGCAAACTTGGGTTAGCCCAATTGATGGCTCTCCCTCTGGAATTAACATTGTGCAAAGACTATATGATGAGGCAATAAAAAAACTAGAGAGTGTTTTAGGGGTAACAAAATTAAAGGGTAAAAGCACATCTGACTTACATCATGTTGCTCAAGATAACGGCTATTCACTGAAAAATATAGCAAGATATTCGGTCTCTTCTAGCAGGTATATAATAAATGAGGAGTATAGTTTTAGTGACCCAACTGAAATATTTCATGTGGTAGGTAACAAAGATATATATTCTGATTATCTAAGTATAACTCCTGCAGATCAAAACACACGCTATGTTGGGCTAAAAACACTATCAGTAGAATTTTATAAAGATAGGTGTCGATTAGATGCTTTAAAATTCACGCCGATGGCAATTTCTAACGCAGGATATACTGGAATAATGGCAGATCCTGAAGCTCCTGAAACATACACTCCATTTAATGTGGCGCCAGTTCTAGACCCTGGTGGTGACGGAGTGGCAAGTAAATTTGCAGGCAGTGTACATTTAATTGATAGAGCTTATTCATACTTAACACCATCAATTATAGAGATGTCAGATCCTAGTGATCGTAATATGTCATATATTCATTACTATTCTTGCTTTTCAGACACCGCTAGAGCTGTATTTGCCAACCCTGCAGCCAGTAATACGACATTTTATTCTCCTTTTTTTAGCGTGCAGAATGCTGAAAAACTTTTTGTTAATTTAATTAATTATAATTTAATTAAATATAATTTTGAAGACGCTGATTTATCAGATGTAATTGCTGTAAATCCTTTGGAGGAAAATGTTAACGCTGTAGAGTTACAAAAATTAGATTTACGTGAGAATTACAAAAACATATTTGATAAAATAAATATAACTTTACATGATGCAGATTTACACGATGATTTTTTCAATAAAAGATCTGGTGCGACACTTTCTGCTAGCTATGATTCTGAGCCTTACTTTCCATACTCAATCAACAAATATTCTGATGGTAATGTTTTAACACAAAACGTATTTCGAAATTTTCTTCGAAGTGGTGATCTTAAAGGAGATATTAACTATCCATCAGCGAACACTGGCATAGACACAAGTAGTAATAGCCAATTCAACGAGCTACCAAACAGCTTGAAAATGCAAACCGTGAATATTGATAGACAAGTGTATTTTAATCAAAACGTACTGCAGCCAGTATTTGAAGAAGCATTTGGCGCTTCTAATCTTAACGAAAACATTTCACAGACTAACCTTGGTAAGCTTGTTGATCATCATTCTGCAGAAATTAGGTACAACGGGATTATTTTTTTAAATTGTAATATGACAGCGCGTATAGAGGTTTGGAGAGGACCAAGAAAAAGTCTTAAACTCACACCACCCTATACAGCTATGAAAAAACCTATGAAAGAGGATAACGATAGCTGGCAGCTTCTAGAGAAAAGTCATTTAGATAATTTAGCACCTAATAGCTCACTGTTTTGTAGAATTAGAATATACAGTGAAAAATTAATGCAACATATAAAAATACCAATTAATGATCAGCACTTCTTAATTACTACAAATCCTGCAGATACCGCTGACGGTCCTCCAGTAGAAGAGTACAGCCCAGACCCGCCAAACTTTCCAAAAACTAATTTTAGAGTATTTGAAGCTCAAGCTCAGGAGTTAGTGCAAGAAATAGCTGAAACAACTGAGAAAGGTATGTCTTCAGAAGATCCTTTTGCAGATACAGGTTTAGGGCGGTTTGATAAATATAAAGGGGATCCCGATCCAACTGCTGATCCAGCCGGCCCTGATTTAGGAGGGGAAGGTCCTGGAGGCTTGCCAGGTATGCCTGATCCACCTGATGTTCCTCCAGGCTTTAATCCCACTGACGGTGTATTTGGCGTTGGTGGTGATGATAAAGATGGCCCGGGCCTTGGGCCTACCTTTGAACCTGGTGATACTGATCCATTAATTGGTGGAGGAGGGAACCCAATGGATAGCACTGGGGTTGGCACTGGAGCTAGTTATCAGCAGACTTCAGGCTTAGGATCACAGCAGGGGTCCATGCAGCAAGCTGCTCAAACGTTTAATAATCCTGACCCGGGAGGATACGGATCATGATAGAAAAAGCAGAAGATTTTGATATAGTAGGTAAAAAGAAATTAGTTATTGATTCATCAATTGCAGTTATATTACCTAGAGTTGGAGGCGCAACATCTGGTCAGCACTTAGACGTTTCTTTTAAAGAAGGTAAAATTGCAAAAAACGCAGTTTATTTGCCGGCCTCTGCGCAAACTGTCGCTGGTGTATCTTACAACATTGATAATGTACGCTTAGCTACTGGTAAAGCTTGGGAGATTATTGATGGAGATGCAAGTATAGAGAATGTTCCGTTGCGACTTTTTGGAGCATATACCAACAATGAAGGTACCCAAGTAGGCATGCCACCAATTGAGTTAGACGCTTGTGAGCCAGAAATTGTTAAAGACTATGTTAACTCTGTATATGAGCAAACAGTAATTTTATCAAACGTTGGAATACATGTGCAATATTTACAGACAAATGATGCATTTGAAGATGATCCTATATTTTTGTGGATATGGTTAGTTAAGTCTGGGTTTATTATGGATGGTGTTACATATAATCCAATAGTCAATCCCAATGCGACTTTTTATGATCATTATCATGAAGCACCATCACCCTTTTTACCAAGTGAAGCTATAAACAAACAGCCCTCTGGTAAAACTTTCACTGCAGATTTTAGCACATATTACAATGAAAGAATTAATAGCAATGCGTTTGAGACATTTTTAAAAGATTCAAAATTTCAAAATTCGATACCATCATTATATGATTTACTAGCACTGTCTATGAATACTAGCATATCAAACAAAAACTATTTTAATCTTGAAAAATTAATTTTTGGATCAAATCCTGAAAGCATTACTATGCCAGCCCAGCTTGGATTTGACGTTAATTTTAATAACTTTTTAAGAAATTCAATTGCTCACCCTTTTCTGTACAACACTTTATTTAAAAAATATGCACATGAGGCGTCAATCACTTTGTTTGGCTCAATAGGCTATTTACACACTATGGCTATGAACTTGGCCAAAGTTGATGCGAATATATTACCTGATAAGTTCAAAAAACTTGGTGGCGATACAAAAGTTTTTGAAAAAATATTAACAAAAGATTCAAAACTTGTTGATTATGATGGCTTATTCAACTTATATATTGATGAGTATGTCTATATTTTGTCACAGTGGACAGATTATTTTGAATTAATTGCAGAGGGTGAGGCAGAAAATACCTTTAATCAACCAGTCGGAGTATTACAATCTTTAGAAAACATAAATACTAATTTAATTTTATCACCTTCAATTGTAAAAAATCTTAAAACTGTTGAAAAATATAAAAAATATTTTCCTTTCTATGCACAGCTAGAATTTACTGCAAAATTAAAAACAGAGATTGGTGATTTCGCGCAAAAAATGTTGATGAATAGATTTTTAGCTAACAATATTGCAGCTGCAGTAACTGATATGTCTAGCAGATATTCAAACACAGAACATGGTGGTTTTGACGCTGACTCCTCAACTGATGTATCTTTTTCTGAATTTGTTGACGAAAGACATTATAGTGTTATATCAGGACAACTTGAGGATTCACAGTTTGATAAGCTTCCAAGTACTTTTAATAATAGTATAAAAAAAGTAATACCTATTGATAGTATTATTGATGAATGGATTGATCCTAATAAGCCTGATTACTTTACAGACACACCGCACCTCGCCGCTGGCGACTCGTTTCAGTCTGACATTAGAAACTTTGTAACATTTTTCAGAGATGGCTTAAAAGAGCCAATTAATTTAGATAATGATGATAATGCAATATGGAAAACTCTTTTTGGTAATGCATTTAGAGCAAAACTACATGATATTTACAAGTTAAAAAGAAGAAAATTTGAAGAAATTATCAGTGGCAAGCCAGCCTACTCGGAAGATCTATTTTATAGAATAGAAAAATTAAGAAAATTGCCTGGCTCAGACACGTATGCACAAGTTAAAAACATATTCATACCAAATACATCAGATTTAGATATAGTGACATATATTGATACTGAGTTGAAATATCATGATGCGGCGCACTACAAATATAAAGTTTATGCCGAGCGTATTGTTTTTGGCACAGAATATAGATATTACTGGACAAATCAATCTAATATTGAGGTAGATTCACCTGGTGTTGTTGCTGACCCCAGTGGTATGATAAATGCTTGGGGAGGAACTGTTGAGTTTTCTAATGGCTGTACATCAACTGAGCCGATGACGAATTTCCGAAACTTTGAAGCAAGATTTAAAGTAGAACTCAAACCATCAATTAAAATTGTAGAAGATATGATGTTTGAGACAGCTGATATTTTAATTATGGATAGGCCTCCTGTGCCACCAGATGTTGATATATTACCTTATAGGGCAGTAAATAATAGACTAAAAATATTATTATCTGGCACTACAGATCGTTTTAGGGCTGAGCCTGTCATATTATTAGACTCAGATCAAGAACAGTTTAACAAAGTGATAGCATCTCAGCTATCATACGATGGTAAAGTAGAGTTTGGCTCAGACGATCCAGTTGGGAGTTTTCAAATATTTAGAACCCAAGACATGCCAAGAATGTATACAGACTTTAAGCCGTATAAATTAGACGCTACTGCAGTTTTTGAGGAGACAATACTGCCAAATACAAAATACTATTATTTATTTAGATCTGTTGATTCTCATGGACATGTTTCCAATCCTGGTACAATGTATGAAGTTGAATTAATTAGCGAAAAAGGTGCGGTAAAACCACTTATACGAGCTTATGAATTTCCAAAACAAGAATTTGATTCTTCTTTTAGAGAGTGTCAAAAGTATATATATTTGAAACCAAATGCAACACAACTTTTGCTTTCAGATCAGGAAGGTTTGGATTCGATTTTTTCTCAAGAAGCTAAAAAAAGAAAATTTAAAATGCGTTTGACATCTAAATCAACTGGTAAAAAAATTGATATTAATTTTTCATTTGCCAAGAAAAACAATTCTACGGAAACATAAATAAATATTTAACTATTTATAAAGTAAAGGAGTAAATAAATGGCTTTTTTAGATAATTCTGGTGACATAATTTTAGATGCCGTGCTAACAGACACAGGCAGAATGAGGCTAGCCCAAGGCGATGGCAGCTTTAAAATTTCAAAGTTTGCTTTAGGCGACGACGAGATAAATTACGGCTTATACAATAAAAACCACACAAGTGGATCTGCCTATTTTGATTTAGAGGTACTGCAAACACCTGTCTTAGAGGCCTTTACAAACAATACTTCAAACTTAAAGACAAAGCTTCTAACGATTTCTAGAACAAATGTCCTTTTCATGCCAGTATTAAGATTAAATAAAATTAGAAATACTGATGGTAGTGCTGGTAGCCCAGTAATGGCTGGCCCATCTGATATGTTTAGAAGATCAGGAGGCACCACAGTTGGAAGTACCTCGGACTCTAGATTTTATGTTGCTGTTGACGATGATACGTACAATGCAATGACTCATTTTAGAGGCGCAGGCTCCACAGCAGATTCTAGTACAGGTTTTCAATTTGGTGGAATTATTAAAGGTTATTCTGGGGGCAGCGTTGGTAGCAGTGGAGTAAAGAATTTAATTAGAGTTGATCAAGGTCTGGACACGAATGAGATTGCCCCAGAGCTTGGCATGGACAGTGATCTATATGAATCTGCATATATTGTTGAATTAGATTATAGATTAGGTCGAGTTAAACATCATAATTCAGATACTAGTGTCGCCTCTGTAAACTTTATTGATGACGACAACATCGCATCATATTATATTAGTAGTACTGGTCCCAGTGGATATATTAATCCTTATAGTAATTCAAATCCAGCCGAGGCTCAAACTAATGACGGCAGTTATGACATCAACGATCTTGACGGCCTAAATACACAAGTTTTTCAGGGCCCTAGAGGATCTACCCTTCATTTTAGAATTCAAGCATCACAAGAGCTTCAATCTTCAACTTACTTGTTCACACAGCTGGGCACTAGTGAGGATGCTGATGGCTCTGGTAATATATTAGGCTTTCCCGCCAGTGATGGTGGTTTGCCTGGTACTACAACCTTTTATTTAGACAGCACCGTTAGAGTTATCGGCGCAAATACTGGTTTTAGGTTAGACATTCCAATTAGATTTGTAAAAATCAAATAAACATCAAGGTGAAACATCATGGCGAGAACATTTAAATCATTACTTGGAGACGACGTAGTTAATACTAGGACTCTTCTTCACGAGGCTATTCCAATTACAGGAACAATTGTATCTGGTACATACTTTAGCGAAAATATTAAAACATTTTCTCACGGTATGTTTCAATCAGTTTATGATTATCCCTTTCTAAGTTCATCTGCGAATCATATTTTTGATATAACATATGGACACTCTTCAATAGCTAGTGCTAGTGCTAATACGCAAAATGCAAAAAAACTTAATGTCTACAATCAAATGGCTCAAGTTTTAATGGGCTACGACGTTTCTGGAAGTGTAAGAAAGTTTGATTCCGATGGTACACTCACAACCTCAGATACAGACTCTGGGTTAATGAATCAATGCTTCTTTATTAATTTTTCTAGGTTGCTTGTTAAAGATGAAATTAAAAAAGGTAGCTTTAGATTACAAATGTTCTTATCTGGTGTTTTTTCTTCTGAAGCAAACTGGGGCACTGGACAAGACCGAGGTGGTGCAACATCGGGCGATGTTGTTGATGGTGTTACAACAATTGGTGATTACTTATCGACAACTGAGTATCGAACTAGCCCTGCAGGCGATTATGGTCTTTTATTTACTGGATCAGCACCTGCTTCTACTGATACACCCAGCGCGCATGCAACTGCATCGATTGGCTTAGTTTTCTATCAAGCTGGCGTTGTTGTTTTAACGTCTTCAGTTATACAAGGTGATTTTGGTGATCCAGATGATGGAGGATTACATCACGGTCCTGATGCCCACGCAGATTCAGGCGACACCGGCATTAAACTCCATGCTATTCACTTTGCGCAGAGTGGATCAAATATTAATCAATTAGCAAACGGCTTGCGTCACTTAATACATGATATTGATTTTAATAACACGATTGAGCTTAATTCAAGTATCTATTTCTGCAGAGTAAATCACAATGAGTTTAATTATAGCTCAAACCCAACATATGTAAGTGGCAGTAAGTTAGTTGTAAAAAATAATATTACTGATTTACCATTGTCGTACATTACAACTGTTGGTCTTTACTCTCCAGATAATGAATTAATGGCAGTAGCTAAATTATCAGAGCCAATTAGAAAAGATCCAAATACGGAGTTAACATTAAGAGTTAGATTAGACTACTAGGGGGTGCTTACGTGAGTGGTCATATCCCTAAGTATGGAACGTTTTTTGAGTTTAAAAAAGATGAAGTTTTACGTAATAGAATTAAGGCGTACCCATCAATAAATTTTAGTATATACTCAGGATCTATTTATTATAACAATACCAGTCAAACATCTGGCAACTACCACACGCCAAATGGTAGTATTAATTTATTTGATTTAAATGTTAACAGAAATTTAGTTTCTTCTAGTACAGATCCACAGATGATATTTCCCTTTATAGAGAAGAATAGTTCTCTCTCTAGTTTTAAAACTATATCAACAGATAATTTTAATTCTGATTTTAACTTTGGTGATCGACTAAGTGGCTCTTACCCCTTAACAGCAAGCATATCAATCGACCAATACGGCACTTCGTTTGTTGGCGATAAGAAAAAAATATTGTATGCACTGCAAAATACTTTAGATTACTACACAGGACTAAGCGAGCATTACGCATACTCCTCTTCTCTTGGCGACAAAACTACACAAAAATTAAATATTATTAGTATACCATCAATATTTTATGGCTCTAGTATTAAAAAAGGTAGTGTTAATTTAAAATATTACATAACTGGTAGTTTGATTGCTGAAGCATCGGACAAGTATGAAAACGGTGTTCTTTATCAAACCACTGGCTCATCTAGCGATGCAGCCCAAGATGAAAGTGTCGGAATTGTATTATACAATGAGGGGTTTATTATACTTACTTCAAGCGCTGGATTTAATGCGCTGCACGATGAAGTATATGATCCACTAAGAGCAGATGGTTCAGCACCAACACCAACATCAGCTTCATGGTACTACTTTGGAGTTACAGGCTCTGCAAGTGGTGTGCCCTCCTCAAGCTTTAGTATGGATTTTAAAGGCGTCAATTATATTGAAACAGTGACCATGTTTGCACATGCTAGAGAAAAACAGCTAAACTACTCTAACAATCCAACGTTCATCACCTCTAGTTTAGCAAAAATAAGTGGAAGTAGCACATATTATGAAGATGCTGAGCTTGAGATGGTAAATATTGTCTCTAGTAGCTATAAAAATTATAGTGCTAGTTTTGAAAACACAACTTACATATCAAAAATTGGTATATATGATGAGGACAAAAATCTAATTGCGATTGCCAGTATAGCTAACCCTGTTAAAAAAACAGAGGACAAGGCATATACCTTTAAATTAAAGCTGGACATATAGTATAATAGTAATATGATTTTAGGATTAGATATTAGCACCAGCATAACCGGCGCTACAATTATTGATGACAGTGGAAAAGTTATTTACAACGAAGCTTGGGACTTAAGAAAGTATAAAGATTTTTTTGAAAAAGCAACAGTTGTTAAAAATAAAATTTGGCAATTAGAAGATACTTTTCTGATTAACAAAGTTTATATTGAGCAATCTCTACAAAGCTTTAGAAGCGGCTTTTCATCAGCTAAAACACTCTCTACCCTGTCTCGCTTCAATGGCGTTATTTCTTGGTTATGTTATAACACACTAGAAGTAAAGCCTGAATATATTGCTGCAACCTCTGCTAGAAAAAAATGTGGGATTACAGTGCCTAAAGGAACAAAAGCAAAGCAGGTTGTTATAAAACACATTATTGACAATGTACCATCTGTTCTTATAGAATATACAAAGCATGGAAATCCAAAGCCTCATTGTTATGATAAGGCTGATAGCTGGGTTATAGCACGTGCTGGATGGATAGAGTGTCAGCAAAAGAAAAATTAA
>MDTE01082159.1_pt1 | contig 11586 bp, 6 predicted proteins | sample 811231 | NCBI WGS metagenome assembly MDTE01 (sample SAMN05326651, study PRJNA326480) | marine metagenome | isolation source: seawater | place: Indian Ocean: Red Sea | collected 2010
GCATGGGAGGTCAGCGCCATGCCATCGGTTGAATTTGACCGCATGGCCAACGATGAATTGCGCCTCTCCATCCTGCTGACCGATGTCACCGCCAACGGCAGCATCGGCTCGGGGTCAAACGTCGGCATGCAATTTGTATCCCAAGGACCCATGACGCTTTTCACCGGTCAGGCCTACAACGTCAACTTCAACGTCTTCAACGCACTTCACGACGTCATCACGCCCCAATACCACAACAGTTGGCTATCTGAATACACCGTGCAGCGTTCAGCAGGCACCTTGGACACCTACATCGGCTTCGCACCTTACGAGCGGGCCAGCGGTGCAGATGGATTCAGTGTCTCAGCACAGAGCCTACCTTTGTACTTTGAAGTGGACATCCAGCGCGTGGAGGTGAGTCGGTGAACGGATCCATGCGCAGGGACGAAGAGGCTGTTTCCGCCGCTGTCGCAACGGTTCTCTTGTTCGGTGGCGTCCTCTCCATCATCGGGTTGATGATGGTTTCCATGATGCCGGTCATCGAGGAAATGGAAGGCTCGGTCGAGCGCCACGATATGTCGTCACAGATGACCCTCCTCGCACACGAAACTTCGGCACTCAGCGAGCGAGGAATGCCAGGTGATGTGGCGCAAGCCACCCTGATTCCCGTTGACGGCGAGTTGGTTTGGGACAGTTTGCGAGGGGGCATGTGGTACTCCGCTACATGGGCCGAAGACATGAGTCTGCGAGCACGAGGAGCTTTGGATTTTGACGATACATTGGAGATTCGACACCCAGAGAGTTTCATCGAAGCCGTGTGCATCACGGACCTTCGCCTGGGTCCAGACAGACCTTACCACTATACCCTGGAGGCAGTCCTTGATACGGTGATGGTGACCGTCACGCCCGGGTTAGCGATGCCGCTCGGCCCGATTGAGGTGACCTTAGTTGAGAACGGAGAGGAACGCCAGGTCATCTCACTACGAGTTGATGAAATGGCCACCTTTGATTTGGTAGCCATCGGAGAAGCCGTGTTGACCTCAAGCCATGCCCTTAATGTCCACGGCCTGATTGGAAGCAGCGGGGCAACCTACGTCCTTCCAAATTCCCCCGAACCAGCGGATAAACGGGGACAAGCCTGGTCCATACCGGTCATGGCAGGCCAACACACTGTTCAACTTCTGAGTGAAACGGCCAATCAAATTCACATCAATGTTGACGGTGAAACCACCATTCACTACGCAATGCCAACCGGTCTTGCACGAACCGGTGTTCATTTCACGCACGAGGTTGACCTCGATGAAGACAGCGTGGTCCACATCACCACAAGCACCCCATCCCGCTTGATGATGAAAGCAAACACGGATGCAACGGAGGGGGTAACGGCCTGGCCCTCCACCAACGGCGCCTACTTGGGTAACACCTTTCTACCACCCCATCTCAATGGCACACTCCGCTTCACCAATCCCGGTGAAAGCGTGGTCACCATCACGTGGAGAGGTGGTGGAATCTCCGTAGCGGCTGGAGAGGTTGAACACGTATCTTGGCCACCGGCCTACGACGACGGAGCAGCCACGCTGGATGCAGACGGCGATGTTTTCGTCACGTGGGGTGCATCAGCTTCCGTGAGCAGCACCGACGGCATCAACGGCACCATGTTACTTCCTGCCGACGATACTGGTGCTATTTCCGGCGGTCTCTTTTCTTATGTGAACAGCATGAACGAGACCGAAGAAGATGTGATCATCCGCCTTGCAGGCTACACCTCCACATGGAATGTGAGCGGGGAAGAATTCCAAACAGGCGTGTTTTTGGAAAACAACAGGCACCGCACCATCAGCCTTGAAGAGGGCACGACAACGATTCGTGTTGAAGCAGGCCACCCGCTGCGAGTCATGCGCACAGCAGGCCAAGCCGGTCTCCTGCACCTTCCTCACGACGGGGAGCGCCGATGCACCAGCATTGGCACACAGGCTAGCGGATGGATCAGCACCGACCTGCCGTGGGAACGCATGGGTGGCCGTGGCGAGATCGACACCCGTGAAGCGTGGCGTGAAGGGCGCCACCCCGCAAGTTTGAGCATTGATGTCCTTGGCGACGACGGGCTTTCTTCACACAGTTCCATCGGCTCGGTCTGGGCCTTCCACCTTTCCCGTCTTTCCTACCAATTCGCATCCTCCATCGACGGCATGGAAGTGGCCTTCAGCGGGGGAGCGGTTGTAACCAACCATCCCGAATTCAAACCCTATGTTGTGGTCCCGCCCTCTGACCGAGGCGGTCCCGGCCCTCGGTTCGCTGCAACCATACCCTCACTCCATCCCACCGCATCCAGTGAGAGCGGGGCAGGTGAATTGGAGTTGGACATTGAATTGGTCCATCGCACCTCGCTTGCGTCAACACCGGCTTACGAGGTTCGTCGCGGATGGTCTGAGCCTTACGGCACCGCCATCGCCGATAACGCCGGCATCGGTCTTGAAGCGAGTGAAGATTGGACCGTCTATCCCGGCCGGTTGGATTTGCTCACCGATTACGTTGGCTGGGTGCCTGACCCCAGTTATGGCACAGCAGAAGCCGTTTGGCACACCAACGGTGAGATCATTGAATTCACGCTTCAACTGGCCTCCATTGACGTAACGGCTCGGGAGGTGCTGGTATGAATCGTGGAAGCCTGACTCGGGACACCAGAGCCGCTGCCACCGAATTGGGCTACATTTTCACCTTCTTGCTGGGTGTATTGTTAATGAGCATGTTCAGTGTTTGGGCATGGGACATTGAAACAAACACCCGTTTGCGGTGGAACGAAGAAGCCATCCAAGCCAACATGGACGACATCGCTGCGGCTGTGGAACGGGCGGACGAAGCCAGTCGTCTCGGTGGAAATATCTCCTATGCAGAGGAGATCAGTTGGCGACCAACTGAGGCCGATGAGTCGCTCTTTTGGTTGGAATTGCACGACACCGCCCTCATCCTCATCGACGAAGGCGGCCCTCTTGACACGGAGATCTCCCTTTCAGGGACCGGTGCTGGCACGCATGAGGGGCGAGTACCGCTCGCTGGTGTTGAACGCTTGTGGGTGGTTCATGACGACGGCATAACCTTCCTTTCACTCGACCGCCCTCAGGCCGTCCAGTGAATCAACGACTCATGACCGCTCGGTGGACCATAGCTTGGACTTCTCGCATGCGCGTTTTTGCACCGAGTTCCCGGAAGACGGTCAGTGCGCGCTGAAGATATTCCATGCGGCCCTGACGGTCGGGGGCAACCCCTCCAAGTCGCGTGAGCAGTTCTCCAATTTGCATTCGCAAGTCATTGGCTTCAGCCAGTACCAAGGCTTGGCTGTAATGCTCCATGGCTTCATCGGTGCGCCCAGCATCGTGCAGAACTTCACCAAGCAGCATGGTGATTTCCACCAAGGATTGCACATCTCCCGCTTCAGTCATGGCCTCAAGCGCCTCCGAGTAATGGAACAAAGCCAACTCGGATTGCTCAACTTTGGAGTAGTAACGACCCAAAACGCCCTGGGCACGAGCATGGAGCAAAACATCGTCCATTTCCGCTGTTCGTTCATGCGATGCCATAGCGTGTTCCCGAGCACGGTCAACCTCACCGAGGGAAATGAGGGCTCGGGCGAGGGTGATTCGACTGTTGATAAGTTCATCATCATCGGAACCTGCGAGAATGGCTTCCACCTCACCATAGGCCTCCAAAGCTTTGGAACGCTCGTTTTTTCGACGAAGGAGGTAGCCGATGTTGTTGTAGGTCCGAGCGGCCCATCGGGCGTGACCTCGTGCGATGTAATGCTTCAGGGCCTGCTTATGACGACTGAGCGAGAGGTCGCTATCGCCCTGTTTTCTGCTCACGTCAGCCATCGAAGAGAGAATTTCGGCCTGTATCAATTCATCAGCACTCTTTTTTGCTCGCTCAAGCGTGGTGTTGAGCACATCTTCGGCCTCGTCAAGGCGTCCCAGAAGGGCCAGAATATCCCCTTGCAATTGTGCCATGCGAACCACGACATCAGGGGCAAGGTCATCTGTTTCTATTTGCTCGATGAGCCCAAGAAGTTCCATGTAGCCCTGAGAGATGAGTTGCCTGCCTTCAGAGACCACGAGATTGGAGGCCTCCTCGTATTGTGCTGCTTGGATAGAGTGGTAAATCAGTTCTATCAGCATATCATGACTTTGCGTCTGCTTGAGGTACCAGTCCACACATTTTGCGTGAAATTCCTGACGTAGAGCAGGAGAAAGGCTGCGAAGCAGGAACTCTCGGATTAAATCGTGAACGTCGTATGTTTCAGAATCCGCTTGGCGGGCCAGACCCGATTCAACCAAACCGTCCAACTCATCCGTATCCAATTGTTGTTGAGCAAGAGCATCGAGTTCAACAGGTTCACGGAAAATGGAGAGGGCGGAGAGGACACGCTTTTGTTCAGCACTCAATTTTGAGAAAATCTCAACGGTCACGTAATTCTCAAGCGTTTCGTGAAATGCCCCTGCTGAAGCACCCCGATTGATGAGTTCCAAAACCAGCGGGTGGCCGCGAGAAAGGCCGTGAATGTGCAACCACTGCTCGTCCTCCAACGTCTCGAAACTTGTGAGCAACTTTCGACCGGATTCAGGATCCAAACCGTCAAGCGGGAGCACCAGACTGGCAATTCGACCCTCTGCGTCCTTGGTCGGCACGACCGGCTTAAACGAACGAGAGAAAATAACCAAGCCAATCTTCTCCTCACTCCCAAGCAAAGCCAACGACATGGCTTGGAATGTTTGATGCAACACCATATCCGAGACCTTGTGGAAGTCATCAATCACCAAAAGCGAGGGTGTGCCTTCAAGGGCCTCAACCAAAATTCGCGCAGCGTCTGCGGGCTGTGGAACCGGAGTAGCGGCAAGGTAGGTTGAAAAATCCACGTTGCCCATGCTCGACAACCAATCAGCCACCGATTCAAAGAACGACCGGGAACCTTCCCAATCTTGGCACCGGTGGTAAAGCAGATTCCTTCGGTGCATGAAGCGCTCAATCAGTTTTGACGCCATCGTGGTTTTTCCAATGCCTGCAATACCAGGCACGAGCAAGGTTGTGGCCCTTGCCTCAAGCAAATTCACCATGTTGTCAAGTTCTGTTGTACGCCCGTAGAAATGGCGCAACCGAGGAAGGTCAGCCAGTGATGTGACCAGTTGCTTTTCAACATGCTTTGACAAATCACGTTCAACCAAGTCGGCAGAAAGGTTACGAACATCCAAGCAATTCTGTTCATCGATGTACCGTATGATATCCACTGGCCGCATCTCAAAAGGCAAAACAGACTTGGCTCCGTTCAGGGTCGTCTCTACAGCGGGTTGGTCATCAAGGATGCAACGAACGGGGAATTCAGCGAGCCGTTCCCACGTTTCGTTGGCAAGAGCGATGCCCGAGTCGGTCAAAAAGTAGGCCTTGCGTTTTCGAGATACACCCTTCACGTGTGCTTGGCGCTCAACGAGTATACCTTGGTCTTTCAAGCCGGCAATCGCCCGAGGGACGTTTGACCGTGCGATGGCCACGGCGTTCGCAATCCCCATTTGGGAGAGCGCAAAAGGAACCTCAATGCTGTCCTTGTAGTCGGAGTAATCCAACAAGTGCAACAGGATACGTTCCTGAACACCGGGTTTTGCCTGTGCGGCCATGTCCTAACCCTCAGTTCGCTCTCACTGTTGTGGAGGTTGCTGGTAGTTGGGGTCAGGCACCCATTGGTTGGATGCTTGGTCCCAAAGCCAGCCAGGATGTTGTGATGCAGCGGGAGCTGCTGCCTCTTGAACGGCCGGGGCCGGAGTCGCCGCCTCCTGTTGAGGAATGCTGGGTGTTTGCTTTGCCTTGGCCCATGCATAGGGGTCCTCTTCTGCAGGCGCATCGTCTCCCGTGAGTTCATCTTCGTCAATGACATCTTCAAACTCGATGAAGAAGAAGGCACCAGCGCCCAACAACACCAAGACAGCCAACACGATCAGAATGATGCCGAACACGCCCGAACCACCGTCGTCTCCACTGGAAACCACAATGGCAAACTCAGCGTTGTCTGTTTGACCAGCGAACTTGAAGATTTGACCGTCCATTTCGAAAATCACATCGGACTTTCCTTCAACACCGCTGAGTTGACCTGCTGTCAAATCCATGCTCCATGAACCATCCGAAAGAACACGCGTGGAGTTCAACTTGGCGTTTCCATCCGCAAATCGAGCGATGACCAAACTTCCCGGAAGGCCCTCACCTTGGAAGTTGGCAGGGTCGTCCACGGTGATATCACCCGTATCGGTGCGCTCTACAGTGAAGGAGACCGCACGTACGAGGAAATTCACCTTCAGCGAGTAGGCCTTGGATTCTTGGTCGTCTTGGGCGTACACGACGACACCGTTGAGGGACCATTCGGGGATATCACTGGTCGTTTGAGCCATGTAAGACATGGGGTCATAGGTCAGCACACCCAGTGGCGTGATGGTGATGAAATCGTCGTAGAAGTCATCCTCAATGGTTTCGTCGTCATCGTAGACATAGAACTCAAGGTCGTTGCCAGGTGAACCGGTGCCATCTGGGTCGCTGAAGAACTCAGCGAGGTCAAACGAAACACCACCGCCACAGCGGTCGAAGGAGTTCGAGTTCTGGTCACAGAAAATCGTCCAAGTTCCGACCCATCCGGTTTCGTTAAACACAGGGTCAATGTTTTCCGCATCAAGCGGGTTGTTGATGGTCATCCGCCATGTGACCCATTCGGAGTAGTCATCACCATCGTAGGCACGAACAGCGACGGAATAGACGCTGTCGTGAACGAGGTCCGAGGTGTCCCAGTTGGCCACCCATGAACCATCGTTGGCGAAACTTGTCACCGGCAACGGTCCGTCGTTCAACACCAACCCGTTGGCAAGGTCAGTGATTTCAATCTCAACCCGAGTTACAAAACCACCGATATCTCGTGCAACACCGATGATTTTGGTTTCAGGAGAAGCGCGAACAGTATCACCGTCAATGCCACCTGAGCTTTGGTCGTCAGCACCGATCCAAGAGAGTTGCAGGTTCGGTGGAACATTGTCGTTGTTGATGGTGACCGTTCGGGTCTCCACGACACACGCACTCGAATTGTCAATGCAGAAATCGCTGTCTGCTGCCCAAACATCAACGGTGTAATCACCCGTTGGCAGTTCGGCGACATTCCATTCGTAGGACCAGCTTGTGGAACCTTGGTTGAAGAATTGCTGCTGATTGCCGTCTGGATAGGTGATGCGGAACCAAATCTGCTTGATGTCGCTGCCGTAGGTCCCCTGGTAAGGGTCGGATGCGGTTCCTTGGAACAGGACCTTGCCATTTCGGTGCTCGCTGCCATCGGTTGGGATGTCGACCAAGATGGTGGGCGGAACAAGGTTGAGTTTGAACTGGCGAACCTCGACTGGAGAATAGTCCAGACCGTCGTAGGAGCGGATACGGAAGGTGATGTCGCCTTCACCCTCAGGGTGGGCAGCACCGTCCCATTCGTAGACCCAATCCTTGAACGGGTGGGTCTCCATCGTGATCTCACCGTTTGCACCGGAGACATCCGAGGCGTAGAACCAATCAGAGGAGCCAGGGGGTTGAATCTCTACTCGCTTAATCTGTCCAAATTGAGCCTGTTGAGCAGTGTTATCATTGGCGTATGGCCACTTCGCACCGTCCCAAGCCTGACCGGTAATCCGAACGGTGGTGGCAAACGAGTACCCGTCGGGCTCGTTCACACTCACGCTCGGGCGAAGGTTCTCGAGGTTGATGATGTCGTCGATTGGTCCGGAAAGAACGTAGGAGAAGTCATCTCGGCCGCTGCCGAACTTGAAGGCCTCAACGGAGTAGAAGGGGCGCTCGCGACCGGTGATACAGTCGTTGTCATCGCCGTCAACAAGGGTATCACCGTCGTTGTCAATACCGTCTGCGCAGGAATCCTCGTCCACCATGATGGGTTGGCCCGTACCGTCGTTCGAACCAGGAATGGCAGCGTTCTTGTCGCCAACAACGTGGTTCCAGTTTCGGTCGAGCAAGAAGTCCGAGGGGAGGGAAACTTGCTGTGTGAACCCAAAGGCATCGGTGGTCAGTTCGTAGAGCGGAAGTCCAGTAGCGTCCTTGATGACAACGGTTGCGCCCTCAACGTTGGAGTTCTTGGCCTTCACTTGGTAGCGCACCAATTCACCTTCGCGAACTTGGGAGCCCCATGCTGTGTTTTGGTTCTGAACGTGAATCATTGAGGAGTCAAAGTTCTGAAGGTCAGCAAAGGAAAACACCGTGGCGTTCTCAACCAACTCAAGGGCGAGTGGCATCTGTGCAGGTGGCAAAGCAACGGTGCCTGGGAGTTTGAGACACTCATCTTGAACGAATGGGCACTCAGCACCAAGCCAACGGATGTTGACAGGGTAAAGTTCGTTACCACCCGGGGAGGGAATCTGTTCGGATTGAACAGTCACACGGGACTCAGTGACGTTGTAGACTTGGGACACACCGGTCCAAGTGTTGCCAGAGAAGTAAGCAATGGAACCGTATTTGTTGCCGTAGTTGTCGTCATGAACGCTGACGTTTCCTGCGAAGCCAAGTTGCGAATCGGCCGTGTTTCCTTGGACGTTGATGAGCGAACCCTTGGCCCGGATGATATCACCGGTGTTGCCCGAGATGGTGTTGTCCATGACGGTGGCAGACGAACGGAAGACGTGGACGGCTGGACAAGGGAAGTCGCCACCGTACATTTGTGAATTACAGGTCCCTGAGTTGTTGGAAATGATGTTGTTGGCCAGGTACAAGCGGGCTGCGGTTGGTGCCGGAACCTGCCAGCCTTGGTCTTGGTAGTGGTATTCACCGATCAATACTGGCTCTTTTCCGGTGTCCTGGATGGTGTTGTTCTCTGCGACGACATCGGAGGTGCCGTAAATCCAAATGCCGTTCCATCCACCGACTGGTCCGATGGTGTTCTCATGGAGTTCAACAATGGAACTGCGGATACCCACACCCGAACCTTCGGACGCACCTGAAATCGTGTTGCGCTCAGCATAGACTTTGGCACCGTCGTAGGCCGTCAATCCAGCACCTTCAGCGGTGGTGATGATGTTATTGTTGACCTCAAGCGTGTGCTCGATGAGACCCGTGGTCTTCAGCGAATTCGTATCAACGGCGTTGCACTTGACGTTGATGTCGGAATTCGTTAGCGAACCAGAACTTGATTTCATCAAAATTCCGTAACTGTTTTGGGAAATATCAAGGTCGTCCAAACCGATATACGAATCTTCGATGAAGATGGCACCAAGACCGCCGCCTTGCTGGCCACAATCGGTCTCAACGCCCGTAAAGTCGGAACTCTTCACTTGGAAGGTTGAGAGAATACCAGCACCTGCGCTGTATGCACGAACAGCCGCTGCATTGTAGCCTCGGCCGTCAATTCCCACCTCAAAAGTCGATTCGGTAATCAGAGGGGAGGCGAGGTCAATGGCAATGACGTTGGAGGTGTTGATATCGGTAAATGAGAGGCCACGAGCGGTGGTGGAAGAACCATCAAACACCAAGGCACCGTACTGCATGGATTGCAGCGTTGAGACATAGACGGGGAAGCCGTAAGCGTTCTCAAAGTGAGCGAAGTTGATGGAGGTGATGGCCTGGTCAATGGTGTCTCGGATGACCATGCCGGAGCCGCAAGCTGCGTCGGTGTTGGTGAAGAGGTTGCTGCCGTTTTGGTAGCACCTGCCCACCTTGTTGTAGTCCGCAGGTTGGGCCCAGATGAATCGAGCCTGAGACGAGGCTGAACCAGCGCTAGCTCCACAAGCGGTGTCGCCGATACAAATGGCACCCTTGACATCAATGTACTTGCCGTAGGGAATGTTCACGGTGGTCCCGGCGTTGATGATGAGTTTCGCACCTTCGTTGACGGTAACGTCGCCCTGCAGGTTCATTGTGCCAGACCAAGTTTCCGTACCGGTGACCTCACCTTGGGTCGTCTCGTTGATGGCCATAACGGACGGAACAGAGACCACTGCCAACATGAGAGACATCATGTAGAGCATGACAAGCGATACGGATTTTGTTTGGTTTCTTCGAGACATCGGTGATTCACCTAGACCGTCCATGAACGCCACGAATATAATACTGCGCCTCATTTGCCGAAATAAGAATATCAATAATTCAAAAGAGTATCATAAACTGCCCCGAAAAGCGGAAGAGAAAGGCTCTTTTTCAGCAGAAAAAAGGCTCTATTCTGTCATTTTGAGAACGAAATTCTCCTAAGAAAATCAAGAAACTTGGCCTCAACACGCCGAAATGGTCCGTGTTTCCCGATACCAAGCATCGGCATCTAGTTGGCCGTAGCCTCCCCGTGAATCATGCTGGGTGGTCCCGTCAGCAGTCAAGGAATCAACCAAAGCTTGTTTGACTTGAATCAAGCACGATGCGTTTCCTCCTGGCTGTGGTTTGAGCCAGGGTTGGTCTTCCAAAATCAAGGCCAGCGCACCAGCAACAAACACGGTAGCATCGGACGTGCCGCTGCTCGAGTACCACAAGTTGTCTTCTCCTGTGCTGATGATTCGCTCACCCGGGGCCACGACTTCTGGTTTCAAGTGGGGGCTCTTTCGCTCTTGACCATCACGGTCCAGCAGCGACCCGGTGGAGGTGTTGGACCACAGCGTGCCAGACCTCGTTGTCGCCCCAACAGATATGGCCAAATCCACGCTTCCGGGCGAAGCGACATCGCCATCATCGTCCAGACCGTCGTTTCCTGCAGCAGCGATGACATAGATGCCTGCATCCGTCGCCTGCCGGGTGGCAGAAGATGAACCGCCTTCAGTCGCTTCAGTATCATCTGAACCACCTAAAGACAATGAAATGATGTCTGCATTGAACTCAAATTGACACCACCGGATGGCATCAGCGACATCGGCATCAAGACCGGTGTTTTCTCCATCTCCGTTATCGCTTAATGCTGCGACCATGGCAAATGAAGCATTGGGAGCCGCCCCCGATTGGTGGGAGGTCGAGAGAAGCAGTCCTGCCATCAAGGTCCCGTGGGCAACCGCTCCGTAGTCCACCGGTTCACGAGACGTCCCAACCAAGTCCTTGAACTCAATTTGGCTGTTGGAAAACGCCTCGTGTGTCGCATCAACGCCCGTATCCACCATGCAAATTCGAACACCTTCACCGCTCAAGCCACTCTCTTGCAGGGTTCGGATAGACGTGTCTTCAAAGGCCCACTCGGACTCTGGAAGAGGAAGTTCAACCACAATCCACTGGTTCTGCCACATGAGCAGACTAGCCGAAACAAGCAGCGCAAAGACCACCATTCCGGGTATTGTGAAGGTGCGTCGTCGTGGCCGTACCACGGGTTCAACCTCGTAAGGAGCCCACCCCATGATCTCAGAGCGCCACTCATTTTGGAATCCAATGACGGTGGGGTCGACCGCCGAAACAATGCGGCGGTCAGAGGGCTCAGGAAGATACTCGACATCACGAATCCCTTCCATGGCTTACGCTACCCCCACAAAGGCCTCATGAAACCTTGTTTGAAAATCCAGTCAAAACTGAACATCAGAACTTGGTTCCGCCACGGCTACGAGCGGTCTTCACACCACCGTAAACGACCAAAATCGC
>MDTE01127242.1_pt1 | contig 11586 bp, 12 predicted proteins | sample 811231 | NCBI WGS metagenome assembly MDTE01 (sample SAMN05326651, study PRJNA326480) | marine metagenome | isolation source: seawater | place: Indian Ocean: Red Sea | collected 2010
CTCAGTTCGCATGTACCGGGCCGCCGATCACGACGCTATCGTGCGGCTTTGGGATCGTGTGTTCGCAGACGACCCACCCTGGAACGCGCCCGCAGACCTTATCCGCATCAAGCGTGGCGTCCAGCCTGAACTCTTCTTCGTCTGTGAACTGGACGGTGCGGTTGTCGGCACCGCCGTCGCGGGCTTCGAGGGTGTACGCGGCTGGGTCCACAAGGTTGCGGCCGATCCGGACCAACGGCGCTCGGGCATCGCACGCCATCTGATGGCGGCCGTCGAGGACGGTCTTCGCAGTGCGGGTTGCCCGAAACTCAACCTGCAGGTACGCGCCGGGAACGACGCCGCGGTCGCCTTCTACAAAGTACGCCATCGAAGACCGGGTCAGCATGGGAAAACGGCTATAGGACCCCTGCCGACCCAAAAGGGGCAGACTGAATGTGTGCCGTCAGTGCGCCCAGCCTGGGGACCCGAGAGGGACGATCCGATCCGCGGACGGGGCATTGCCTGCCCATCTGATTGAGACCGTCATGCGATCCCTTTTTCAGCCCCGATGTCCCCGATCCGGGCGCATGGAGAAGGGGATTCCCATGTCCGACCGCAACGCCACCCGCCCCCCGAGCCTCAGCCTCGAACATCTCCGCGAACAGTCGAAGGCGCTGCTCGCCCAGTACCGCGCAGGCAATGCGGACGCGCGCGCCCGCGTCCACCTCTATTTCAAACCAGAAACACGGATCGGACTGAAGCGGGTCCAACTCGTCGTCGCACGCGAGTCCGGCTATCCGGACTGGGATGCGCTGCGCGCCGGCCTGGCAGTGCCTGACGGGTTCGATGAGACGCTCACCGAGGCACTCGCCTCGGGCAACGCAACCTCAGTCGATACGGTATTCGACGCGCTGGACCTCGGCGCGGTGGGCGCCACGGACGTGAACCGGCTCCTGCAGCTTGTGGCGAGCTACGGTGACTCCGGCCGGACCGACCGGTACGCGACGGTCGTTGCCAGGCTCCTCAGGCACTGGGAACCGGACCTCGGCACCTGTGCACTGCTGGGCCTTCGCAGGGAAGCGAGCGCACACCTGAAGCGCGGTAAGGGGGGACTGTCAGCCCGCAACGACGAAGGCGCAACGCCCCTGCACCTCGCTGCCGAACGCGGTGCGCTCGATTTGACCAAGCCCCTTATCCAGGCCGGCCCAGACGTGAATGCGCAGGACGCCTACCGTCAGAAGCCACTCGATCGCGCCATGCACGCCGGTCCACTCAAACCGGAACCGGCGGACGACGTGGTTGCACTGCTCCGCCGCTCCGGCGCCACGGTCGACCTCTGCACGCTCGCGTCGCTGGGCGACGTTCCGGGCTGCAAAGCGCTCATCGAGGCCGGTGAGCCCGTCGACTCCCGAGACGCGCATGGTCGCACCGCGCTGTTCCGGGCCGTGCGCAACAATCGACCGGACGCCGTGTCTGCACTGCTCGACCCGGGCGCGGACCCCAACGCGGCCAGCTCGGACGGGCAGACGCCCCTCTCGACCGACTGCGTGCACACGCTCTCGCAGGAATGTGATGCGGTCATCCTGAAAGCATTGCTCGACGCGGGCACCCACCTGACGCCCATCGCGGCCGTGGTCACCCAGGCGCTCGGCGCGCTTGGGCAGTTCATCGACGCCGATCCGGGCCTGCTCGAGGGTGACGAACTGCTCGGTTATGCGATCCATGCGTGGCGCAAGGACGCTTTGCGTCTGCTGCTGAAGCGGGGCGCAAAGCCGTCGGCAACAAACTGGGGGCATATCGAACGGATCGCCGTCGATGACGCGGCGCTCATTGCCGAGTTGAGGGTCCTTGCGGACGCAGAACGAGCGCCCCGGTATCCTGCCCTGAGCATAAGGAGAGAGCACCATGGCGGACGACGACCGACACTTTGCGACGCTGGGCGCCGCGCGCACGAACCTCGACGGAGTGGGCGACGGCACGGCCGAACTCATCGCGCAGTTACACGAATCGGGCGCCACCAACCCGCTCGTATTCATCCGGCACAGTGCACGGGAGTACGGCACCACCTTCAACGATCTGGACAATCCGCTGTCGGAACCCGGTCGCGACCTTGCCCGCAGCCTGGGTGAGCGTCTCCCCAGCTTCGATGCGATTCACACCTGGTCGAGCCCGTCCGGACGCTGCGTCGAGACCGCCGAACTGATCGCGCGGGCCTCCCCCATGTCCGTCAGGGGCAACCGGTCGCACAGCGATCTCTCGGTTTTCTATGTCCGCAACATGCGCAAGATCGGCGGCATGCTCAAACATGAAGGGGCGGACGCGACGCTGGCGGCATGGTTCGAAGGCCGGCTGGATCCGGCCTGGATGACGCCGCCCGATGAATCGATTGGGCGCCTCAAGGCACGGCTGGCGACAATCCGCGACGAAGCCGCCGACGGGCAGCTCACCCTCGTCGTCTCCCACGACTGGAACCTGTACCTGCTGCGAACGATGCTTCTCGGCACTCCGTTCGGAGGGCTGCCGCAGCCCGAGTACCTCGAGGCGCTCGGCATCTGGCAGGACGGTGACACACTGCTGGCCTGTGATCCCCACCACCCCGCGCGGGAGATCAGCCTCTAGGAGGACCCATGGATATCCAACTCCCCAATCCGCCCGCTGAATCATCTGGCGAAGCCGTCGTCACGCTGCGCGATGCCGGCTCCGCGTCCGGACGGGTAACGCTGACCGTCCATCTCCCGGCTTCCGGCGCGACCGGGGGCGGCGTGGTGATCGCGCCGGGCGGAGGTTACCGAATCGTCGCGTCCGACCACGAAGGGCTGCAGATGGCGCGGTGGCTCAATCGTGCAGGGATCGCGGCGTTCGTGCTGCGCTACCGACTGGCGCCCGACCACACGCCGGCGGACGCATTGGAAGACGCCGCCCTGGCACTCGATCATGTCAGAACGAACGCCGCGCCATACGGCGTCGACGCGGCTCGGGTTGGCATGCTCGGGTTTTCGGCGGGCGGTCATCTCGCTTCGGCCGCGGGTACGCGGTTGCCCGCAGCCCAACGACCGGCGTTCCTGGCCCTGGTCTATCCGGCCATCGCGGGAGACCTCTTCGGCGAAGCCGCCGCACGGCAGTTCCCGTCAACGCACACCGCCGTCGACCCGGATACGCCGGCTACCTTCCTCATCCACACCCATGAAGATGACGTGGTGTCGCCGCGCCATTCGCTGCGCTTCTATGACGCCTTGCTGGACGCCGGCGTACCGGCCGAGTTTCATGTTTTCGCCGCAGGCGGGCACGGCCTCGGCCTCGCGCCGGGGGACCCGGATCTTGGCCAGTGGCCCCAACTGCTGCTCAACTGGCTGCGCCGCCTCGGCCTGCTGCAGGCGCACGCGCGCGCCAGTGTGACGGGCACGGTCACGCTGGGCGGCGACCCGCTCTTCTGGGGTTGGGTGACGTTCAATCCGCTGTCCGACCCCGCCCCGCCCGCGGTCGCCTATCTGGGTTGGCGCACCCGGGGCGGGTATGCGATCGACGCGACCCAAGGTCCGACGCCGGGCCCCTGCTCCGTGACGGTCCACCGCGTCGCACAGTCTTTCGACGCGCCAGAGAGTGGGGCCTATTCCATGGCGGACGCTGAACGGTACGACTGGCTGGAGGGCGGACAGCCCGTGGTTGTGACGATCGCCCCGGGCCACAACGTGATCGACATCCCCCTGTAGCGTCGTTCCGTGGTGTTTGGCCGCGCCCGCTTTCCAGGTATTCTGATGGACCTTCCTCATCGCGACTATCCATCATGCTCGACCTCAAGATCACGAACGCACGCCTCGTCGACGGCACCGGCGCCCCGGAACGAGACGCTAATGTAGGCATCGTGGACGGGCGCATCACCGAGGTCGGCGAGGTCACCGGCAAGGCGACCCGTACGATCGACGCGGCAGGTCGCCTCGTCACTCCGGGTTTCGTCGATATTCACACGCACTACGATGGTCAGGTCTGCTGGGACAAGCAAGTCACGCCAAGTTGCTGGCACGGCGTCACGAGCGTCGTGATGGGGAACTGCGGCGTCGGGTTTGCACCGGTGCATCCCGGCGACGAGTCACGGCTTGTCTCGCTGATGGAGAGCGTCGAGGACATCCCCGGCTCGGCGCTGCATACGGGTATTCCCTGGGGTTGGGAGTCGTTCGCGGAATACCTCGACACCATCGACACGCCCTACACGCTGGACGTCGGCACACAGGTGCCGCACGCGGCCATCCGCCGCTACGTCATGGGCGACAGGTGTTACGACGACGCGACCGATGCCGACGTGCAGTCCATGGCGAGTCTGACCGGCGACGCGCTACGCGCGGGCGCACTGGGATTCTCCACTTCCCGTTTCTATGGCCACGTTGATGTTGATGGCAATCTGATACCAGGCACGCTCGCGCAGGCGCGCGAGATGACAACCATCGCGAGCGCGTTCGAACGCCTCGATCACGGCACGATCGAGATCATCTCCGATCACCTGAACGAAGATGACGAACTGGCGTGGATCGAATCGATCATGCGCCAGACCGGTCGCACGGTGACGACGCTTGCCGGCGCCAACTCCGGACGCATCTGGGAGTTTGCCGAACGGGTCGCGGGTGACGGACTCTCGATCAGGCCCCAGGTGGGCGCACGCCCGGCGTCGATCCTGATGAGCCTCGACGGCACGATCAACCCGATGAAAATCTTCCCGACGTACCGGGAAATCATGCGGGAACCCCTCGAAGACCAGATTGCGCTCCTGCATGACGCCGCGTTCCGGGAACGCATCAAAGCCGACACACCGATCGAGTACCGCAACGCGGACGCGCGCCGCTTCACGACCAGCTACGGCGAGATGTTTCCACTGGACGACGCGCTCACCTACGAACCCGGCCCCAACGACAGCATTGAGGGGATTGCCAGGCGCTCGGACAAACACCACCTGGACGTTCTCATGGATGCCATGGCCGACCGACGCCCCGTCATCTTCTTCTTCGGCGGCTACCCGGGGAACCTCGAGCGACAGCGCTCGGCCATCGAAGACCCGCGCAGCGTCTTCGGCCTCTCGGACGGTGGCGCACACTGCGGCGTGCTGTGTGATGCGAGCGTCCCCACCTACATGCTCGCGTACTTCACGCGGGATCGTGAGCGAGGCGACAAACTGCCGCTTCCGCTTGTCGTGCACAAGATGACCCAGGATTCCGCCGGCGTCTATGGCCTCACGGACAGGGGCCTCGTGGCGCCTGGCTACCTCGCCGATCTGAACGTCATCGACTACGACGCGCTCGCCCTCGAACCACCGGCGATGGTCTACGACCTGCCAGGTGAAGGCAAACGCCTGATCCAGAAGGCCCGCGGCTACGCAGCGACGATCAAGCGCGGCAAGGTCACCTTCGAGAACGGAGAGGCCACGGGCGAAATGCCGGGTGGACTGATCCGCGGTGGAGCATTCGCATGAGTCCCTTCGAGCACATCAAGGTCGAACCCCTGACGCCGACCATTGGGGCAACCGTCAGCGGGGTCGACCTCTCACAACTGGACGACGCCACGTTTGATGAGATTCACGCGGCCTGGATGCAGCACCTCGTGCTGTTCTTCCGTGACCAGAAGCTCACGCCTGACGCGCATCTCGCCTTTGGCCGGCGCCTCGGCCCGTTGCACATCCACCCGGCTGCACCCTACGCGAACGACAACCCGGAACTGATGGTCATCCACACCGACAAGGACTCGTTCCGCAATAACGGTTCCGGCTGGCACTCGGACGTCTCGGCGGATGAAGAGCCGCCAATGGCGAGCGTGCTGCACCTCCACCGGGTCCCGAGCCAGGGCGGCGATACGCTCTTCGCCAGCATGTACGCCGCCTACGAGGCGCTGTCCGAGACAATGAAGGCGTTTCTCGGGGACCTCACCGCCGAGCACGTGTCCAACTACGCGGGAACCTACGGTGATCACAAACCCCAACGTGAGTTCCCGCACGCAACTCACCCGGTGATCCGCACACATCCGGTGACCGGCCGGAAGGCGCTGTTCGTGAACCGCGGCTTCACCCGGCGCATCAACGGTCTCGCACCAAAGGAAAGCACGGCGTTGCTCGACTTCCTTTTCGACCATGCTGCGAGCCCGGCCTTCCAGTGCAGGTTCCAATGGGAAGCCAACTCCGTTGCCATGTGGGACAACCGTTGCACGCAGCACCTCGCAATCTGGGACTACTTTCCCGAAACCCGCAGCGGGCTGCGGGTCACCGTGACAGGAGATCGCCCCACATGAAACTCACTCGATTCGCAGCGCTCCCGCTTGCCGCCCTCCTGACACTGCCAACCTCGGCCGACATTCCCCGCACGAAGGACGGCAAACCCAACCTCTCCGGCTACTACGAATCGGGCTCGCTCACGCCGCTCAATCGGCCCAGGCAGTTTGGCGAGAAGCAGTTCATGACCCGCGAGGAAGCCGAAGCGATCGAGCAACGCGCTGCAGCCGGCAAAGCGTACGGCGACCGGCAGAGCGATCCCGAACGCGGCGCCCCGAAGGTGGGCGGCGATGGGAACAACCGCGCGGGTGCCGGGGGCGTCGGGGGCTACAATGCGTTCTGGATCGACAACGGCTCGAAGGCGTCGGAGGTCGACGGCAAGTTCCGCACCTCGATCATCTACGATCCCCCCAACGGGCGGCAGCCGCGGATGACCGAGCGGGGGCGCAAAGCGCGTGCCGAGAACTTCACTTCGTTCAGCCACGACAACGACGGCACGGCGTCATGGCTGAAGACTGACGGCCCCGGGCCGTTCGACGATCCCGAAAGCCTCGCCCTCGCCGAACGTTGCCTGCTCGGCTTCAGCGCGGGACCGCCAATGCTCCCCGGCCTCTACAACAACTTCAAGAAGATCGTGCAGACCCCGACGCACGTGATGATTCTGGTGGAAATGGTCCACGACGCCCGCATCATCCGGCTGAATGCCAAACACGACCCGGATCTGCCCTCACAGTGGCTGGGCGATTCGATCGGGCATTGGGATGGCGACACACTCGTCGTCGAGACCCGCAACTTCAAGGAGAAGACAGGACTCTATGGCGGTGACGAGAACCTCGAACTGACCGAACGCTTCACGCTGCAGAACGATGGCAATCTCGTCTATGACTTCACCGTCAATGACCCGACCGCGTGGGAGCGCCCGTGGAGCGGAGCGTACGAATGGCAGGCAACCGAAGATCAGGTTTACGAGTACGCCTGCCATGAAGGCAACTACGCGATGGGGAACATCCTGCGGGGTGCGCGGTTGCTGGAGGCGGAGGCAGAGGCTGACGGATCAGCGGGAGAGGAGTAGAGGGTCGCCCTCCTTGTAAGCGTCCGATGCTACGTAGACGGACCGCAGCCGCGTAGTGTCGTTCACTGCGCACATCGCCTCCCAGTTTCGGACGAGCGCCGACAACAGAAGCCCGAACTGTCACGAATCGTCTTGCTCCCCTATGCCGTCGGCTTCCTTGACCATGACGTAATTGACATGAAGAGGGTCAGGAAAGCTGGGTCTTCCGGTAGGAACGCCTACGCCAATCGCGGTAGCGCCTGTGTATTTCACTCCCTGAACGAGCGCATATTCACTGACCCCAACCAACTCGCCGTCCACATACCGCTGGTAAGCGCCCGGCTCTCTTGCAATCTCGACTACTGCTGCAGACATATCCGCCTGTCTTGCTTTGAACACGTCGACGTTCTCAGCAAAGAGACGACGAACCCCCTCCATCGGCCTGGGCATACCGTGCGTGATCCCCTGAGGCCTCGCGGTGAAATCGTCCACCATTGCATCGATGTCGCCCGCCTTCTGCGCCGCGTGAAACGTATCCAGCGAGGCTCGAACCTCCGCCACCAGTTGATCACTCATTGCGGCCTCCTCGCCAGTGACGGCGTTGCACAAGAAAATCAGGACGTATGCAACAGCAGCCTCATCACCAGCATACGAACCACAGCGAACGTCTGCTTCGGGGTCGAAGTCGGACGAACCAGCTCCGCCTGCAGGGCTCGTCTTTTACTATTGATAAAATATGTTACGGATAGTTCTCAGCTAGTTGCCCACAACGCCTAATCCCGCTTCGTCGGCCGCTTCCTGTACTGCCGCGCCCTGCGTCTTCGCTCCTGCTTCGTTTCCCGCGCGAGGTTGGCATTCTGCTGCGCTTGGAAGTGCCGCTGCTCCCGCATGAGCTTGCGATAGCTGTCGAGGCGGTCCGCTTCGAGTTCACCGACCCGGATGGCCATCTGCACGGCGCAACCTGGTTCGGAGTCGTGCCCACAGTCCGCAAACTTGCAGTTGGTGGCAAACTCGGCTAAGTCGTCGAACGCCCGCGCCACGTCATCTGTGGTCGCCCACAACTGCAGCTCGCGCATGCCCGGCGTGTCCATGATGAGCCCGCCGTCCGGCAGGAGTATCAACTCGCGGTGGGTTGTGGTGTGACGGCCTCGGCTGTCCTCTTCACGAACCGCTTGGGTCAGCATCCGCTCCTCACCAGAAAGTCGATTGATCAGCGTGCTCTTGCCTGTGCCGGATGAACCGAGCAGTGCGACCGTGACGCCTTCGCTGAAGTAGCCTCGCAGCGGGTCGAGACAGTCGTCGTCTGCAAAACCGATCACGTTGACCGCCGCGGTTGGCGAGACCGCGCGAACCTCTTCGACGAAGGGCTGGGGATCATCCGCGAGATCGGCCTTGGTCAGAACGACAACCGGCATGACCCCGCTCTCTTCGGCGAGGGTGAGGTAGCGCTCGAGGCGGCGCACGTTGAAGTCGCCGTCCATCCCGTTGACCAGGAAGACGAAGTCGATGTTGGCAGCAATGACCTGGGCATCGGTACCACGGAACACTTCCTGCCGGACGAACCGGCTGGCACGCTCGAGAACGGCCTCGACGATGAATGAATCGTTGCCGCGGTCAGACAGGGCAACCCAGTCTCCGACCGCCGGTCGGTCGAGCGCTGATTCGATCTGATCGCGGAAGCGCCCCGTGAGGACTGCCGCGAGTTCACCGCGGGCGGACACGATGCGATAACGTCCGCGATCCTCCCGGGTAACCCGGCCCGGGAACCAGTCCGGTTGTTCCAGCGCCGCGAGGTCCGACGCGAATCGGGGCGTCCAGCCCCAGGTCCTGAGGACATCGGCGGACGCAGCATTTCCAGCCATGCCCGCAGCATGACGATCGTGGTGTTCGTTCGGTGTGCGATTCACCTGTGACTCCTGTGTGGATGGATTACGACCAAGGGCATTGGTTCACCGGCCACACGGAGAAGAACAAGGTCAGCGTTTCGCGGACGTACCTCCCCACAAGCCGCCGGTCACCCAGCGGGAAATGTCTGCATGTGCGTGCATGGCCATTCCTCTGCTTGCTTCAGGTACGTCTATTACAAGGCATTGCGCCCTGACCGGCATTATCCACCGATGGTCGCCCGGTTCAACCGACGAAGTGCGCGACACTGCACCTGCTTTTGACTACGATGGCCGCTCCAGTCACCGAACGAGAACGTCATGTCTGACCTGTATGACATTGAAATGACGTCCATCACGGGTGAACCAATTGCCTTTTCCCAATTCAAGGACAAGGTTTGGCTGGCCGTGAACGTCGCGAGTCAGTGAGGACTCACACCCCAGTACACAGGCTTGTGTGCTCTGCAGAAAGACCACGAAGCGAGCGGATTCACCGTACTCGGCTTCCCGTGTAACCAGTTTGGCGCCCAGGAGCCCGGCAGCGACGCCGAAATCCTCGAGTTCGCCTCAAGCAAATACGACGTCAATTTCCCGCTCTTCTCGAAAATCGAAGTGAACGGGGACGGCGCATGCGATCTTTACCAGAAGCTGCGCGACGCCCACCCCGCCGACATCGGCTGGAACTTCACCAAGTTCCTCGTCGACCGGTCCGGCAACGTCGTGAAACGCTTCGAGCCGCAGGTGACACCTGAGGACATCGAAGCGGACGTGAAGGCGCTGCTCTAGAAACGCCTGCGTGACCGATGACGGCCCGCCTGTTGGCGGGGCGTTTTCGTTTCGATGCCACACAGCCTTTGATGCTGGGTCCACATTGACTTCAAGCAGGCAGATCCGGAACGAGTCGAACGCCTGAAGGGCCAGGAGGCCGTGAATGGGACCTCTGGCTGCTGGTGATCTTGATCGGTGGTGCCGATCCAATGCCTCCCCCGTTTGGGGACTCTGGCGGAAACGACTGCCTCTTTCTTCCGGTCAAACTGCGAGATGCGGACAGACCCGCACACATGAACCCACGGCTCCGAACCGGGCCGTTCTGGAGCAATGCGGTGTCAGGTTTTTCAGTCGAATGGCGATATTTACATAGTCCTGCGCCACGCCGCTCAGGTAGTGCCTACTTTGAAAGGCGACTTTGCCCACCTCTCAGATGCTGAACTGGTCGAGTGCATCACGGCGGGTACGGACGCTCGTGGCGAAACCGAGCTTGTCACCCGCATCGACAGACCCATTCACCTGATGCTGCTACGCAAGTTCAGGGACCTGAACTGGCCAACGACATCAAACAGGAAGCGCTCTATACGCTGCTGGTGAAGCTTCGGCGCTTCGATATCAAGAAGGCCGGTTCTGTTCGTGCGTTTGCGCTGTCGATCGCCAACAATCTCGCTCTGGCCGAAAAGCGCAGGAAGCGGCCGCAGAACGGGCTGGACGCCATACAGGATCAGCTCGAAGATCCAGGCGACGACCCTCAGGATCCGAAAAGCGAGCGGGCAGGGCGGAAGAACTGGACATCGCCATCAACTCGCTCGATCGGATCAATCCGCGCTATGCCCGCATACTGCTCGACAGCATGGAGAAACCGAAGGGCCAGATATGCAAGGAGATGGGCATTTCTCCCTCCGTGTTCGACAACCTCATATATCGAGCCCGAACGGCGTGGCGGAAAGTCTTCTATGGAATGGTTCGTCAGGGGGTCACGCACTGATGGCTGTCGATCTTGATCGCGTGACCGACTACATCGCCGGTCGGCTGAGTCCGATCGAAAACCACGGTTTCGAACTGCAGCTCATGGAAGATAGCGAGCTGCAGGATGCCCTCGAGGAGTTGCTCCTGTTGCGCGACCACGCAATCCGGCGCCAACCCGAGTCCGCCCCCCGACCGCCGTGGAGCCCGCCTGTTGGCAAGCCGGTATTCCTGGAGGTGGTGCGGGGATCACACACTGTTGCCCGGGACGTCGAGCCCGGTGACCTGTTGACAATGGACGCGCCCCCCGATGCCGCCGAGCAGCGGATCGTGGTCCGGCAGGGGCAGGAGATCGTCTTCGACGAATTCGTCGCGGCTGATGACGAGCAAATCCTGATTGTTCCGGCACCCCTGGAATCCGGTGAATACCAGGTCGAACAGGGCGATGACACGGTGTTCCTCATCAACGTCGGCTAGCTGTGATCTGTCAGTAGGCTGTTCATCCGGGCCTCAAGCCCAAAGCTAATGAGTGTTCAAAGTCGATTGGCTACGGAGAGACCCAGATGAACATTCATCACAATGCGCGCCTGACGTTTCTAGGCCGAGAGCTTCTTGTGAAGCGGATCGTCGAACAGGGCTTGCGCGTTGAGGAAGCAGCACAGGCATCAGGTGTGAGTGTCAGAACGGCCTAC
>MDTE01129967.1_pt1 | contig 11586 bp, 9 predicted proteins | sample 811231 | NCBI WGS metagenome assembly MDTE01 (sample SAMN05326651, study PRJNA326480) | marine metagenome | isolation source: seawater | place: Indian Ocean: Red Sea | collected 2010
CCCCGGACCTGGAGGCGCAACTGCAAAGGGCCCACTCGCCCCGAGCCCGGCAAATCTGAGAGCAATCACGGGACCGCATTACTACTCGTCCAGCCCCTAACGCACTTAAATTTAAGCGGAGAAAATCACCTGGGACACCTGAGGGAGAATCCACTTACCATGAAAAACCTGTTGATCATGCGACACGCCAAATCCGACTACCCGGCGCAGGTCGCCAGCGATTTCGATCGGCCCTTAAACAAACGCGGCACCAAAGACGTGCCGCGCATGGCCCAGGCGCTGGGCGCCACGACGCTGATTCCCGACCAGGTACTGAGTTCCCCGGCCCGGCGCGCGCGCCAGACCTCCGAGGGCCTGGCCGCCGGCCTGGGCACTTCCAGAGCCGTCCTCTTTGACGAGCGCCTCTATCTGGCCACCCCCCGAAACCTGGCTGCTGCAACAGCAGAACTGCCCGCTGGGTGCCCCACCGCCCTGATCGTGGGCCATAATCCGGGATTGGAAGAATGGGTCCAGCAGTTGTGTGGCTGCCACCTCCACCTGCCCACGGCCGGCCTGGTTGCGCTTCATTTGGACATTGCTAGCTGGGACCAGATTCAGATGGCCAGAGGCCAGCTGCAGTGGTTTATTATCCCCCGCCTGGTAAAGGCCATAGGCCGATGAAAAAATAAGCAGGCGATGATCGCCACTGCCTGCTCAAACGCCAAAAACTGCTCTACTCAGCGTTCGTAGTACTGAATGATCTTGAGCAGCGCATCATCCAGATCCACTTTGGGGTCGTAGCCGACGCAATGGCGAATTTTCTCCAGATCCGGAGCCCGATACACCAGGTCTTCGTAGGTCCCCCTGGGCCAGGCCTGTTCGTAGGGAACAAACTCAATCTCGGATTTGCTGTCCGTCAACTCTCTGATCTTATGGGCCAGCCCCACGATACTTATCTCGAAATGGGATCCCAGATTGAAAATCTCTCCCACCGCCTTATCACTCAAAGCCAGGGCCATCAGACCATCCAGCGCATCGTCGATATAGGTCCAACAGCGACGCTGCTCCCCGTCTCCGTGCACTCTGATCGGATGTCCTAACAAGGCCTGTTTGACAAAGGTCGGCACCACCATACCGTAGTCCCCCGTCTGCCTGGGCCCGATTACGTTGAAGGGCCGGACGATCACACAGGGGAGGCGTTTTTCGCGCCAGTAGGCCAGGGCAAACAATTCGTCCACCGCCTTGGAAGTAGAATAACTCCAGCGAATCACCGTGGTCGGTCCCAAAATTCGGTCACTGTCTTCTTTGAAAGGTACGTGGCCGTTTTTCTTCCCATAGATTTCGGAGGTGGAGGCCAGAACGACCCTTTTTTTCTTTTCGTTGGCCAGTTCGAGAACGATTTCTGTGCCACGTATATTAGTGGTTAGTGACTGGAGGGGGTTGTCGATGATGAAATCCACCCCCACGGCAGCGGCCAAGTGGTAGATTAATTCGCAATCTTCCACCAAATCGCGCATCACCTCGAGATTCAACACATCGTCGATCACACAGCTGAAATTGGCATTTGACTCCAGATGCTGCACATTGGTAATGCTACCGGTGGAAAGATTGTCGATAATGTCTACTTTATCTCCCATGCCCAGATGGCGTTCTGCCAAATGGGATCCTATGAAACCTGCCCCTCCAGTAATCAGCACTTTCATAGTTTCATTTTCCCACTGTCTATTACTTGAGATTTTGACTCCATACTACAGGCGTTCTCACGTACTAAAGATTGTCCGTTCCCACCGGTTAGAGCGAGTTTGCAGACGGACGGTCTGCGCTGCTCGAGGATGCCGTGGTAAAACCCAATTAAACGCTCGGCGGTTCCACTTTCGGTGTAGTGCTCCAGTACGCGCCGACGGCCGGCCTCTCCCAGACGCCGACGCATATCCCCATCGCCCAGCAGCAAACGAACGGTTTCGGTAAGTGCATCGACATCTTTGAGCGGAAACAAAATGCCGCTCTCTCCATCCACGATGACTTCCCGGCAACCGCGGATATCGCTCGCCGCAATGGGCACGCCCATGGCTGCAGCCTCGAGCAGGGCTCTTGGAATCCCCTCGCGGTAAGAGGGCAAAACCGCCGCATCCATGCACAGGTAAAGCTCGGGCATGTCGCGGCGCTGCTCCAGAATTATACAGCGATCGCGAATGCCATATTCGGCGCTCAACTGGTGCGGATCCAGGCGGTCTGACTGATCTTCTTCAGTGATGCCCACCACCAGGAAGCGAACCTGGGGCAAGGCCCGCGATATGCGGCTGGCCATGGCAAAAAATTCACCGAAGCCTTTCTCCCGCACTAGGCGCCCGACCATTCCCACTACTAGGTGCTGCTCTTCCAGACCCAGTTCTGCCCGCTTGCGCCGCCGTGCTTGCGGGTAGCGATCCCGGTCAAAACGGCTCTGATCGATGCCATTGCCGATCAGATGCAGTTGTTGCGGTTTTTTAAAACGACGTGAACGGGCATAGGCGTAGTCTTCGCTGCTCTGAAATAAAAGGTGATCGCACCAGTGGGCCGTCCAGCGCTCGACCCCCAGCGCCAACTGGCGATAGAGTCCAGTGCTGTTCTCGTTGAACAGAAAGCCGTGCACCGTGTGTACGAGGGCAGCACTCCGGGCCAAGCGGCCAACAAATGGCCCCAGGAGACCGCCCTTGGGATTGTGGGAATGCACGATATCGAAGCGTCCCCGGCGCAGGGCGTGATACAGCCCCCAGGCGCACCGCACATCGGTGATTGGCGCAATCTCGCGCGCAAAGGGAAGGTGAATAACCTGCAGACCACTTTCCTCGAGTTCCCGCCCATAGGCGACCCGACCGCATATAACAGATACCTCAAATCCGGCATCGCGCACCTGTGCGAGACGAGCCCTGAGGAGGAAATATGCAATCTGGTCCGATGGGACAATATGGGCGATCCGAGCTCTCATAACCGCATCTTTTTCAACTGATGGACATCAAACCTTCTAATAAAACAAGGTTTTAAATCGCTAAGTGTCAAGAAATTAGGCGCAAAAACTCCCTTCTGCAGTCTCCGCTGTACTAGTTCGGTGGCCGGCCGATAATATAGAACATCCATCTATCTGCCGACCACCGAAGTGAGCTGGCTCACAATTGTTCACAAAATCCCCACTCATCCACCCTCAGAAAAACGGCCGCTCACTCTCCTGAACAACTCCTGGAGTTCATGCCCAGGACCTCGCTCATACTGGCAAAGCTGAACTCCTGCAAAAGTTTGCGAAGACGCCCGCCAGTTCCCCTGAGATTCCAGTAATGCGTCAGACCGATCTTGCGCGGCAATTCCAGGCGCGGATGATCCGGGTCCAGCTCCCAGGGATGTATGTAAAATACAGCGGCCCTCCCGGCGGCATTGATCTTTCTTATGCTGCGGCGGGTGAAAGCATAGGGGAATAAACGAAAATAAGCACCGCCGCCAACGGGAATATTGCGCTTTAAAACGCGGTAGGTCGAAAGTGGAAATTCGATCAGACCTTCGCACACCTGATAGGTCCAGCGCGGCGCATCGGGTATGCCGTAGCGATAATTGTACACTGGAAAAACGCTGGAGTCGTAAAGGATGCCGCAATCTCGCAAGATTTCAAAGGCCCACTCCGCCTCCCGGGTAATAGAAAAAAAAGGGGCGCGGTGACCCCGAATCGGCACCCCCAAGATCCCGTTGAGGACCTCTAGCGAATGCTTTAAATCCTGGCGAAAGCCCTCTGGGCCCAATCGGTACACAAAGCGATGGCTGTATCCGTGGGTGGCGACCTCGTGACCGCGGGCGTGAATTTCCCGGATCAGGTCCGGAGCGCGCTCGGCAGCGTATCCAAGGGCGAAAAACGTAGCTTTGGCGCCGGCCTCTTCGAGTAAGTCCAGCAGGAGCCCGGTGCCTGAGTGCAGGCGGTCTTCAAAACCACTCCACTCGTCCATGTCGATTTCCAGCCCCTGGTACCAGTCTTCGAGATCGACCGTAAAGGCGTTTTCTATTTTTTCAATCTGGTTCATTTTCCTTGGGTTTGCAGCAGTGCTTGCATCTGTTCCACAAGGCGCCGACTACTGATATCCAGGGCGTATTCTGCCTCGACTAGGGCGCGCCCCCGCCGTCCCATCTCCAGACGCAGAGGGGCATTCTGAATTAACGACGCCAGGCGATCTTCCCACTCCCTGGGCGTGCGGGCCCAGAACCCGACTTTGCCATCGTCTACAATCTGCCGGTTGATCCCCACTGGACTGGTTACTACGGGCAGGCCCATAGCCATGTACTGCAGCAGTTTATAACCGCCCTTGCCACGGGTCCAGGGGTCGTCGGGCATAGGCATCAACCCGATATCAAAACTTTTCAAATCCTCGACTTCGCTATCCAAACTCCAGGCCGCAAAGTCGACTTGAATCCCCTCCAGGTCCACGGCATCGGCGCCGATCACCCGAAAACGCAGCGCGGGGAAGCGCTGGGCCAGACGCGCCAGAGGTACTCGAATCAACTCCAGATAAGATACCGTGGTGGCACTGCCGATCCACCCCAACACCACCGACTCGCCATCCCCCTCCTGCACCTGTGGGCCGCAGTAGCGTTCGGTATCTATCGGTCCGGTAATAATGGACACGCCGGAACAATAGCGCCCCGCGTATTCGGCAGTGTACTCATTTTCGACCACTACCAAATCTGCCAGTTCCAGCATCGCCGGCAGCCCCCTGGCATTGCGCCGCTGTTTCCAGGCCGTCAGCCAGTTGTGTCGACGCACTTCCGTGGTGAAGATTGCATCGTCGAAATCGTAAACTACAGGATAGCGCCGCCAGCGCAACAGCCAGCGAATCGGCGCCGGGAAAATGACTTTCTGGACAAAGAGAATATCGTAGCTACTGGCCCGCAGCCAGACCTGTATCCCACAAATCAGGGTCCGCCATACTGCGCGGCCGTAGTAGATTATCTTGCGCCAGCGATTGTGCGTCGCCAGAATCTGCGAACCGGCAATTCTGCTATCGGATAAGACAGTCAGGGTGCTGGCCTGGATGTGGTGCCTTTTCAGGAAGGGCAGATATTGGAATACCCGCGTTCGACTGCTGGCCGCCAGGAATCCATACTGGGTTACAAAAAGTACCTTCATCGATTCCCCACTCTAACTGCCCCAGCCCCTTTCAACTGGTGCCATCATGGCCTTTCTACTGGACCGCGACCTCTTTCCCGGCCTCGCCCCCCTCCCGGCGACCAGCGATAAAATCTCCTATGCAGCCGATGACCCTATCCTGGTCTGCCGCACTCAAACCGGGGTAGAGCGGAATAGCCAGAATCCGCTGTGCTTCGGCCTCGCTAATGGGCAGACGAGTGGTATAGGGCTTGTAGAGCGGCAGCAAGTGGTTGGGATAATAGTAGACATTTGAATCAATGCCGTGCTGGTGCAGGTAGCTGTAGAGTTCATCGCGTTCCTCGACCTTGATCACCGCATTGTAACAGGCACTGGTAGCGTAATCCCTGTGGGCCAGCAGTTCGACGCCTTCTATATCTGTAAAGGCTTGGCGATAGCGCTCCAGCAGCCGGCGGCGCTCCGTATTGGCCTGCTCCAACTTACCCAGTTGCACCAGGCCCATAGCGGCGGCCAGATCGTTCATTTCGTACTTGAACCCCAGTTCCTCGACAGCGTACATCCAATCCCTCCGGGCCTCTCCAGGACGGAAGCGCTCCCAGGTAGGTTTTGAGATGCCGACCCAGCGCAATTTGCGCACCCGTTCGGCCAGGGCCGCATCGTTAGTAGCCAGAGCGCCCCCATCGCCGGTGGTAAGGTTCTTGGTGGCTTGAAAGCTGAAACAGCCTATATCTCCCATGGCTCCCAACTTTCGCTCCCGGTAGAGTCCCCCGCACCCCTGAGCGGTATCCTCGATGACCCATAGACCGTGATCGTCGGCCAGTTCGAGAATCGAATCCATATCGCAGGCATGGCCACCGTAGTGCATGACCAGAATTGCCCGCGTGGTCGGAGTAATTTTTTTTTCTATCTCGCGGGGATCGATATTCAGCGTATCCGGCTCGACATCGCAAAAGACGGGGCGGCCACCGCCGTGCAGAATGGCGTGATTGGTGGAGACGAAGGTTATTGATGTCGTGAGCACTTCCTGGCCTTCTACTTCGGCTACCAGCATGGCCAGATGCAGCGCTGCCGTGGCGGAGTTTAGCGCGACGACGTGTTCGACGCCGATGAAATTGGCAAATTGCTCTTCGAATTCAAGGGTCCTGGGGCCACGTCCGATCCAGCCCGACTCCAAAGTCTGGCGCAAGATGCGAAATTCTTCCTCGCCGAACGAGGGTTTGCAAAGGGGGATTCGTTCTCCCATGGAAATACTCCTATCGGCGTTCTCTGGAACCACTCTGCAAAGGCGCCCAGTACGCCTTCTCGGCGATGCATTTAAATAGAATCCGGCGATAAGCTCGAAGCCGTTGCCGGCCTTCCTGCCGCCGCGGTGGGCGCATCAGGAAAAGGCCGCCCCACAGCAAAAAGCGAAGGACCATCTCGACCATAGTCAGCAGACGTAGAGCGAACAATTGTCCCGAACCGAAGTGTTTATTGAAAAGGTAGAATAGACTGTGCTGGCTGATGACCAGCATTTCCCCGAGGTTCTTTCGGGTGCTCTGACCTCCCAGATGATAGACCCGGCTTTGGGGTTGATAGACAATCTCCCAACCCTTGTTGCGGATCCTCATACACCACTCGAGATCTTCGTAGAACATATAGATTTCTGGGTCCAGGGGACCGACCTGTTCGACCGTGCTTCTGCGCACCAGCAGACACGCGCCCGAAACCCACCCAACCGCCCGTATTTCACCGTGATTCCAAGTGCCTAATTTAAAGAACGGAAATAAGTTATGCAATAGTAATTTGTTGATCAGTTCACTCCATAAACTGGGTGTTACACCACAGGACAACTGCAGCGATCCATCCCCATTCAACAGCTTGGGGCCTAAAGCCCCGACACCTGGATTGGCCTCCATGAAATCCACCATAGCGCCGAGTGCACCTCTTTCAACCCGGGTATCCGAGTTGAGCAGCAGCAGATGTCTGCCAGTGGCCTCCCGCAGGGCAAAATTATGGCCCCCGACAAACCCCAGATTCTCCCGCATCGCGCAGAGTCGAACTTGGGGAAAATCGGCTGCGACCATGGCTTCACTGCCATCCCCGGAAGCGTTGTCGACGACCAGCACTTCCCAGCCGACGGCGGCGGGATCGTCGTATATAGACAACAGACAGTCCCGCAGCAAGTCTTTGGTGTTCCAGTTTACAATACTTATCGATAAGGTAGTTTCGCTCATTTAACCCACAACCCATCCAGAGTATAGTTAATGGTACTCGCACGCAAGCTATTTCACAAGTTTTTGCCCGGTTGGCGTCCCGTCTAGCGGGCGATATATTAGAAGGGCTTGGGATTTGCTCTTAGAGATCATCTCCAAATGCGCTCAGGCTCGCGAGCATTTGGGAATAAGTCTCTTAAATAGGGGAATTACACCATGAACCTGCAGACCGAACGCAGTTGGATAGGGCCGTGCGAAAATCGATTTCTCCTGTCCATCTGCCTGCTACTGGTGCTGCTGATTGGCCTGCCCTCCCTGTTCTCGATCAAACTCATGCTGCTGGTGAGCCCCGTGCTGCTGGGCGCCTGCTTCATGCTGTTTTCGGTCCATCGCACCCTGATCGTCCTGCTGCTGGTTAACATCGTCTTACCGGTCAAAGTGCTGATGAAACTACGACTTGCCGGAGGACTGCAACTGCAGGAGGTCCTATTTCTGGCAGCGCTCGTCTTTGCGCTGATCGAGCTTATTTACAGGCGCGGCCTGAGCTTGCGGACAAGCGGCGCCGATCTGCCCGTACTGATGTTTTTCGCCGCGACTCTGCTCGCGGGCGTCGTCGGGGCAGTGCACGGCAATGATCTTGCCCTGCTCTTGCGGGAGATCCGCTTTCCGCTGTATTACATGATCTTCTTTCTGGTCACCAATTTTGTCGACTCAAAAACTGCGCTCGGGATCTTCCTGGCCGTTTTTGTCCTTGCCGGATTCATTGTCAGTGCCGAGTACATCCTGGAATTTGTCGGTGCCATAGACCTCTCTACCGGCACCCGCTTCATCCGCGTTGCCCGCCTCCAGGGACTCATCCTGCCGCTCGCCCTTCTCTTCATCATCAACCAGTTAATCTACGCTCCACACCGCTATGGCCGCCTCGTCCTGATAGGCGTGCTCCTGCCCATTGGACTGGCCTTTATCCTGACTGTAGGGAGGGGCATGTGGGCCGGCTTCGGGGCCGCCCTCCTAACCACGGTAGGCATGCATCACTTCAACCAGTCCAGAGGCCAGCGTTCGGGCTGGCGCACCGCCCTCCTGATCGCGGCCATCCTGCTAGTACTCGGATCTACTGTATTTCTTTTTCAAAGCCTCACCGGTTCCAGCGTCGGGGCTCATGTAATGGAGCGTTCGCGCGCCTTTGCGGACCCCCAGGCCAACATTCATATCCTGGGACGCCTTTTTACCTATTCGACCGCCCTGGATGCCATCGTCCAGCACCCCATAATGGGGAATGGCCAGGGCTCGACCCTTACCTTTCCCATTTTTAATCCCACCAGCAAATACTTTGAAATCTGGTCGATGTGGACTCTGGATAACCTCTATCTGACGCTGTTGTGGAAAATGGGTCTAATCGGCCTGGCCGCCTTTACATGGCTGAGCCTGCGCATTCTGCGGCTATCCTACCAGACCTTCAAATTCACCGACGACCCCCAGACCCGATCTTTTGCCAGCGGCTCCATAGCCGCCCTGGTGTCCATGTTTGTCCTGGGGGTGAGCAACGGCTCCATGGCCAACGGACGCTTTACTCTGGTTTTTGGCATTCTCTTCGGTCTGATAGCGGTGGTTGCAGCCGATTCTTCTGCGGGCTCGACTGCCCCTCGGGAGGAGCGGAAATAGCGATGTACCCGAAGCTCGTCCTGACGGCCTGCAGCGTCGTTTTTTTGGTCGGTATACTATCTCAATTTGGCGCAAGTTTTATCCTCGACGATGCCTTTATATTCGCGCGTTATGCCGGAAACCTGATCGCCGACTCCAGGATGACCTGGAACCCCGGCGGTGAAACGACTTATGGAATCACATCCTCGCTATTTCTGGGCATCGTCGTGCCCTTGCGGCTTCTCCTGCCCGGACAGCCGGCTCTGAGCGCCGGACTTTCCAGCCTGCTGTGCGGGATTTTATCGCTCGCCCTGCTGGCGCTACTGTTTTTGCGCTACACGGACGCCGAACGCGATGTCCGCCGCCTCTTGACCCTCCTGGGTTTTTGCTCCCTGGCCTCTTCAATTTATTATCTGGCAGGCCATTTTACCGGGGGCATGGACACCACCTTCGCCGCCGCTTTTTTGACTTCCTATATCATTTTCGCCAGGCGCTGTGAATCCAATCCCGCTCCGGCGCCCACCATCTGGCTGGGATTGTGGGGCGGACTGACCTTTTCCGCCCGGCCCGACTTGCTACTCTACGCATTCCTCGTCCCCGCCTCCATCGCCCTTTGCAGCACCAATCTCAGATGCCGCAAAAACGGCTGCCTCATCCTGCTCCTCACCGCCGCCGTCACCGCCATCCAGATTTTTTTGGCCTGGCGCTATTTCGATTCTCCCCTGCCGCTTTCCTTTTATGCCAAAGGCACCCGGCTCTACGGAGATTTTCTCATCGCCCAGTACCGCTTTCTTCCCGCTGTCGAATTGCTCACTTACCTTGCTTCCTACTGGTATTTGTGGGCCCTCGTCGGGGCGGACATACTGCTCAACTGCAGGCACTGGGCGTCCCGGGGGGCGGCTGTAGAAAAAGGCCTGCTCATAGCTACCGTCCTCTACGTGCTATACTATTTGTTTTTCGTCGTGCAAATCATGCCCTACCACCAGCGCTTTTATTACCCGACCCTTCCCGCCCTCCTGTTCCTGGCCGCTCAAAGTGCCGCCCGCCTGCTCGAGAGGATTTCCCCGGCCCTGCGCCGAGAGCTGCAGCCCTCCTCCAGATCGAGCCGCCTGCTCACCACGCTTTTTTTACTGGGCCTGCTCTTTCCCGCCGCCCTGCATGTCGGCCGCGATCTGGGCGGCCAGTTGCGCGAGGGAAATATGCTGAACTTCGACCTCGTCGAAGACTACAAAAAAAGGGGCTCTTCTTACTGGTTTGCCCTGGATCAAATCTCGCGTCTGCCAGACGATCTGGTAATGGCGACTACCGAGGTTGGCCTGCCCGCCGCCCTGAACCCGGGAAAGGCCATTGTAGATCTGGCGGGTCTGAATGAAACCACTTTTGTACAGCGCGGCTTTTCAGCCTCTCACATGTTCGATAAATACCGCCCGGATTTGCTCTATATGCCCCATCCACACTACCAAAAAATCAGCGAACAAATCTCCACCCACCCATATTTCATCAGCCACTACGAGCACTTTCCCGCCTCATCTCTGGGGACGGAGATGGACCTTGCACTGTGGCGCGACAGCCGCTATTACGCGACTATGCGAGCTCTGGTAGACGCGGTCGCCCCCTGAATTCAACCTTCTTCGCCTACGACCTGATCAAAACAACGAGCCAGTTCCCGGGTTAACTCGCGGCGGTGAAAACGGCGCAGAACGGCCTCCTCCAAACGCACCTTGAGCTTTTTCTGCTGGAATAGATCGTAGACCTGTTCCAGCCTCCTAGCAATTGCCCGCGGATCATCGACCTCAGCGTGAAACCCAACCCCCAGCTCGCCCACCAGACGTTCGACCATACCCGCGCCACAAAGGGCCAGGATGGGTCGCTGCACCGCCAGATACTCATAGAATTTACCCGGCACATTGGACGCCAGACCGCTGCGGGCGTGATCTACGAGCAATAAAATGTCGGCCTGCTGCTGGCAGTCCAGAGCCGCCTTCCGCTCCAGCGGCCCCCGGAGCTCCACGGTGCCCGCCCGCTCGAGGTCCTGGGCCGCAATTCGTTCGGCGGGCGTAAGGTGGCCGACCAGGATCAGGGACAGACGGGAGGCCCAGGCAGGATCCTCCTCGAGCAGAATTTCCAAAGCTCTAAAGAGCGGCTGCGGCGTGCGGCTGGGGTGGCTGCGGGAGAAGGAGCCGGTGTGAACAATGCGCAAAGGATCCCCGCCGCCACCGGGACTTTTCCGCCTGCCAGGAGAAAAATCATCTGGTTCAAAGCCGTTGGGAATTACCTCGATGGCAGCGGCAGCTTGCGGATAAGCCCGGCGCAAATAAGCGGCACTGATCTCCGTAGCGGCAAGTACCCGGTCGGCCCCAGTGACCACGGCCTGCTCCAGGCGTCTTTCTATGGCCCGCCTGTAAGCCACTTCCTCGAGCACCGGATCCAGCGGATCGCAGACCCAGGCATCGCGAAAATCAGCCACCCAGGGCACACCGGTAAGCCCTTTCAGCGCCAGTGCCAGCAGGTGGGCACTGGCGGGGGGATAGGTGGAATAGAGCACGTCGGGAGGATTGCGGCGCACGCTGACAAGGGCCTTCAGCAGTGCCCCCGGCAGCCAGGTAAGTTGCAAATCGGGAACCAGCAGATAGCGACGAAACCACTCTA
>MDTE01191149.1_pt1 | contig 11586 bp, 16 predicted proteins | sample 811231 | NCBI WGS metagenome assembly MDTE01 (sample SAMN05326651, study PRJNA326480) | marine metagenome | isolation source: seawater | place: Indian Ocean: Red Sea | collected 2010
ACACTGCCTCGTTTCGAGCTGAAGTCCCGTCGCTTTGTCGTACAGGAGTCCACCGATGTCTGACGTCAAGCTCAACGGCGTGTCGAACGTCATGCTGGGAACGACGGATCTGGCCCGCTCGGTCGCGTTCTATACCGAAACGCTCGGTCTCGAGCTGCAGTTCCAGAACGAAGGGTTCGCGTTCCTTGGCGGCGGCGGAGTGACGCTGACCCTGAGCACGGCGCACGCCAAGCTCTCTGACCCGGTCGCGGGAGGCGCCGAGATCGTCTTCGGCGTCGACGACGTGAACCAGACGCACGCGGCCCTCTCCGACCGTGGCGTCGAGTTCCTCAATGCGCCCCGCAACGTCACCGGCGACCAGTGGGCCGCCAACTTCCGGGATCCGGACGGACACCTGCTGTCCGTCTTCGGCCCGGCGTCGTAACGAGCTGAGGTACCATTACGGGTTTGATTTGAACGTTTGCGCCCGGACCGCGCACCGGTCGGGGCTGGGAGAAGCAGGCAGATGCGTCGACTTGGGTTCTGTGTAGCGCTGGCGCTCGCCGCGACCGCCGTCGCGTGCGGTGGCGGAGGAGGCGGTGGGGGTGAGGATGGCGCGCCGGCGCGTGTCTTCGTCAGCATGGGCACCGCGCCTCCGGGTGGCACCTTCTTCGTCTTCGGCAGCGCGCTCGCCGAGGTGATGAACGAGTTCGGCGCCGGTTTCGGCTGGAACACCACCGCCGAGGCGACCAGCGGCTCGCAGGAGAACATCCGCCGACTGGCGAGCGGCGAGCTCGACTTCGCCCTGTCGAACGCCGCCATCACCTACTTCGCGGTGCGTGGCACCGAAGGCTGGGACCAGGCGTATCCGATGCGCACCGTGATGACGCTGGCGCCCAACGTCGCGCTCTGGATCACCCCGGCCGACTCCGGGGTCGAGGCCATGGCGGATCTGCGTGGTGAACGAGTGGGTGTCGGTGTGGCGGGTGCCGGTTTCGAGTACTTCATCCGTCCGCTGCTCGGCGCGCACGGGATCACCTACGACGACTTCGACCCGGTCAACGCCACCCAGTCCGGTGCCGTGGACCTGCTCGCCGACGGGTCGGCGGCCGCGGTCTTCGTGGGTGGCGCGATTCCCAATCCGGCCATCACCCAGGCCTCGGCCTCGCAGGACATCCATTTCATCCCCTTCGACGAGACGGCCAAGCAGGGCCTGATCGACGAGTATCTGTTCTTCCGCCCGGCCACGATCCCGGCCGACACCTATCGGGGACAGACCGAGGCGTTCGAGGGACTCGACGTCGGATCGATGCACCTGATCACCTCGGCGAACGCCGACGAGGACCTGGTGTACAACGTCACCAAGACGCTCTACGAGAACGCGGCCAGCGTCGTGGAGCGTCACGGCGCCGGTCGGGCCATCGTGGCCGCCAACGTCGTGCGTGACAGCGGCACCGAGTTCCACCCGGGCGCCATCCGCTTCTACCAGGAGATCGGGATCTGGCCGTAGACGCGGCGCCCTCGGGCCCGGTCACGGCGCGGCAGCACGTCACCCGCGTGCTCGCCGTCGGTCTGTGTGTGTTCACGCTGGCCCAGGTGAACTACCCGCTCCTCGCCCCGCTGCCTCAGCTGGCGCTCTTTGCGCTGCTGGGGCTGGTCATCTGCTTCCTCAACGTTCCGCTTCACCCCTCGCTGAAGGACCATCCGGTGGCCAGGGCCAGCGACGTGGTTCTGGCGTTGGCGGCCGCCGCCTGCTGCGGCTGGGTGATGGTGCAGAACGAGCCGTACTTCGAGGCGTTCTGGCAGAACGGGTCCACACTCGGGAATCGAGCCGGGTTCGAAACCCCGATCGACATCCTGGTGGGGGTCGTCGGCCTCATCCTGGTGATCGAAGCGGCGCGACGATCACTCGGCTGGGCGCTCCCCATCCTGTGCGGGCTGTTCCTCGTCTACGCCTACATCGGGCCCAGCATGCCCGACTGGCTGTTCCCCCACCGTGGCTACACGCTGGAGCGCATCGTGGCCCAGGCGTTCCTGCAGGCGCAGGGCACCTTTGGCGTCGCCCTGGGGGTGATGTTCACCTACGTGTTCCTGTTCGTGATCTTCGGGGCGTTTCTGAGCGCGACCGGGGCCACGAAGTTCATCATCGACTTCGCGCAATCGGTGTTCGGCCGGAGTCCGGGCGGTCCTGCCAAGGTGGCGGTGCTCAGCAGCGGGCTCATGGGGTCGCTCTCTGGCAGCGCGGTGGCCAATACGGCAACCACCGGCACCTTCACGATCCCGATGATGCGGAGCGCCGGCTTCAAGGCAACGACTGCCGCCGGCATCCAGGCCGCGGCGAGCTCGGGGGGCGCATTGATGCCGCCGGTGATGGGCGCCGGCGCCTACATGATGCTGGAGATCATCCCCGGGGTGACCTATCTCCAGATCATCCGCGCGGCGCTGATTCCGGCGGTGCTGTACTACCTGTCGCTGTTTCTGATCACGCACTTCCAGGCGCGGAGCGTGACGGCCGATGCGGAGAGGGCGGTCGCCGAGCCCACCGAGACCAAGTCGCTGGCCGAGCTGCGGCCGGAGGGCATGGTCTTCGTCACCGCGCTCGGCACCTTGATCGCGCTCCTGATCGTCGGCTACACGCCGTTCCGCGCCGTGAGCCTGTCGCTGCTCGCGATCGTCGTGGTGGGGGCGTTCCACCCGCGCACCCGTCTGGCGGTGGGTGACATCTTCAAGGCCTTCGTCAAGTCGGCGCGTGACGTCATCTCACTGGTGGCCGCCTCGGCCTCGGTGGGCATCATCATCGGCATCGTCACCCTGACCGGCATCGGCACCCGCCTGCCCGCCACGATCCTGCCGCTGGCCGAGCAAAGCCTGTTCCTGGCGCTCGTGCTGATCATGGTGTCGTCGATCATCCTGGGGATGGGTCTGCCCTCGGCCGTCTGTTATCTCCTGCTGGCCACCTTGATCGGGTCGGTGCTCGAGAACCTGGGCGTGGTCACGCTCGCGGCGCACTTCTTCATCTTCTACTTCGGCATGATGTCGATGGTGACCCCACCGGTGGCGCTGGCCGGCTACGCCGCGGCGTCGATCGCCGGCACCCCCATCATGCAGACCAGCGTGGCGGCCTTCCGGTTCGCGCTGGTCGGTTTCACGCTGCCCTACATCTTCGTGTACCGACCGGAGCTTCTGATGCTCACCGCGGCCGGCGACGCCGCGAGTCCGGCCGCGATGCTGGTCCCGGTCGTGATCGGGGTACTGGGTGTGCTGTGCTTCGCCTCGGGAATCACCGGACAGCTCCGCAGCGCCCTCCCCGCCGCCCTCAGGATCGCCATGTTCGCGGCGGCCGCGCTGCTGCTGGCACCCGGGCCATCAGTGACGCTCGCGGGCCTGCCCGTGCCGATTCTCGACGCAGCCGGAGTCGTGCTCTTCGGCGTCGTGCTCACCCTCAACCGACCCCGGTAGGCCCAATGGAGCGTCGCCGGCTCCGGCTCGTCCTTGTCCTGCTCTCATGCGCCTTGGCAGCCGCACCCGCGTGGGCGCAGGTCGACACCGAGCTCGCAGAACGATATTTCGCTGAAGCGAACCAGCTCTGCGGTGAGGAGGCCGGGCGCCTCTGGGACATCTCGCTCTGCGGTCCCATGGTCTTCGCCGACGCCATCTCGGGCACCGTGGCCACCAGCCAGCCAACGCCCGACGCGCCCCAACCGAGGCTGCTGGGCATCGTCAACGCTCCGGTACGGTGGGGAGACCAGCGCTGGTCCGCCTACGTCTGGGGCATGATCCCGGCCGACGACCAGCGGGCGCGGGGACGGCTGCTCATCCACGAGCTGTTCCACCGGGTACAGGCGGACCTGGACCTGATGGTCATGGGTCGCCTCAATACTCATCTCGACGAGCTGGATGGTCGCTACTGGGTGCGACTGGAATGGCGCGCCCTGGCGCGAGCGCTCGAGAGCGAGGGGCCCGCTCGGCAGCAGGCGGCCAGTGACGCGCTCGCCTTCCGACTGTCGCGCCGGCTGCGCTTCCCGGAGGGTGCTGAAGGCGAGCGGGCTGACGAGCTGCGCGAGGGATTGGCCCAGTACACCGGTACCGTGGTGGCGGCAACGTCGAGGGACGCGGCCATCTCCGACGCGGTTACCCAGCTACGAGATTAGGAATCGGCACCGACCTTCGTCCGCACCTTTGCCTATCCGTCCGGAACCGCCTACGGTCTGCTCCTCGATGACTGGTCTCCCGGCTGGACGCGCCGGCTCCGGGCAGAAGACGACCTGGGCGACCTGCTCGTGACCGCCGCCGGATTGACGCCGACCAGCGATGTGAACGCGGCGGCCGGGCGGTACGACGGTGAGACGCTACGGGCCGAGGAGGTGCGACGCGACGAGGAGCGTCAGGCCAGGGTCCGCGAGCTGAGCCAGCGGTTCGTCGACGGGCCACAGCTCATCGTGCCGCGCGGTCAGGGCGCGATGACGCTCACGACCGGCGCGACCCCGATTCCGGACGAGGGCATCGTGATCTTCGGCTACCAGCTGTCGGCCGAGTGGGGTGAGCTGGACTCGTCGGGCATCCTGGAGTCGGACGACGGCGTCACCTTGCGGTTGCCGCTGCCGTTCGACACCTCGGGGCGCACCCTGACCGGGGACGGATGGACCATCGAACTGGCCGCTGGATGGACGACCGAACCGGCCTCTCGTCCGGGAGATCTCCGGCTGGTCGAAGACGCCCGGTAGAATCAGCACGACCCATGGAGCGTGCCATCCCCATCCTCCCCTCCGACGATCTCGGTGAGGCCAGGGCGTTCTACGTGAAACTGGGATTCACGGTGACCTTCGAGGTAACCGAGGACGGCAAGCGAGGGCTGATGGGACTGAAACGGGGCACGATCGAGCTCACCATCGACAGCCCGATGCCCGGACACGGTCGAGATGCCTGCTGCTCGCTCGAGGTCGACGACGCAGATGCCTGCTACGAGGCGTGGCGCGACGCCGTCGTGATCGAGGCCCCGTCCAGGGACGAGGACTGGGGCACCCGGACCTTCAGCGTGCGGGACCCGGCCGGCAACACCCTCTTCGTGATCGGTCCGCGTCGGCCCTGACCGGCTTGCCCTCGACCCGGGGTTCTCGATAGGCTGGAAGCCTCGGAGCTTCATCTCGGGACGACCTGCCGTCTCGACCCATCCCTGAAAGGACATCGCCCATGTTGATCCCGGTCGACGGGGCCGAGTTGTTCTGCGTGACCGTGGGACGCGGACCGCTCTGCCTCATTCCCAGTGCCGTCGGCACCGCGCCGTATCAACGACAGGTGCCATCCGCGCTCGCCGACGTGCTGACCCTCGCCTTCGTGGATCTTCGGGGGGCAGGGCAGTCCACCGGCGACGCGGCGGATCTCACCTTCGACCTGGTGGCGGACGACCTCGATCACGTCCGCACCCATCTCGAGGCCGACCACGCCATGGTGCTGGGGCACTCGATGCTCGGTATGCTGGCGTTCGAATATGCTCGCCGCCGGCCGGCCCATGTGTCCCACGTCGTGACCGTCGGCACGCCGCCGATCGGCGACATGGCCACGGTCACCGAACGCGGCCAGGCGTTCTTTCAGGCCCACGCCGAACCGGCGCGGCGCGCGCGTCTGCAGGAGAATCTCGCCGGGCTCGGGCCGAATCCCTCGATGGCCGAGACCATGTACGCCCAGACGCCGATGCGATTCCACGACCCGGCGGTCGATCCGGCCCCGCTCTTCGAAGGCGCCATCTCGCGACCGGAGCTGCTGATGCACCTGATGGGCGTACTCGCGCCGACCTGGAGCATCGAGAACGACCCCGACTCGCTGACGATGCTGCTGCTGCTGCACGGGCGTTCGGACTATGTGGTGCCTCACGTCCTCTGGGAGGGCATCCCGACCAGGCTTCCCAACGCGACCTTCCACCTCTTCGACGCAAGCGGACACCAGCCGTTCGTCGAGGAACCGGCGGCGTTCACCGACGTCGTGACGACCTGGCTCCAGCATCAGACTGCGGCATGAAGCCACGCGACGCGAACCGCCTGGCGATGATCGCCGGTCGAACGGTGCCGGCCGTGCCCTGGCAGGACGGCGACAACCTGCCGTGGGACGACCCGGCGTTCAGCGAACGGGTGCTGGTGGAGCATCTGTCGCAGGACCACGACCGGGCCAGTCGTCGCCAGGCGGTCATCGACGCGCAGCTCCGGTTCATCGCGAGTCGGGTGCGACCGAGGGCGGGACGGGTACTGGACCTGGCCTGCGGTCCGGGGCTCTACCTGCACGGGCTCGCCGAGCGGGGCCACCACGGACGGGGACTCGACTTCGCCCCCGCCGCCCTCCGCCACGCCCGGGAGGTGGCCAGCGACAAGGGGCTCGACTGCGAGTTCGAACAGGCCGACCTCCGCACCGCCGCCTTCGGTGAGGGGTACGACGTGGTGCTCCTGCTCTTCGGACAACTGAACGTCTTTACGAGATCGGTGGCCCGCGACCTGCTCAAACGGGCCGCGACGGCGCTGGCTCCCGGGGGCACGCTCATTCTCGAGCCCCAGCTCGCCGACTCGGTCCAGGACGCCGGCGAGGGCTTCCCCACCTGGGAGACCCTCGATGCGGGGCTGTTCTCGCCGCGTCCCCATCTGCTCCTCCATGAGCCGTTCTGGGACGCGTCCTCCCGGACCGCCACCGAGCGCTGGCACGTCGTGGACCTGGACACGGGCACCGTCGAACGGCACGCCATGTCCACCTGCGCCTGGGACACGGACGAGCTCGTCGGGATCCTGCGGGAGGCGGGCCTCGAGCAGATCGAAGTGCACAGCTCGCTGGCATCGGACGAGGACGCCGTCGCCGCGGGGCTGTTCGGACTGACCGCCATGCTTTCTTGACTCCTTCAGGAAACAAAAGGGAGAAAATGGGAGTATTGAAAGGATGTGACTGAATCAAGACCCGCCCCGACCGCTCACGCCCTCCGGCTGTGGCCCGGATTCGTCATCGTCGCCCTGACCTGGCTCGTCCGGTTCGGCGTGCCGGTCGTCTTTCCTGACGCGACCCCCGTCAGCGTGCTCGGAGCCCTGGCGGGCATCGTGAGCCTGATGGTGTGGTGGGCCTGGTTCAGCCGGGCTCCCCGGGTCGAACGGTGGAGCGCACCGGTCGCGATGGTGCTTGCGTCGCTGGCCACCGTACCTCTGCTCGACATTTCGATTTCGAGCTCGATGATGGGGCTGATGTTCCCGGTCTACACGGCGCCAACCCTTGCGCTGGCGTTCGTGGCCTAGGCCGCGGCCACGCGTGAGGTCCGGGGCGGCGCCCGGCTCGTGACGATGGTCGTGACGATCGCCCTCGCCTCGGGACTCTGGACCACGGTGCGAACCGATGGGATGACCGGCGACGCACGACACGATCTCAGATGGCGTTGGACCCTAACGGCCGAGGCGCGCCTGCTGGCCGCCGCCGACCTGGACCGACTGGCCCCGTCACCCAAGTCGAAGCCGCTCGCCTCCCCGCCCGCCTGGCCTGGATTTCGGGGGGCGGACCGATCCAGCGTGGTACCTGATCTCCGGATCGACACCGACTGGGAGGCAAACCCGCCCACGGAGCTCTGGCGGCGTCCGATCGGTCCCGGGGTCGGCTCGTTCTCGGCGGCCGACGAGCTGGTCTTCACGCAGGAACAGCGTGGCGATCTGGAGCTGGTGTCCGCCTATCTGCTGGCCACCGGCGAGCCGGTCTGGAGACACGAGGACCCGGTGCGCTTCTGGGACTCCCATGCCGGAGCCGGGCCGCGGGCCACGCCAACGATCTCGGGCGACCGGGTATACACCCTAGGTGGCACGGGCCTGCTGAACGCGCTCGACCGGCACAGCGGCACACGCTTGTGGTCGCGCGACCTGGCGGCCGAGCTCGGAGTGAGTTCGTCCGGATGGGGATTCGCGGGATCGCCGGTGGTGGTCGGCGACCTCGTCATCGTCGCCGCGATCGGGACCCTCGCCGCCTACGACGCTGAGAAGGGCACGCCCCGCTGGACCGCACCGGACGGAGGCGACAGCTACAGCTCGCCACACCTGGCCAGGATCGACGGCGTCGAACAGGTGATGCTGCTGGCCGCAAACGGCCTGACGAGCGTCGCCCCGCAGGATGGGACGGTGCTCTGGACCCATCCCTCGCCCATCGCCTCGCGGGTGGTCCAGCCAGCCCTGACGCCGGATGGTGACATCCTGGTCAGCGGCGACACCTTCAGCGGTCTCGAGCGTGTGGCGGTGTCCCGAGCCGGGAAGACGCCGGGGGCATGGTCCACCGAGGCGCTCTGGACGACGAGGGGGCTCAAGCCGTACTTCAACGACTTCGTGGTGCACGAGGGGCACGCCTACGGCTTCGACGGCAGCATCCTCTCTGCGGTCCGTCTCGACACTGGCGAGCGTGTCTGGAAGGGCGGTCGCTACGGCGCCGGTCAGATGCTGCTCCTGCCGGAACAGGATCTGCTGCTGGTCCTGTCGGAGCGTGGCGACGTGGCCCTGGTCGAGGCCGTACCCGACGGCTACACGGAACGCGCCAGGATGACCGCCATCGACGGGAAGACCTGGAACCACCCGGTCGTGGTCGACGATCTGCTGCTGGTCAGAAACACCGAGGAGATGGCGGCGTTCCGCCTCCCCCGGTCTACCCGCTGACCTCGCGGCGACGAAGTCGGCTACCCTGTCCTGATGACCCACGCTACACGGGCCGAGCTCGAGGCCGGCCTCGATGACATACGGCAATCGCCAGCCGATGAGGGCTCGGTGCGTCTCATCGTGCGTCGACCCGAGGTCGGAGCTCGGGAGGTCCTGTCCGAGGGCGAGCTGAGCCTCGCCGACGGCCTCGTCGGAGACACCTGGAAGCAACGGTCCAGCTCGCGGACGTCGGACGGGGGCGCGCATCCCGAGATGCAGCTCAACCTGATGAACAGCCGCGTGGTGGCAGTGGTCGCCAAAGCACCGGAGCGTTGGCCCCTGGCGGGCGACCAGCTGTTCGTCGACCTCGACCTCAGCCAGGACAACCTGCCTCCAGGCACCCGGCTCCAGCTCGGCACCGCGGTGATCGAGGTCACGGCGGAACCGCATACCGGCTGCGCCAAGTTCGTGGAGCGGTTCGGGCTCGACGCGATGAAGTGGGTCAACTCGCCCACCGGCCGGACCCTCAACCTCCGCGGCATCAACGCCAAGGTCGTCGAGCCGGGACGCGTGTCGCGCGGCGACGTGGTCCGGAAGGTCTGACTCGTGTGCGGGGACGACGACCCATCGATGCGCTCGTCCTCGACTACGGCCTGGTCCTGAGCCAGTCGCCGACCGCAGGAGAGGTCGAACGGCTCGCCGAACTGACGGGACTCGCGCTCGAAGGGTTCCGCTCGGCCTACGAACAGCATCGGCCGGCCTACGACCTGGGACTGGACAGCGCCGCCTACTGGTCGAGGGTCGCCGGCAGGGCCCTCGACGACGACCGGCTGCGACGCCTGAGGGAGGTCGACGCCGGCAGCTGGCTGCGTCTCGATGCGCCATTCGCCGAATGGGTGGCCGGCCTGCAGCGCGGCGGGGTCGTCACCGGCATCGTCTCCAACCTCCCACGCGACATCCTCCGCCGCCTGCAGGCGACCCACGCGACCTGGCTGGCCACCTTCGACGTGACCCTCTACTCCTGTGAGCTGGGCCACGCGAAACCGGATCCGGCCATCTTCGAGCAGCTGCTCGAGCGACTCGGGCTTCCCCCCGACCGTGTGCTCTTCGTCGACGACCGCCAGATCAACGTCGACGCCGCGACAGCCCTCGGGCTGCATGGACTGCGCTACCGAGGGCTGACCACGCTCCGGACGCAGGTCGACGAGTCATTCCACTGGGCGCGATAGGATCGCCGCAACCATGTTCGCCACCCAGGAGCTGGCGACCCGCATCGAACGGGCCGGCTCGCGATCGCAACGGAACGTGCGTCGGCACCAGTTTCAACTGCTGTATTCGCGCGCAATTCTCGTGAAGCCGAACGAGGGCCCCAGCCATGGCGAACCGACCTGAGGGCTGGCACACCGTGACGTCGCGGCTGCTCGTCGAAGACCCGGGCGGACTGGTGCGCTTCATCAAAACGGTCTTCCAGGCCAGCGGCGAGCGGCAGCTCGAACGACCAAGCGAGATCTGGATCGGCGACTCGGTGATCATGGTCAGTGACGCGTCGACACGGCGCCCAACCAGTGCCTGCCTGTATGTCTATGTCGACGATGTCGACTCCGTGTGGGAGCGGGCGCGTGCAGAGGGAGCGACCGCGATCGAGCCCCCGACCGACCTCCCGTGGGGCGACCGGCGCGTGATCGTCGAAGACGCGTGGGGGAACATGTGGCAGATAGCCACCCGGACAGGGCCCGCGGACTGAACCGCGAAGGGCTACGACGATGACGACCACCGACGAGAACCGGGCGCTGGTCAGGGCCTTCGTGAAGGCGACGAATCGCCAGGATTGGGATGCTCTGGAGCGGGCTCGCCGACATTCGGACAGTAGGAGGCTGACAGCAGGCGGGCCCGCAGCCCCTCGAGATCCAACCGCTGCTCGGACGCAAAGACCTGGGCATCCGCACCGCCGGGTCCGAAGAAGCCACCAATCACATCGGTGTCCCATCGCCGATGCGAGACCGCATCGTAGCCGCGGCCATGCCGTCGGAGCAGCTCCTCGTAGGCCTTCATGAACCCGGACGCACCGAGGTCTCGCTCGTTCCAGACGAGCGCGACGAGTCCGTCGGGCCTCAGGACCCGGCGCCACTCGACCGCGCAGGCCGGCGGCTCGAACCAGTGAAACGCCTGCGCCGCCACGACGAGCGAACAGCTGGCGGGCGCGAGGCCTGTGCGCTCGGCCGTACCGGGCACGGCGCGGAACCCGTCCCGGTCGCCGAGCTGCGCCACCGCAACCGCTCTCATGTCGTCGTTCGGCTCGACCGCGTCCACCGCCCAGCCTCGCCGGAGCAATCCGGCGGAGAAGATGCCCGTACCGGCCCCCATGTCGGCGGCCCGACGTGGCCCGTCCGCCGCGACCCGTCGCTCGATCGCCTCGTACACGCCATCAGGATAGCCGGGACGCGCCCGAGCGTAGACCGACGCGCGGTCTGTGAAGCGGCGGGTGGATGAAGACACGTGGCTGAGTGAATGTTCTGGACGATTCGGCATAAAGAATGGCAGGAGACATCACGATGATCAACGCCGTACAACAGGACCAGACGACACCGATCTGCCCGCACTGCGACCAGCCGGTGCACACGGTCAACTTCCAGGAGGTCAGCGGCTTTCTCGGCAAGCGCTACATCTACTTCTGTCAGAGCTGCCGCAAGGTCCTCGGGGTGACTCAAAGGAAGGGCTTCTGGATGGGCTAGGTTTCTTGGCGACACGGGCGCGTGGCGGCGTTGCTTCGTCGGTCACATGCCACCTGCATGCTCCCTCCTCGCGCCTTGCCACACACCCGTCTCGCCAAGAAACCGACGGGTAAGGAAGAATGAGGGATGGACTTGGAGTGGGTGCCGCTCATCGCCACTCAGCGCGCGCTCTACGACCTGCCACGGGGCCGCGAGCGGTTCGACGAGTATCTGCGGGTGATGCGAGATCAGACCGGCGACCTCGA
>MDTE01015447.1_pt1 | contig 11585 bp, 2 predicted proteins | sample 811231 | NCBI WGS metagenome assembly MDTE01 (sample SAMN05326651, study PRJNA326480) | marine metagenome | isolation source: seawater | place: Indian Ocean: Red Sea | collected 2010
ATCATTATCGAAGGGGGGTTTCTTCGGATGATGCACGCCCACCGTAAAGCTCTGCATCGCGAGGTATCTCTGCAGGTGGTCCACCTCATCCTCCTCGGATTCTTCCTCCTCTTCGGTGAAATTATCCTCGTCATGTGTCTCCGACATCTCGTCGTCAGCCACGCCGCTCGTGACGCCGTAATGTCCATCATCTGGTTCATCGTCAATTCCGGACGCCGCTTCAGCGGGATCCTCAATACCGGTGCTTTCCCCGATGAGCGATTCCCCAAACTCCACCAACGATGAAAGTTCCTCACCTGCCATAGATGACGATGGCAACGGAGGGAGCGCACCATAAAGTTCTTGTTCGGCCGCGCGCAGCACTTCCTCCTCTGCCGCGATAGTCTCTCTGCCCAAATCCACGGGGGGCGGCGGTAATGCGGCTCTCTCGACCTGAAGAATTGCTTCGTCAGTTTTTGGTTCGGTTTGGTTGCTTGACGGCTTGCCAGTATCCTCAATCTTGACGGCTGCCACCATAGCAGCGACTTGTTCCGCCTCCAACTCGACGGACTTATCAGCTTTGACGTTTGTCACCTCGACAGTTTCAGCTTCGACGTTCTTCACCTCGGCTTTCTCAGCCTCGGGAACCTCTTCCGCAGCTTTCTCGGCCATAGCGGCAGCTTCCGCTTCAGCTTTTGCAACCTCTACTGCAGCCTGTGCAGCATGTTCGGCTGCCTTGGCGACGGCGATGGCTTCAGCCTCTGCAGCTTCTTCCGCAGCTTTTGCGGCGGCTTCAGCTTCGGCTTTTGCAGTCTCTTCTGCAATCCTGGCAGCTTCGGCCACGGCCGCGTCATGCGCCAACTGTTCTGGAGTCTTGAGCCCAAGGGCGTTGAGGCTGCCTGGCCACGCCACTGGTGACTTCGTGTCGTTGTCAACGTAACTGGGTGGCGCGCCATCGCGGAGCTGCTTCTGTCTAGCCTTGCGTCGCTCGTCGCGTGTAGTTACTGGGGTCGCCCCGCCGAGTCCGGCCTTCACGCGCCATCTAGATGCAACAATAGCGGATCCAAGATTTCCGAGGGGAAATTTGCCAAATGGTGATTTTGCTTTGGTCGGGGTTGTGAACATGGAAGCAATGGATGGCTTGGCCGGAGTGGCAGTGGACCGAGATTCATCCGGAGGAACGAATTCTTCGAAGGGATCGTTCGCGCTGCCCTTGGTCACATCCTCCTCGTCGCTGCCGCTTCCATCATCCGCTTCATCGTGGAGTCTGTTCGCAGTCACCTGTTTCATGAGCTCCTGCGTGGCGGCGGTGACACTCAGTAGTGACCTTCTTGACCACTCGCTCAGTCTCCTCTCCTGCGCGCCAGAGACCACCGGAGACCGGAGCCGAGCCGTCTCATCGTTCGCTTCATCGTCGCCATCCCGTTCCTCGACAACACAGTCGTCCAGCTCGACGTCCGAACCCTCATCGTCCACAACACCTCCGTGAAGCACAGAGTCAATCACCTGATTGTGGCCGAGCTGATTTTTATCCGGCGGAACAGGTGTCTTGATGGGAGATTTGTCCTTCTGCTTCTTTGGTGGAGACGCGTCCGCTGCGGATGATAACGCGACGCATGCCATCGCCATAGCCGGGTCATCGACCGTCTGGGTCATCGCCGAACCCGCTATTGACAGGGCGCGCGGGTTCCACTTCCCTCTCCCTTCGCTCTTCGCTCGAGATTTCAGAAGCGCTCGCATCAGGTCGGCAGCCGCGACGCGGATGTCCAGCTTGGCATCCGACGAGCACGTGTCGGCGAGAAATTGAAGCGATCGTTCCCACGTCGAGGACGCTAGCTTGACTTCCGCGAGGCCGTCACAAATTGACTCGAAGAACTCGAGGCGTCGTGCGGAGAGGGCGGCGAGCGCGTTTCCGTCGGTGGTTTGCCTCTTCTTGGCTGCCAGGTCATCCTCATCTGGCACCCTTGACGCCACCTTATCCGCGGTGGTGGGCGTCTGCGTGCTCCAAATTCCCCCGGAAGGTCTTCCAACTGACGGTCTGCTCTTAGCGAGCCCCTTACCTGGAGTAGTGGCCAAGGCCTGCGCCGCGGCGGTCGCAGCTGCGAGCGCAGCTCCAGGCCGCGACGGTGACGCCTTCTCAATCCCAGGAGACTTGCCCTCACTGAAGTCCAACTTGCGCTCCTCCGCGTACTTCTTGTCACCCAAAAGGGATAAAGCAGTTGCGATAGAGTCCAGCGCCTGGTAATCGAGCGATCGCAGAAATCTCGCAGCGTTCGCGGCAGTCTTGACGTCCGGGGTCGCGTGAAGGCTGGGCCATGACCGCAGCGTCATTGAAAGGACGACAACGGCGGCGAGAGGATTCTCGGCTGGTGCCTCCCCGGCTAATGCCGCGAGCGTCGCCCTCGCAACATCCAGCGCTCGACCGTGTGCGGGCTTTTCCGCGATATCAGGCATCTTGCGTAGCACCAGTCGCGAGAATATAGCTGCTGCGGCGGAAGAGGAGTCAGACTCGCCTGAAGATTTGGGCTGATCGAATGAAAACTCCCCGTCGTCAAACGCGACTCCAACTGCGGGCGCAACGTTTGGGGGCAGAGCCGCCGTCGCTGCAGAAGTCAACGCGGGCATGGCGAGGCCACACGCCGCCGCGAGCCGGAGACCCGCGCAAATGCATTCGATGGACGTCGATGAGAGGGCCGCGATCGCCGCGGAGACGGATGCTGTGGTCACCACGTTTGCGTGATGAGACTCCCGAGAAGCGCCACCGGCAGCGAATCTCTGTGCGATTGTGGCCAATGCATCCGCAGCGGCAACTGTAGTGACTAGACCCTTCTCTCCGGACATCAGTCCCAGGGCGAACAGCCTATGGCAACGAGCAGCATAATCCGCGAGACGTTCGAGCGGGAATGCGCGGTGGGGTTTCGCGCTTGGGTTCATCCTCGGCGGATTCACCGTCGCCACGAGAAGCCTGAGGCTCGACGCGACCGATGTGCACGCGGCGGGCGAGAGCTTCGCGCGGTTGTCGTCTCCCGCAGCGACGTCGGCGGCTCGAATCGCCGCCTTCGCGAGCACGCGTCTGCACGCTAGCCGCCCTTCCGGGTATCTCCTCGCGAGAGATTCGACGACACCGTTCATGTTTGTGTCCCGTATCTGTAGGGCCTCCAGCAGAGCGCGGGCCGACTTGCTGTTTTCCCGCTGCGACGTCGCGGCGGCGACGAGCGATGGCAGCTGAGATGCGAACGTGATTGACGCCACGGGACACGCCGCGGATGAAGCGGCGAGGCGCATCGCCGCCGCCGATCGATTGCTCGCGACGGCGTGCGTCGAGTCCCATCCCTCCCCGGACGCAGCGATGGACACCAGCTTGGCGCCAATATCAAGCCCCGAGGGTGAACGGAGCAGATACACCGTCGCCATTGCAGTCACCTCCAGGGACTCTTCGCATGCGTCCACCAGTGCATCCGCGACGGCAATCGCACTCGCGGCGGCTGTCCTCAACTCAGAGTCGTATCGTTCGGTGTTGATCACGCTTATCGCGTTTCCAACTCGCTCCCAAAGCCTGCTAGTGTCAGGGACACCCGCGCTGGATGAACCCTCCTTGGCGCTGCGAATACCGCTCGAAACCGCTACGCGCGCGCACGCCAACGCCGCCCGCGCCAGAGCCGAAGCTGTTTTTGCGTCCACGGGATTTTGAGACACCGTCGCCAGTGCCTCGACGACCCACGTGAGGGATGTCGCGGCCAACTTGTTGCAGGCGTTGCGAGATTTTCCAAATTCTGGTTCAGTCGCTGTGGCAGCCTCTGTCCACGCCTCCTTCTCATCCACCGTGGTACCCAATGCGTCGGCGAGGACCTTGATGCCGAGTGAGACCGCCGAGGTTCTTGTCGGACCAGTCGCGAGTAGTTCCCTCGTCGCGGCTATCACCGCGCCTCTTCTGGCTTCGAGCGAGAGGATGACATCGCCGGGTGATTTGGCCTCTGCCGCGGCGTCAGCCGCCGTGACGGCGGCTGCGGCAGCCTCTTTTGGTATGCGCTGGCCGGCAAAATCTCGCAAGCCTCGGTACGCCGCGGCCGAAGCAGACAGCGAAGGTGACAGTCCAAGGCTCGCGAGCGCGGCTGCGATCACGACTCCGTCATTCTCGGGGCTCGTACCCCTTCTTGACATGGCCGCGGTTACCACAATCTCAAGCAGTTGTATCGTCGGCACCGCGCCGGGCCTCTCCCCCTCTCGTGCACTCGCCGCCGCCGCCTGCTTCAGGCTTGCGGCGGCGGCGTTCCAGATTGTGTCGGGACGCTGAAGAAGCAGCTTGACGCACGTCGCTGAGGCCACGGACTTGGACTTCTTCGCAGCCTCCTCAATCTTGGCGTCACCTTTCGCATCGATTAAGCACATCCACCTCGACGCCCTGGCGACCCTCTTGATGACGAGGTCCGCGCGTTTCTTGGAGATTTGCTTGTCGACGACGACATCCACGGCTTCGAGCACGGTCGCGACGAATTCGTACCACCTGACGCTCGCCTGCTTCGACGGGAGACTGTGCGCGAGACTCTTGGCGGCCGCGTCCGTGGCGTCAATCTCAGCCGGGGGCGCGTGCGAGTGCCGAAGTTTGAGCAGCGCGGCGGCTTCGTTGGCGGCGCTCGCGCACGCATCCGTCTGATCGAACGTGGGAGCGAGCGCCTCGTCGGTGACGGCGGAGAGAGGCTCCAGCCACGCATCCGCCGCGGCCCAAACGCGGCTGAGAATCGCCTCGGACCTGGGTAGGTCGCGTTCGATTATCCTATCCGCGAGTCGTCGCAGTATCACCAGGCCCGCGGAGGCCCGATTCAGCGCGGGCAGCGTCCCGGAGCGCAACTCTTTTTCGTCCTTCGGCATGGGCAGTACGCCTTGTGCGATCGTGGTTATGTCCTTCGCGAGGGATGCGACGAGCGCCGAGAGGCAGGGCGGCGCGGCGGCGGCGAGGGCGTCAATCATCACCTCCTTACGAAGCCGCGCCTCGTCGTCCTTGTTCTCCCCGAGCTCCGCAGACGCCTCCGCCGCGGCGGCGCATCGTGTCCACGCCCAACGAAGCACCTGCTCGGAGTCGAAACAGGCCTCGAGGTCGTCGAACTTCTCGTCGCCGTCAAAATTCTTTTCGCCGGTTTCCTCCTCTTCGTCCTCGGCGACGGCGGCGTCCACCGCGTCTTCGACGTTGACGGTTTCCTTCTTCTTCTTGTTTGTCTTTTTGGTGCCCTCGTCGTCGGCGTCGTCGTCATCCTTCGGGTCCCCGGACCTCTGCGTCGAGTCGTAGTACCTCGGCCTGGCCGCGGCGCAGTATATAGCGACGTGACCTTTCCACATGTCGTACGCGTGGACGGAAGGCGCGGCGCCTCCGCTTCCTCCGCTCGTCGCGGAGGCGCTGGGAGGTTTGTAGTCGATGACTCGAGCGGTGAACAACCTGTGCGCCGCCCGTCTCACGCCCTCGTCCGCTGCGGCGCTCAGGGGCGTCTTTTGGATCCATCCGGTGACCCTCTCGTCGTCGCGCCACCCGCCGAGCATGGCCACCGCCCTGGAACGCGTCTCGGGTCCGACAGACGCCTCGCTGGAGAGCCACCTGAGAAGACCACCGCCGAGCCTGGAAGCCAGCGCGTCTTCGCCGTCCTCTCCGGCGCTGGCACCGTGGCCGTCCGAATCCGCCGCGAGCGCCGCCGCGTCGACTAGATCCTCCGTCGCGGCCAGGAGCTCCGCGGCGGCGGCGTGAACGACCGGATCGGGGTGCGCCGTCGCCAGTAGAATCGCCGACGCCGCGCGTGGTCCAACCGCGGCGGCGGCGGAGAGAGCCGCGGACACCGCGGGGGACATCGACTCTGAATCCGACTCGTCGTCGCCGACTGACGTGTCTTCGGTGGGGGGCGCGCCGGAATTCGGTCCTTCGCCCGTGGTTACGTCTTTGTCGTCAGTCTCGGACGGTGCGCTCTCCTCCTTCCTCGCCTCGATTCCTTCGACGACGGCGTCGAAATAGAGGTCATCCGCCGTTCGCCTGGACGCCTCGGCCACGATGGCAGCCGCCGTCTTGAACCTGCACGCCCACTCCTCGGGGTCGGTCGAACCCTCCATCGCCTCCTCCGCGGATCGAAGCGTGAGCTGCACGGCGCGACGAAGCGACTGGCCGGACAGCGCGTCGCAGTGTCGCCGCAGCGCTCGCCTCGCCGCCGCCTCGACGTCCCTCGCGCCGCACCCCATGCCCGCGGCGATGATGTCGATGACGTGGTCCGTCGCTTCCTTTTCCCCGAACGTCCCGGCGGGCGCGGCGAGGCACAGCGGCGTACACCGAAGTGCGGTTAAGATGACCTCCACCCGGTCGCCGGTGGGGGCGTCGGGTGGAACCTCCCTCGCGATGTACGCGATGCGGTCGGGCAGCTCCCCGTCGATAAATTTCCCCTTGGCCTTGCCTACGCCGGACGGCGGGGTCATCGCGACAGCCACGCTGGATGCGAACGCGCCCGCGCGGTTCCACAGCTCGACGGTGAGTGCCTTCGCGACCGTCGTGGACGGATCCGACTCGAAGTCGCTCTCGTCGAGGCTGACATCCTGGGGTACGTCCTGCACAGCCTCGATCGCCCACGCGATGAACCGCAGCGCCAGGATGCGGGAGTTGGAGCTTCCGGCGCCCGGAACAGCCTTGGACGCCTTGGGTGCGTCGGTAGACTTGCTGCTCTTCGATCCACCGAACCACGAGCTGGACTTCTTCTCCGGTGTCTTCTTCTCCTCCTTCTTCTGTTCCCCCGTGCGCGCCCCCGACGCCCTGAGCATGTCGTCCACCACGTCCAGAGTCGCCCCGGGGCACACCACGCTCGCGGCTTTCAGCGCGCGTCCAACCTTACCCCACAGCGCAGCGGGCGGGCCCTTCGCGCCCCCGACGCCCACGACGCGGACGAGCAACGCGCGGACGGTCTCGTCCCGTTTGGCGCGCTGAAGCTCACTCGCGAGCGTATCCGTCGCCGCCGCCTCGAAGTGCTCCGAGACGCTCTCAATCGCGGCAGCTTTTGCGTCGTCCTTGGCGCCGTCGATACCCGACAGCAGCGCGGCTTTGAGCTCGCGACGGAACCGGGCTTCCTTTTCGAGTCTCCTCCTCAGTTCCTTGGTCTCCTCGTCGACTTCTTCGACTTTCTCTTCCTCCTGCTCGTGCGGCTCAGCCTTTTTATCCTTCTTGTCCTTGTTCTTACCCCGGATCTCGACGCCTTCGGTCGGCGGGTCCGGCAGCGGCGTCTCCCCCCGCCACCTTCGCATCAGCGCCACGACCGCCTGCAGCAGCCGCGCCGACTCCGCCGCCGCGTTCGCCTTCTCCTTCCACACCGTGGCCACCTCGCCGAGCTCTTCCAGCAGCGGGAACATGGCGTCCAACGTCCGGTCGCTTCCCTGGCTCTCCCACAGCGACCACAGCATGGCGGACAGCGCGCCAGCCACGGTCCGCCTCTGCGTCCCCCGCGTCGCCTCATCCGCCATCTCGTCCAGGACGAACCGGACGCATCGCCCCACCGCGTCGCGAGCCTCGTCCCCTTTCGCCTCATCCGCGCGGTCCGTCCCTGCCCATCGCCAACCGGCGGCGACGGAGAGCAGCGCCGCGCGTCCGTCCCAGTCGTCCACGCCCCTGAGACCCGCGAGGAGCGCGGCGGCGGCGGGTACGACGTGACCGGCGGCGACGAGGGTGGCGAGGGCGGCGGCGGCGCTCGCGTCGCCGCCCTCCGTGGACGCCACGAGGAGGAGCGCCGCGTGCCTCGACCGAAGCCCCGCGCGTTCGTAGTACGCGCCAACCTCGGGCTCGGGCACCGGCGGGTTGTTCACGGCGTCGGATAGGACCAGCACGGAGAAGCGTCTCGCGTACGCGCGCGCGCTCGCGGCGTCCTGCGGGAGCGCGTCCAGGGCCTCGGCGAGGCTGTCGGCGATCTCCCCCCACGACACCGGCCGATCCCCGTCCGCGACGAAGGAGGGGAGCCACCTGCGGAGGCGTGCGAGCTCCCCCTTGACGGACTCGGCGTCCAACCGTCTCACGCGGCGCATCACATCCTCGGGCACGGCGCCCGTCCTGAGCCTGTGGACGAAGGGGGCGGGTTTCGGGCGGGCGTCAGGCGGGCAGTTGACAACGACAATTCTCGGGGGCGACCGACGCAATTAGCAATTCATGAATTCGCCCGGCGGGTGCGTCGTGGTGTCAGCACGCACCTTGGGGGGGGTTCCTCATCCTCGAAAAACGAGTGCCTGTGCACGAGGCACGCCAGCACGTGAGACACATGCTCCAGGGCGGAGGCTCCTCCGCCGCGGGGTTGAGCCATGGTGCACCCACCTCTGCCGAGACGGCACCGGACTTTCGTTGCCAAATATCTTGGCGTCGTCCCAGATATCCGACCGTTTCAGAAAGAACGGGCACAGCGGGCCGAGCTACTAGCAGGCCGGCTGCCATGCGAGGCCAGGCGATGGCCGTGGGCGTCGTACCCGCGTCCGTCACGGCGTACGCGTCGAGCCGGTCGCGATTTCTCGGCGCCCGGCTGGAGCGAGCGCGGCGGCGTGAGCGCGTTCGCGCGTGCGCTCGGTTCCATCCCCGAACCGGCGGGAGCTCGCGCGTTCCTCGCGTGTTCGCGGACGCCGAGTCCGGATCGGACGTTCCGGCCTCGGGCTCGTCCAGGCTGCCCTCGCAGAAGATCCCGCCGTTGTACGTCAAGCGCACGGTCCGGTCGTCGACCGTGCGCCACCCGGGGACCATCGTGGTCATGGGCGACGTCGACGCCGAATCGTCCGTCATCGCGGGCGGGGACGTGTTCGTCTGGGGATCGCTGAGGGGGAGCGTCATCGCGGGGCAGGGCGGGGACTACAAGGCCAAGGTGTCCGCACTAGACATGCGCCCGTCATCCATGCAGATAGGTAGCGTCAAGGGCAACGTCAAGAGGGGCGCGGACGGTGACCCGGTGCTCAAGGCCTCGGGAGTCCCGGAGACGGCATCCGTGGACCAGACGTCGCGACAGAGGCTCTTAGTTCAGCCCGCCAGCGCCGCCGCCGCCGAGCTCTCGCGCCGAGCGGACGTGGGTCTCGCAAAATCCCAGCGCGTCACCTCCGCCGCGGTCAGGAGAGCCGCGTACTTCACCGGGATCTACATCGCCGCCGCGGGCGTCGCGCTGATGGTCGCTCCCGATCCGGTGTTCTCCCTCCTGTTTAACGTGCAGGCCCTAACGGAGGGTTGGATCAGGGTGTTCGGCGTGCTCTGCGTCGCGTTCGGGGTGTACTACTTCGGCACCGCGTACGGCGACGGCAAGGGTCTGGGCGCGAGGGCGTTCTACCTGTCCACGGTGGTGGGCCGAGTGTTCATCTTCGCGTCGTTTCTGTTCATGGTCGCGTGCGGGTTGTTCAAAGAGCCCGGCTTGCTGATCCTCGGGGTGATCAACCTGCTCGGCGCTCTGGCGATGATGTTCGCGCTGAGCAAGAAGAAAACCGCGTGATGATTTGGGGTCTCTGATCGCACGCCGGTGGACGCCGTCGTTTTCTTTTCTCCTATTTTTGTAAGATTGTGTAAGTGTTGTGTTTTATGCCGTTGGCGCGCGTCGTCGTCAACCTTCTTCAGTCCAGCTTCACCGTCATCTTCTCCGAGGGCCACAGGAGGCAGTCCCTCGGGAAAGTCATCGTGCCCATCGCCAGGATACCGACGAAGGCGACGACGGCTAAGAACGCCGCGGTCACCGTCGCCGTGGCCACCCGGCGAAAGTTCTGAGCCTCAGCCGAGGTGGCATCGCCCCCGCCCTCGGCCATCCTCCTCCGCGCCGTCTCCGTCGCCGGCGCCTTACCCCGTCGACCGAGCTCGAGCGGGCTCACCGTCTCGTCGTCGCACGCGATCGCGACGTAGACGGCGGACCCAACCTCCGGCTCGCCGTCGGCAGGAACTTCGGCTCCGGCCGATTCGACCCCGGCGTTTGTCGAGGCTGGTCTTCGCCACGCCGACACGCGCGACGCCGCCGCCGCGAAGACCAGCCTCGACGCGGCGACGTGCTCCGGAGATCCCACGCCGTGGGCGTTCGCCGCCAGACCCGCGCTTCTCAGCTCGGTGAGGTACGGCGGGACGCGAGCCTCGGGCGTCGGTCGCCGGAGCAGGCACGCCAACTCCCTCGCGAGCCGCCAACGCCAGTCGTCCGCTTCCTCCCCGGGCCGCCACGGCTCGACGATGACGCCGCCGAGATCGTCGAACCTGAAACCCACCGGTGATCCACGCTCGGCGTCGTCGTCGTCGGTCGCGGCGCGCTCGACCGGCGCGGCCCCCGCGAGCGCCGCGACCCTCTCGAGCACGTCCGCCTCGACGATATCTAGTCCGTCGTCGTCGCCGCCGCACCGGTCGTGCGCGAGCAGGTTGGTGGATCCCTCCACCATGTCGACGCGGACGACGTCCCACGCGGCGTCGCAGTCCCGCGGGGTTTCCACCGGCCGCGCGTGGATCACCGCCCCCGAACCATCGGTGCTCGTTTCGATCGCGGAGCGCATCGTCTCGCGGGTCCCGGCCGCCGCGCCCCTGACGCGAAGGACCACCGTCGCGCCCGGATCGCGAAAGATCGCGGTCGGGTCGAGCAGCGAGTCGAGCTTGTCGGATGTCGAGGAGAAGATGCCCGCCGAGGGTGGGGGCGCGTGCGCCACCGTGGTTATCACCGCGACGATGTCCCTCGGGCGAAGGACGCACACCTTCGGGTCGACACCGGCGGTCTCGGGGTCCGCGCACCGGTCGGCATCTCGCAGCCGAGGGGCGCCCGCGCGGTCGTCGACGACCAGAACCGAGCCCGACGACTGCGCGGCGGCGGGCGCGAGGCACGCCGCGAGGACGCACGAGGCGAGCGCCCAACGCGCGAGATTATGACACGAGTGTCGAGATCCGAGAAACATCGGAGCGCGGGTCGGGTCCGCCGCCGGCCGGTGCCCCGGAGTTGTCTGCGGCGGACGGTGGGCTTGTTGTTGTTTTTCCAATGGACTTTTTTTCCCTGCCTCCCGCCGGCTCGACGCAGCGCGATTTCTTCTTTTTCATGTTAGGGTTTGCCCTCGAGGGGTCGCGAGGCGGGAAATCCGGCGGGTTGGTGATTGGGGTGGGAAAACGACGAAATCAGCGTAGGAGCATTTAGTCATGTGTGGAACGTGCAGGTGCCTCCCATTACAATTTGTTACCGGATTTGGAACCCAAGCGACAACGCGGTGGGGCTTATTGGTGTGCATCGAGAATTCGACAATCCGCGCGCGCGGACCCTTAACCCATCTTCTGGGTGGCGGGGTTGGAGACGGCGGCGAGAGCGGTGGCTTGGGCCGCGTTCGCCGCGTCGCAGAATGCCTGGGCATCCTTGAGACCGGGAACGTAGGTGCGACAGCACGGGAACAAGCAGTTGTTCAAGCAGGCCATCTTGGCAGTCGCGGCAACCTCGCCGTGGCACTCGATCATATAGCAGGTGTGGAAGGGGGTGCACGCGGTCGCGCGCGTCCAGGGCACGAACTTGGCCCCCTTGTCGAAGAAACGCACCGAAACGAAGTCCAGCATGCACATGTTCATGGGGCAGCAAAAAACCAGCGGTGTGTTCTGCTCGAGGCGGTTCTCGTAGACCCGGGTGTACGCGCGA